>ERZ772855.2521-NODE-2521-length-15315-cov-3.339122_pt1 | contig 15315 bp, 17 predicted proteins | sample MGYA00511900_ERZ772855 | MGnify/ENA primary metagenome ERZ772855 (study PRJEB29015, sample SAMEA2737701) | human gut metagenome | biome: human gut; feature: human-associated habitat; material: faeces | place: China | collected 2012 ...
CAGGCGCTGGTCGTCGCCATGTTCCTCGCCGTTCCGTATTGGAAGCACCGCTATGTCAAAAAGAAGGGGGACGCGAACCATGGCTGAGCGCATCATGCTGAATATCAACCACATCGCCAAGACGTTTAATCCCGGCACGATCACCGAAAAGCGCGCGCTGACGGACGTGGATCTCAAGCTCAACGAGGGGGATTTCGTCACGATCATCGGCGGCAACGGCGCGGGCAAATCCACGACGCTCAACGCCGTGGCGGGCGTGTTTGCCGTGGATCAGGGCACGATTGAGATTGCGGGCGTGGACGTGACCCGCCTGCCGGAATACAAGCGCGCCAAATACCTCGGCCGCGTGTTTCAGGACCCGATGACCGGCACCGCCGCCACCATGAACATCGAGGAGAACATGGCGCTGGCCATGCGACGCGGCGAAAAGCGGACGCTGCGCTGGGGCATCTCCAACATGGAGCGCGACATGTATCGCGAGCAGCTCCGCACCCTAGGCCTCGGGCTGGAGGAGCGCATGAGCAGCAAGGTCGGCCTGCTTTCCGGCGGACAGCGGCAGGCGCTGACGCTGCTGATGGCCGCGCTGCGCACGCCGAAGCTGCTGCTGCTGGACGAGCATACGGCGGCGCTCGACCCGAAGACCGCCGCGAAGGTTTTGGAGCTGACCGAAAAGATTGTCGCCGAGCAGAAGCTGACCGCGATGATGGTTACCCACAACATGAAGGACGCGATCCAGTACGGAAACCGTCTGATCATGATGCACGAGGGCCGCATCATCTACGATGTGGCGGGAGAGGAAAAAAAGAACCTCCAGGTGGAGGATCTTTTAAAGAAGTTTGGAGAGGCCAGCGGCGGCGAGTTCGCCAACGACCGGATGATGCTGGCGAAGTAAGGGATCCAGACAGGTTCCGGAGGGCCGGGAGACGGTTTCTCGAGCGGCGTCCCGGACCGGGGACAGCTCCAGGACATCTTAGCGGCTGGCGCTTCTGTGAATGTCAGCCGTCGGACTGGGACTGGTCCGGAGACCGGGAACAGAGCTGACCTGCCCAGGATATGCAGATAAGATAAAAGGAAGGCTGAGAGGGGTGCATTTCCCTTTTGGCCTTCCTTTTTTACGGCAGCACTGGCGATCTCCGGGATTTGTAAAATAATTTGTAAACGGACCATAATGTGCGGAAATATACAATTCCGTCAAAATCAATAAGGTCAGATTATGTCACACCTGCTGGCTCTGGCTTCCAGGCGATGGATAAGGATATAAAATATATATGGAAAAACAAAAAACGTAAATAAAACTTAAAAAACAGGGGGAAGTTCTATGCTATAATGAAAAAAACACTGGAAACGGACTGAGGAGCGAAGGAGGATGGCGGAATGAGACGAGAGAATACGGGTGCGGCCGGATGGAAAAGGGCCGGAGTGTTTGCGGGAATGGCGGTGCTGGCGGCGGTGCTTTCCGGCTGCGGAAATGGTGCAGAAGCGGATTTTTCCCTTGCGGAGCCTGCCTGGACAGAGGAACAGACCTCCCCTGCGGAGCCTGCCCGGACAGAAGCACAGACCTCCCCGGCAGAGGATGCCCGGACCGGAGGAATCCTGGAGGCGGCCGCCGGAAACTGGCGGCTGGCCGGGACAAAGACAGAGGATCATCTGAAGGAGTTTGGAGATCTCCAGGAAATGTTTGGAACCGGGATTCATGAGGGAAGCCAGATGACCATTGGCGCGGACGGAAGCTTTTCCTTTTATCTGGGGATTGCCTTAGGCGGAGAGGGCACGGTCCGGGAGGAAGACGGGATCCTCGTGGCAGATATAACGCCCTATGAGCCAGAGGGGAGAGGAGGAAGTCCTGCGTCCTTTGCAGTGATCCCTGTGACGGAGGATGGGAGCTGGTATCTGACCACAGAGACCATGGGAGAGACCATGTACTGGGAACGGCTGCCGGGGACTGACGGAGCGGAGCCCGGGCAGGATGGACAGGAGGCGGAGAAGGCTGTTATAGAGTCCGGTGCCAGTCTGCCGGCGTCCTATGGAAAAATCCTCTGGGACGCATACAGTCAGGGGCTCCTTCCCGATGGGAGGCCGCTGGATTACAGAGACGAGGAGGAAACGCAGAAAAATAGCTTTGCGATCTGTGATGTGGACGGAGACGGGAAGGAGGAACTGTTGTTAAAATGGACGGCCGCATGCGTGGCTGGGATGGGGGAATTTGTATACGGCTGCGACGGCGAAGAATGTTATCTGGAGCTGAACGAATTCCCGGAAGTCCGATATTATAAAAATGGCAGCGCATCGGCGGACTGGTCCCATAACCAGGGGCTGGCGGGCCGGGTCTGGCCCCAGAACTATTACCGTTATGATCCGGAAAGGGATGTATATGAGTCCTATGGCAGTATGGATGCATGGGATAAGGGCGTGATGGAGGAGAAGTTCCCGGACGAGATCGATGAGGATGGCGACGGTCTGATCTTTTATCTGATGCCGGCAGGATGGGATGGAGACTATAATAAGAGGGCAGTAAAGGACGGGGCGTTTTATGCGAAATGGAGAAAGGAATGTCTGGGGGATGAGGAGGAGATCCAGCCTCTTTATAGGGCACTGACACGGGAAAATATAGAGGCTCTGGGGTTCGCGGAGCCATAAAAGGAGAAAGGACCGGGTCCGGCGTTTTGCCGGGCTCCGGTCCCTTTTACTTATGCGGGCAGTGAGCCAGGCTCCAGTTCCGGGATGGGGCGTGAAACTCCCACCACCAGTTGATCTCCGCGCCCATGAACAGGATACAGATACAGAAATACAGCCACAGCATCATCAGGATCACTGCCGCCAGGCTTCCGTAGGTCACAGTGAAATTTTTAAAATACCGGAAGTAAATGGAGAATGCGGTGGAAAACAGGGCCCAGCCCACGGCTGCGAAGGCAGCTCCCGGCGTCTGGCTTTTAACGGAAAGCCTGCGGAAAGGAAGGACCGCATAAATAGCCAGGAAAAATATAAATAAAATAGCCAGGGTGACCAGGCCTCTCACAGGAAAGGCCAGAAAATCAAAGGTGGACATCAAAGGGATCCAGGCCCAGACCTGTTTCTGGATCTGCTCCCCGAACACCAGGAGCACCATGCACAAAAGACACATGAGGGAAAAAAGGACTGTATATCCGGCGCAGATGATCCGGCGGACGATATAGTTTCTCTGGATCTCTGTGCCCCAGACCCGGTTTAAGCCCCGCTCGATGCTTAACATTCCCCGGGAGGAGGACCAGAGGGCTGCAATGGCCGTGGCTGACAAAAGGGCCATGGGAGAGTCGGAATGGAGACTGTCCAGCACATAGACCACCAGGCCGTCCAGAGTATCCGGCACCATCTGGACCACCAGGGACAGAAGATCGGACTCGTTCACCAGAGGCGTGGCCTGGATCAGGGACAAAAGGAGCATGAGGAAAGGGATGGAGGCCAGGATGATAAAAAAGGAGGCCTGGGCCGCATAGACGGACATTTCGTCTTTGGAATATTTTTCAAAGAGCCGTCTGCATTCCAGTAAAAAACGGATCATAAGGCAAGTCTCCTTTCCATAATATGGGTACGGGGGTACCGGTCCGGGAGCCAGGTCCTTTCTGCTGGCCGGCATCGGAGTCCTGGTATCATAAAAAGATATTAGCATGACGGGAGAAAAATGACAAGGAGAACCATGGCGGTTTATGTCGAGCGAAACATGGATCTTTTTGTTCTAAGAAAAGAAACGGCTGAATACATATTATAGTGTGCCGGAGAGAACGGCCGGTCAGAAGGACTGATCATATCGAATAAAGGAGAAATACTATGTCAGAAAAAGTTATGGAAAACAACAGGGTCACGGTCATCGGAACCATCGTATCAGACTTTACATTCAGCCATGCAGTGTTCGGGGAGGGATTTTATCTTGTGGATCTTTCTGTCAGCCGGCTCAGCGAGCAGGCGGATGTGATCCCTCTTATGGTTTCGGAGCGGCTTATGGATGTGACAAGGGATTACCGGGGCTGCACCATCGAGGCTGACGGCCAGTTCCGTTCCTATAACCGCCATGAAGGCGTGAAAAACCGCCTGGTGCTTTCTGTGTTCGTGCGGGAGGTACAGTTTTTAGAGGAATTTACCGATTATACCAAGACCAACCAGATCTTTCTGGACGGATACATATGTAAGGAGCCCATATACAGGAAAACGCCTCTGGGACGGGAGATCGCGGACCTTCTGGTGGCCGTGAACCGTCCTTATGGGAAGTCTGACTACATTCCCTGCATCGCCTGGGGAAGGAACGCCCGGTTTGCCTCGGGATTTTCCGTGGGGACCAGGATCCAGATCTGGGGCCGGGTCCAGAGCCGGGAATACACGAAAAAGCTCAGTGAGACCGAGTGTGAGAAGAGGACGGCGTATGAGGTATCGGTCAGCAAGCTGGAATGCTGCCAGTGATCCGGGAGACCGCAGGGTCCGGAAGAAGGGAGGTTTCCTGAAGAGGCGGCCCGCCGCAGACAGGGAAGCCCCAGGGCGGTCTTAGCTCCTGTTTAAGGAAAACTTGCAAAATACGAAAAAATGTGTTAAGATATGCGGGCTTAGATCCATCTTACTGAATATATCTGTGAAAACGGATCGTACATAAAGGATGAGGTGCTGGACATGAGAAAAAATACGATACGCATAATCTATGGTCCCGGAAATGGGAAATCTGCCTCCGCAGTGGGGTATGGACTGCTGGGAGCCCTGGCCGGGAAAAAGGTGATCATCGTGCAGTTTTTAAAGGGCGTTCTGGAGGAGAAGAGCCTGGAGATCCTGGAGCGCATGGATCTGGAGATGAAGGTGTTTCGTTTCGAGCGTTCCCGATGCTATTTTGAGGATCTTCCGGAGGACCAGAAAAAGGAAGAGACCATGAATCTGAGGAACGGCTTTAATTTTGCAAAAAAGGTCATGGCTACGGGAGAGTGTGACCTGCTGATCCTGGACGAGGTCCTGGGACTGGTGGACCAGGAGGTGATCTCCAGGGAGGAATTTATCCGTTTCCTCCAGTCTGCGGACGACGAAACGGATCTGATCATGACCGGACGGGTCTGCCCCGATGAGATCCGGCAGTATGCAGACCAGATCTCCTATGTGGAAAATCTGTAATGGCCGGGGATCCCGGGCCTGTCAGGCGGAAATTTAAAAGTTGACAATTCCCTGGATTGATGATAGGATTATGGAAAACGAGGGATGAAGTTCTGGAGCTGGCGTCTTGGCGGATGTCGGCTCTTTTTTGGAGGAGGAGCATATGGCTATTTTTGAAGGTGCAGGTGTTGCCATCGTAACACCATTTAAAGAAAACGGCGAGATCAGCTTTGATAAACTGGATGAGCTCATTGAGGAGCAGATCGCAGGCCATACGGACTGTATCGTCTCCATGGGAACCACCGGAGAATCTGCCACCACCACAGAGGAGGAGCATCTGGAGGTGATCCGCTTTACCTGTGAGAGAGTGAAGGGAAGGATCCCCGTGATCGCGGGAACCGGCTCCAACTGCACAAAGACGGCGGTCACCCTTTCTGAGGAAGCGGAAGGAGCGGGAGCTGACGGCGTGCTTCTGGTGTCCCCGTATTATAATAAGGCCACCCAGAATGGATTAAAGGCCCACTTTACAGCTGTGGCCAACGCCATCAAGATCCCCGCAGTCCTTTATAATATTCCCAGCCGTACCGGCGTAAACATCGCTCCGCAGACCATCGTGGATCTCTGCCGGGACGTGCCCAATATCGTAGGTGTGAAGGAGGCCAGCGGAAACTTTTCCGCCATTGCGGAGATCATGCAGCTATCAGATGGAGCCGTGGATCTGTATTCCGGCAACGACGACCAGATCGTGCCGCTCTTAGCTCTGGGAGGAAAAGGAGTGATCTCTGTCCTTTCCAATATTGCGCCCAGAACGGCCCATGATATCTGTGAAAAATTCTTCCAGGGAGACCTGGAGGGCAGCAGAAAGCTCCAGTTAAAGGCTCTGCCCCTCATTAAGGCCCTGTTCTGCGAGGTGAATCCGATCCCCGTGCGTGCGGCCTTAAATCTCATGGGGAAACAGGTGGGAGCGCCCAGGCTTCCGCTGACCGAGATGGAACCGGATCATCAGGAGCTTTTAAGGAAAGAAATGGAAAAATTCGGACTTTTATAAATTTCTGTTTTGGAGGCATAATTATGGTAAATGCGATCTTAAACGGCTGCAACGGAGCCATGGGCCGGGTGATCACGGACATCGTTTCAAAGGACGACGGGATCCGGATCGTGGCCGGTGTGGACGTGAATCCCTTAAAGCTGGCAGATTATGAGGTATACGAAACCCTGGACCAGTGTCCGGCAGCCGATGTGGTCATCGACTTTTCTTCTGCGAAGGCCACGGACGGCGTTGTGGCTTACTGTGAAAAAACGAAGACGCCGGTGGTCTTATGTACCACAGGGCTTTCGGAGGAGCAGCTGGAGCGGGTGAAGGCCCTTGGAGAGACCACGGCGGTGCTCCGGTCCGCCAATATGTCCCTGGGTGTGAACCTTTTATTTAAGATCTTAAAGCAGGCGGCTCCTGTGCTGGCAGAGGCGGGCTTTGATATCGAGATTCTGGAGAAGCACCACAACCAGAAGGTGGACGCTCCCAGCGGAACGGCCCTGGCCCTGGCCGATGCGGTCAATGAGAGCCTGGGGAACGAATACCACTATAAATACGACAGGACTGCCGAGCGTGTGAAGCGCGATAAAAAAGAGATCGGCATCCAGGCCATCCGCGGCGGCTCCATTGTGGGCGAGCACGACGTGATCTTTGCGGGACAGGACGAGGTGGTCACCTTCCAGCATACGGCGTATTCCAAGGCTATCTTTGCCAAGGGCGCAGTCCAGGGAGCCAAATTCCTGGCAGGAAAAGCTCCGGGCATGTACGACATGGCCGATGTGATCGGCTGATACATATTCTCCTTTCTTTCGTGCATACTAAGGCAGAAAGAAAGGAGATTTTTTATTATGGAAAAGATCAGACGGATCACTTTTGGCATTATGCTGGCTGCTGTTGTCTGTGCGGCCGCTGCCTGCGGAAGAAATGATACCAATGGAAGCACCGCAGGACAAAGCTCCGGACGGGAGGAGTCTTCCACGGCTCCCGGAAGCAGGGCCACAGAGGAGGTGCCAGGGACCTCGGCCACAGGCGTTGACCTTCCCTCCGGCGAAAGCGGGACAGACGGAGAGAGCGGCGGCGTCATGCGGGATATGGTGGATGATGTGAAGGATGGAATGGAGGAGATCACCACCGGGACCACCGGGGCAGGAGAAAACGGCACATCCCATGGGACCGGGGACGGAACGTCCGGCCAGATCACGGGAGGCGGGGCATCCGGCACCGCAGGCGGCCAGTAAACAGGGGACAGGGAGTAACACGAAAAATGTGGGACTCCCTCTTTTTATTCCCAGGGAAATATGGTATTCTGGTTACATAGGAAAAGGAGGTGGAGCCATCCGCTATGTATACAGGCCGTACCATCCGTGGCGGCATGGATACAGAAGAGAAAAAAGAAGGAAAGCGTTCTGGTTTTTCATAAGGCTCCTGCTGGTCCTGGAGCTTCTGGCAGCAGCTTCTTTCTATATAAAGGGGCATACAGTGGTGGAGGTTTCAAGGGAAGCGGCAGACGGTCCGCCGGAGCTGGAGGGGGACCGGTCAGGCGAGGTGTTCGGCATTGGGATCGAGTCCGGAGGCCCCCTGTTCTGGTTTCACAGAAAAACAGAGACGGAAACAGCCGGGCCGTAAAGTTATTCTTGATTTTCCCAGAATGATGTATTATAATTCCTTCTGAACTGTTGCTGTTTTATTTGAACAGCTTATAAATGAACCAGTTACCAACTATCAAAAGAAAAGGATGGGCAAAGGAATGAAAAAAGTTGATTTACTGTACGAAGGAAAAGCAAAAAAGGTTTATACAACAGAAGATCCTGACATCTTGATCGTAGATTATAAGGATGACGCCACTGCCATGGACGGTCTGAAAAAGGGCACCATCGTCGGCAAGGGAGCCATCAACAACCGCATGACCAACCACATCTTCAAGCTTCTGGAGAAGGAGGGGATCCCCACCCATTACGTGGAGGAGCTTTCCGACCGGGAAACAGCAGTAAAGAAGGTGGAGATCGTTCCTTTGGAGGTCATCATCCGGAATATCACTGCCGGCAGCTTTGCAAAAAAGATGGGTGTGGAAGAGGGCATCGTGTTCAAGCGCCCCACTCTGGAGTTCAGCTATAAGAACGACGACCTTCACGATCCGTTCATCAATAAATATTATGCCCTGTCCCTGGAGCTGGCCACTGAGGAAGAGATCGACACCATCACAGAATACGCCTTCAAGGTAAACGAAGTGATGAAGAAATATTTTGACAGCCTGGGCATCGACCTGGTGGACTTTAAGATCGAGTTCGGCCGCCACAAGGGCCAGATCATCCTGGCTGACGAGGTTTCCCCGGATACCTGCCGTCTCTGGGATAAGGAGACCCATGAGAAGCTAGACAAGGACCGTTTCAGAAGAGACATGGGCAACGTGGAGGACGCATACAACGAGGTATTCAGACGCCTTGGGATCGAGGACAGAAAATAGTATAGGAAAAGAGGAATATCATGTACGACAGATACCAAAGCCCTCTCTCTGAGAGATATGCAAGCAGGGAAATGCAGTACATCTTCTCCCCGGAAAAGAAATTCCGCACCTGGAGAAAGCTCTGGATCGCCCTGGCTGAGACGGAAAAGGAACTGGGCCTGCCGATCACCCAGGAGCAGATCGATGAGCTGAAGGCCCACAAGGACGATATTAACTTCGATGTGGCAAAGGAAAGGGAAAAGCTGGTACGCCACGACGTTATGTCCCACGTATACGCCTACGGCCTCCAGTGTCCCAACGCCAAGGGGATCATCCACCTGGGCGCCACCTCCTGCTATGTGGGGGACAATACGGACATTATCCTGATGACAGAGGCCCTTAAGCTGGTGAGGAAGAAGCTGGTGAACGTGATGGCGGAGCTGGCTTCCTTTGCGGAGAAGTATAAGGACCAGCCCACCCTGGCCTTCACCCATTTCCAGCCGGCCCAGCCCACAACGGTAGGCAAGCGCGCAACCCTGTGGATGCAGGAATTTTACCTGGATCTGGAAGATCTGGATTATGTGCTTTCCACTATGAAGCTGCTTGGCTCCAAGGGGACCACCGGAACCCAGGCCAGCTTCCTGGAGCTGTTTGACGGGGACCATGAAAAATGCCGGAGGGCCGATCAGATGATCGCAGAGAAGATGGGCTTTACGGGCTGCTTCCCGGTTTCCGGCCAGACGTATTCCCGGAAAGTGGACAGCCGCGTGCTCTCCGTCCTGGCGGGCATCGCCCAGAGCGCCCATAAATTCTCCAACGACATCCGTCTCCTCCAGCACTTAAAGGAAGTGGAGGAGCCCTTTGAGAAGAACCAGATCGGTTCCTCTGCCATGGCGTATAAGAGAAATCCCATGAGGAGCGAGCGGATCGCTTCCCTGGCCAACTATGTGATGGCAGATATGATGAACCCCATGCTGGTGGCGTCCACCCAGTGGTTTGAACGGACCCTGGATGATTCTGCCAACAAGCGGCTTTCCATCCCCGAGGGCTTCCTGGCTGTGGACGGGATCCTGGACCTTTACCTCAATGTGGTGGACGGTCTTGTGGTATATCCCAAGGTCATTGAAAAGCGCCTGATGTCCGAGCTGCCGTTTATGGCGACCGAAAATATCATGATGGATGCAGTAAAGGCCGGCGGGGACCGCCAGGAGCTCCATGAGAGGATCCGGGAGCTTTCCATGGAGGCCGGAAGGAATGTAAAGGCGGAAGGCAAAGACAATAACCTTCTGGAGCTGATCGCCGCAGACCCGTCCTTCAATCTGACCCTGGAGGAGCTTAAAAAGACCATGGACCCGAAAAAGTACGTGGGCCGCGCTCCCCAGCAGGTGGAGGAGTTCCTGGATGAGGTGATCCGTCCCGTTCTGGAGGAAAATAAAGATCTTCTCGGCATCAAGGCTGAGATCAACGTATAGGCTGGCGTTTATTCATGGATACCAGCAGTATCAATACGGAATATTATAAAGTGTTTTATTATGTAGGGCGTCTCGGCAGCATCACCGCTGCGGCAGAGGCGCTCTGCATTTCCCAGCCGGCGGTGAGCCAGGCGGTGAAACAGCTGGAGAAGGCGTTAAACAGCCAGCTCTTTATCCGGACCCAGAAGGGCGTCCGGCTGACGGCCGAGGGGGAGCTTTTGTTTCCCTATGTGGAGCGGGGGATCGAAAATCTCCTGGACGGAGAGCGGATGTTAAGGCGTCTGGTGGATCTGGACATGGGTGAGGTACGCATCGGAGCCAGTGATATGACCCTGCAGTTTTACCTGCTCCCCCACCTGGAGCGGTTCCATGGCCGGTATCCCAATATCAAGGTCATGGTATCCAACGCCCCGACGCCGGAGACCATCCAGTCCCTGTATGAGGGAAGGATCGATTTCGGTGTGGTCAGCACGCCCTTTGACGCCAGACCGGAGGTGGCGGTCAGGCCGGTGAAAAAGATCCGGAACGTTTTTGTTGCCGGAAGCCAGTACCAGAGCCTCAAAGGAAAACGGCTGGAGTACGGGGCTTTAATGGATCTGCCCTGTATCTTTCTGGAGAAGAATACCAGTACCCGGCGGTTTATGGACCAGTTTCTGGAAGAGCGGGGTATTTTTTTGGAGCCGGAGTTTGAGCTGGCCACCAGCGATATGGTGGTCCAGTTTGCTATGCGGAATCTGGGCATTGGCTGTGTGATGGATGAATTTGCCAGGGAGAAGATCGAAGCCGGAGAGCTTTTTGAGCTGACCTTTGGTGAGAGGATGCCGGACCGGGAGATCTGTATTGTAACGGATCGGAAGAATCCCGTTTCTCCGGCAGGGGAACGGTTTCTGGAGGTGCTGGGAGCATCGGGAATATAATATAGGATTATGGGAAATATAAGCAATATTTTCTTTACTTATGGACCTTTCTGGTATACACTAAGGATGCGTCAGAGATCAGAAAGAGCTCTGGCAGACCGACACACATCCAAAGGAGGATCAACAATGGTTCGAGCAATCGTAGGAGCCAACTGGGGCGACGAGGGAAAAGGCAAGATCACCGATATGCTGGCAAAGGAGTCTGATATCATCATCCGCTTCCAGGGAGGGAGCAATGCGGGCCACACCATCATCAACGATTACGGGAAGTTTGCCCTGCACATCCTTCCGTCCGGCGTTTTTTATGATCATACCACCAGCATCATCGGAAACGGGGTTGCCCTCAATATCCCGTATCTGATCGGCGAGCTGAAGGACATCACCAGCAAGGGTGTTCCCATGCCCAGGATCCTGGTGTCAGACCGGGCCCAGATCATGATGCCGTATCACATCCTGTTTGATACTTACGAGGAAGCCAGACTGGCGGGAAGGTCCTTCGGTTCCACGAAATCGGGCATTGCACCGTTTTATTCAGATAAATATGCAAAGATCGGCTTCCAGGTCTGTGAGCTGTTCGGGGACGAGACTGCGCTGATGGAGAAGCTGGAGAACGTATGCGCCTTAAAGAACGTGCTGCTGGAGCATTTATACCATAAGCCGCTGCTGGATCCGAAAGAACTGTTCGATACCATGATGGAATATAAAGAGATGATCGCGCCCTATGTATGCGACGTTTCCAGATATCTGCATGATGCATTAAAGGAAGGGAAGAATATTCTGTTAGAGGGCCAGCTGGGCTCCTTAAAGGACCCGGACCACGGGATCTACCCCATGGTTACCTCTTCCTCCACACTGGCTGCCTACGGTGCCATCGGCGCCGGGATCCCGCCCTATGAGATCAAAAATATCACCACCGTTGTAAAGGCGTATTCCAGCGCTGTGGGCGCAGGGGCCTTTGTCAGCGAGATCTTTGGAGACGAGGCTGACGAGCTGCGGCGCAGGGGCGGAGACGGAGGTGAGTTCGGAGCCACCACAGGCCGGCCCAGACGGATGGGATGGTTTGACGCCGTGGCCACCCGGTACGGCTGCCGGGTCCAGGGAACCACAGAGGCTGTCCTGACGGTGTTAGACGTTCTGGGATATCTGGATGAGATCCCCATCTGCGTGGGATACGAGATCGACGGGAAGATCACAAAGGATTTCCCCACCACTCCGGATCTGGAGCGGGCAAAGCCGGTGTATAAAACACTTCCGGGATGGAAATGTGAGATCCGGGGCATTAAGAAATACGAGGAGCTGCCGGAAAACTGCCGGAAATATGTGGAGACCATCGAAGAGGAGCTGGGCGTTCCGGTGACCATGGTATCCAACGGACCGGGAAGGGACGACATCATCTTCAGAAGGTAAGCGGCGCTCCCCACATAGCGCGGGGACAGAAGAGAGTTTCAGAAAACAGTAAGAAAACGGAAAGAAAGCGCCGTTGCAGACGGCCGGGAAAAAGGGTATAATGGAGCTACTCCATATCCTTATCCCGGTCGTCTTTTTTCAGCTTTACGAATATGAGAAAGCCGTAAATAAGGACGGGAACGATCATCACCACAAAAACAAGGGCCATGAGGATGTTGGCGGGAGCTCCGGTGACAGCCAGGACGATGAGAGCCAGGAATGCGGCCACTGCGGCCAGGATCCCGGCCCAGGCAAGGATTCGTTTCATGAGGATCCTCCTTTCATAAGCAGATTGTATGGGCAGGCTGCCTGTACTGGAGCTATTATAGCGCAGACACAGAGGATTGAAAAGGACGAGAACAGATTTTTGGAGGGAAATATGAAAAACAGGAAACCATACGAAGGAAAATGGATGGCAGCAGCGGCCCTGGGAGCGCTTTTTTCACTCCAGGCCGTATGCACCGCCTTTGGAGCCGACGGGACCTGGATCCCCGACGGGAACCGGTGGAAATATGAGCGGTCCGATGGAAGCATGGCGGCGGGCACATGGGAGGACATCGACGGAGAGTGGTACCATTTCGGGTCCGATTCTTATATGCAGACCGGATGGCAGAAGGTGGGCAATCTCCGGTACTTTTTTGAGGACGGAGGCACCCTGGCGGAGGGCTGGAGCTGCTACACCGGCGACGGGGATGAAAAATGGTATTATTATGATGAAAACGGAAACGTGCGGATCCACTGGCAGGAGATCGGGGGAAAGTGGTACTGGTTCAATTCCTCCGGCGTTCTGAACCTGGAAGCCTCAAAGACCATCGGCGGCCGGAAATTCTATTTCCATGAGGACGGCAGCATGGTGGGAAACGAATATGTGGGCTTCCGCTATTTTAATATGGACGGCCAGCCCGACGAGCAGTACTTCATTACGGCAGAACGCCAGGATGGAGGAAAGATCTCTGTGGAGGAGACCGTAAAAGACGAGATCGCTGAAAAGATCAACGCCCTTCCGGCAGGCTGGAGAAAGAAGTTTTTAGACGACGGCTATAAGTTCATCTACTGTCCGGAGAAGGGATATTACGGGGCCGTTAAGGATGAGGAGACCGGGGACCGGTTCTATATCCGCCATAAGCTCAGCAAGGCGGACCATTACCTGCGTTTTTCCGAGCCGGACGCCATCTGGGCCGGATTTGGGGAATATATGTACCTGAATATGAAAAAGGAACTGCGGGATTACGATTTTTCCTGGTGGGTGCGCCGCCGCTCCTATGAGCTGTCGGAGATGACGGATATTCCCGAGGCCCTTTACGACGATTACCAGACCATGTTCGGCCTTTTGTACGCCGATTATATGGACGAGGAGAAACGGCCGCAGATGGAGGTGCTGCTGGACGATATCTGCTGGATCTTTGAAAAGATCCTGGATACCCGGAACGAGGACGGTACCAGGACGCGCTAGGGAAGAAAGTACCGCTTGACGGATGGGATGCAAGCTGTTACTATATGAATATAACAGTTGTTACAGGAAAGACGGTGAGTGGATGATACTAAAGATCGATTTTGAAAGCGAGGAGGCTTTATACGTACAGCTCTGCAACCAGATCATCCGGGGCATCGCCACGGAAACGCTGCATGAGGGAGACAGCCTGCCTTCGGTGAGACAGCTTGCGGACGAGATCGGAATTAACATGCATACGGTCAATAAAGCATATTCTGTGTTAAAACAGGAAGGTTTCCTGCGCCTGGACCGGAGGAGGGGGGCCGTCATTGCCCTGGATATGGATAAACTGAGGGCCATGGACGAAATGAAGGATGATCTGGCCCTGATCGTTGCCCGGGGGATCTGCCGGGATGTGGGCCGGGACCAGGTCCACGCCCTGGTGGATGAGCTCTATGATGAGTTCCTGGGGCAGGAATAAAGGAGGAAGCCTATGCTTTGCGAACAATGCAGAAAGCGGGAAGCGACCGTAAAATATGTGGAGGTGGCCGGAGGAGTGAAAACAGAGCACAACCTCTGCGCCCAGTGTGCCGGAAAGCTGGACCTGGGGCAGTATTCGGCGCTGTTTGAGGGAGAATTTCCTCTGGGAAAGCTGCTTTCGGGGCTTCTTGGGATCCCGGATGCAGCCCAGGATGAGAGCCGGTTTGCAGGCGTGGTCTGCCCTGTCTGCGGCACCACCTATGAGGACTTTGTAAAGAACAGCCGGTTTGGATGCGGGGACTGTTACAGCGTGTTCGATCCGTTGATCGGCGAAAATATCCGGCATCTCCAGGGCAGCGAGCGCCATGTGGGGAAACGGCCCGCTGCGTATGGGGACACGGCAGAAAAGACGGCCTCCGGGGAAGATCTGGGGGACCAGGAAGCAAAAGCCCCGGAAGCGGGAGAGGACCGGATCCAGAGGCTTTCCTTACAGCTTAAAAACGCGGTCCGGAGAGAGGATTACCAGGAGGCCGCAAGGCTCCGGGATGAGATCCGGGGACTGAAGGAGGAAGCAGACCAGAATGGAAAAATGGTTTGATGTGCCGGAAAAAGAGGGCTCCAGCGTGATCTGCAGCCGGGTACGGCTGGTGAGGAACTGGAGGGAATATCCTTTTCCGGGAAAGATGACAAAGGAACAGAGCGTGGAAATGACGGGAAGGCTCATGAACGGCGTGAAGGAGTCTGGGGCCTTTTCCGGCAGCCGCAGCCGCTATTTATATCTGGACCGGATCCCGGACCTGGAGCGGACGGCGCTTTTAGAGCGCAGGGCCATAAGCCGCGGGGTCTCAAAGAAAAAGGCGGCCGCAGGCCTGGTCTTATCTGAGGATGAGCGGCTGGGGATCACCATAAACGGCGACGACCACATCCGGATCCAGGCAGTGGAAAAGGGAGCCGCCCTGACAGAGTGTTACCGGCGGGCCGACCAGATGGAG
>ERZ772855.2542-NODE-2542-length-15226-cov-3.097159_pt1 | contig 15226 bp, 7 predicted proteins | sample MGYA00511900_ERZ772855 | MGnify/ENA primary metagenome ERZ772855 (study PRJEB29015, sample SAMEA2737701) | human gut metagenome | biome: human gut; feature: human-associated habitat; material: faeces | place: China | collected 2012 ...
GCAGTGTTGAGTACTGGTATTTCGACAGTAACGATACAACACTTTATCTCAAGCAGGATACTGGAAATACCGGCTACTTTCTGCAAAAACAAGAGAAGGATAAAAGAACCGGTTCCCGCAATCTAAAGTCGAACTCTGATTATCATGAGAATGGGACCTTTGGCTTCTTCCCCTTCAACGAGAACTCGACGGATCATCAGGCGTCTACATACAACTACGGGTTTGGCGCTAAGCTGAAATTCCAGTTTACGATGAACGAAGATGGCCAGGTCTATGGCACCGACGGAGAGACCAAGGTTCCCATCAAGTTCTTCTTCTCGGGAGATGACGACGTCTGGGTCTATATCGATGATGAACTTGCGCTGGACGTTGGCGGCGACCACGGCAAAGTCTCTGGCCTGCTGGAATTCGGCCTGAAAGATGGTAACCTTGTTTATACTCCGTATGTCAGCGATGTAAAAGCAAGCAATGCAGCCCGGATGTACCAATATGATTCCAGTGGCAAATCGGTTGAGTATCTGAAGACCGGCAATAATATACCTTTCCATTACAAAGGCACAGAAAAACCCATTACCCCCGGCACCCACACCCTTACCATGTACTACATGGAGCGCGGTATGTGGGAGTCCAACATGGCGGTGGCCTTCAACTTCCCGGATAACAACGAGCTGCAGGTGCAAAAAATCGTTGAGGATAGGAATGTCAATAAGCTCTTTAAAGGCTGCTTCGATGATCAGAGGCTCTTCAACTTCACCATCAGGAACCAGGCAACCCATTATGGCAAGACTGAGGCAGCAGGCGATGCAGTAACCACCATCAACCTGTTGCAGCCTGGCAAGAGCACCCCTGTGAAAAATTTCACTACAACAGCGACCCACGCAGAACCAGGCACGGATGGTGAAAACAGATTCACAAAAGTGAACAGCCCGCCCGATTATCTGAAGGTCACGGATGGTACACCCCTGTTGAATTGGTATACCCAGTTCGAAGACCTGACCCCGTCACCGGGTTCCAACAAGAACAAACGCTACGGTATCCTGAGGCTGGACGGCGACCAGACCATCGACATCACCGGCATGAGCTACCTCAGCTTTGACGTTTATGTCGACTCGAACGAGGGCGACGCCGCGCTGAGCAACATGTACCTGCAGCTACGGGACAGCAGCGACAAGAAAAAAGGCTGCCTTGGCCAGACGTTCATAGGCGGCAAAGATCTTTACGGCCAGGTCGAAATGCACAACAACCGGTGGATCACCGTCAAGCTGAGCCTGGACGATGTGAAGGCAGATGAAGGCTTTGACGAGAAGCGTGTAAAGGAACTGCGGTTTGGCTGCAACTACCCGCGCAGCATTTATTTGCGCAACATCGTGTTCTCGTCCAAAGCGGTGCCCCAGACAGTTACCGGCTTTACCACCAAGCAGGAGGACATTGCGGATTACGGCTCAGCCAAAGAGGGCAAGCTGATGCCCGCTGTGAATGCGCAGTACACCTCGGATGCAGAGCAAGGCACGATGGTGGTGGATAAAAACGGCGGTTTTGTCCTGAAAGCTGGCGAGACGATCAGCTTTAAGGATCAGTTCCGCCGCGGCAGCTACCTGTCCATCAACGAGCAAGTCGACAAAAATCTGTTTGACACGCAATGGACCATCTATGAAGATGGGATGCCGGTCAAATCGACAACAGCGGGAAGAGGCGAGAAGCTAAAGCTTAATGGCGAGCCTATAAGTCTCAAAGATCAGACTGGCACTGCCCCCGACGACGGCCGTATCGAATTAGAAAATGCCGAAGGCGTCAACGCGCAAAACGGCAATAGTTACAAAGGCGAAAAGCCCAGTACCAAAAATAAAGACGATAATACCATCGTTTTCCGCTCTTACGCGAACCCCGACGCTACGGATGCAGAAGGCGAGACCCAGTTGAAGGTCGTGTTTGTCAACACGGTCAAAACCGGCAGCCTGACCATCAAAAAAGAACAGGACGGAAAAGGCGAAAACTTAGATGACAGAACGTACACGTTTAGGGTCCGCTTCACCAACGTTGGCGGCCATGCGCTGGAAGACGAGGCCATTGTAAGAGAGTATCCGGTGACAGTTGACAAGCCGTTTACCATTGACAAGATCCCCGTTGGCACACGCTTCACCATTGAGGAATTAACGCCTGAGGATGGTTCCAAGCTGACGAACGCATCGGTCACCGGTGGTGGCAGCGGCACCATGGTCTTGAACAATCTCACCGTGCGCGGTTCTATCGTTGAAGGCGCTGCAAGTGACGGAAATCAGGCCGTAGCGACCTTCACCAACACCAGGCAGGAAACGCTGGATATTACCGGCGAAAAGGTTTGGAAGGACGCAAACGGAACCCCGGTAACCAGCAATCTGCCGGACATCTACGTGCAGCTCCAACGCCGCCATAAGATAACGCAGGGAGCGCAGGAAGCGTGGCAGCTCGTCAAGTACCAGAACCAAGACTACCGGCCAGTTATAAACAACTACGGCGGCATGAAGTTCAGCTTCCTGGGCCTGCCTGCTAAGGATTACAGCAAAAATGACAAGCCGGACTTTGAGTACCGCGTAGTCGAAGGTTACGTTGATACGGAAGGCTTCCACGCCGTTGAGGAAGGAAAGACCATCACGATTGACGAGAAGGTTTACTGCGTCACCTATAATCCGGTTACGGTCTCGAAACCCGATGATTCAAGTAACAATGCAAAGCAGACCGTGACCATCACCAACAGGCAGCAAGACCCGAAGTTTACGCTGGATGTTACCAAGAAGTCGGCCGAGAACGATGGCGAGAACGACCAGCAGAAGCTGCTGGCAGGCGTTGAGTTTACGCTGGAGAAGCTGAATGCGAGCGGCCAGGTGGAGGAAGGCTATCCGAAGTATGGTATTACCAATGACCAAGGCAAGCTGATGATTAAGGGCGAGGATGGAAATCCCACCAACGATTCGGCATTTACGGGCTTGGAGGCTGGTAAATACCGCTTGACGGAGACGAAGGCGGCGGAAAACTACAACCTGCTGTCGGCGCCGATTCTGGTGACGTTTGACAAGGACGGAACCTGTACGCTGAACGGCAGCACGATTGAGGTTTCGACCAAGGGGAACAAACCAACCGAGTTTACCAAAAACGAGGATGGCAGCTACACGCTGAAGCTGACCGTCTTGAACAGAAAGACACCTGCGCTGCCGCATACGGGTGCGGATGCGCCTAGCTTGTGGCTGCTGATCGGGCTGCCGCTGGCAGTGGCGGGGTTGTTGATACTGGTATTCCGTTACAACAAGAAAGGGGGACGGACACGTTAATTGTTCCCCAATGCAAACCATAAACAAATGAAGAGAGGTAAAGTCATGAAAAAGAAAAGCAGATTCTTGACAGGCCTGTTAAGCGCCGTCATGGCCCTCAGCCTGTGCGCCCTGCCCGCCGCCGCGGAAGGAAATGCAATGCGTGTTGCTACTCTTCCGGATATTGAAACCAATAAAACTGGCACCGTTACGATTCATAAATATGAATATAACGAGACGTTAGATGAAAAAACTCATCAGGGAACTGGCGAGGTTAATGATTCAACCAAAGTTCCTAATGGTGCTACACCGCTTGGTGATGTAACTTTTACGCTTTATCAGATTAAAAACGGTAACGAGTTACTTGAATACTACAAAAGCATTGAAGAGGATAAAGCAAAGCAGCTCAACATAAATGATTATGTTGATATGCAGACGTACACGATTAAAGACGCTTATAAAGGCAATAAGCATTACGAGATTACGACTTCGAATGAAGAGGGTGCAAGCAAAGGCATTGGCCAGGGAACTGTAGATGTCGGTATTTATGCAGTTGTCGAAACCAAGGTCCCCGCAGGTGTTACGGGCAAGACGAAGCCGTTCCTGCTTTCCGTTCCTATGACGGATAATGAGGGCAAAAACTGGCTGTATGATATTGATGTTTTCCCGAAAAACCAGACCTCTTATACAGGCATTGACCTGATTAAGTATGGTAAAACTGGCGGTGAAATTACGGAGGGCACTTTGCTGGATGGCTTCAAATTCACCTTGGAAAAGTGGAATAAAACCACTGAGAAATGGGAGCTGATTACCAATGCAGCAAAGAACGGTCAAGATAATGCTGGTGATGCTCTTGAACTTACCACAGTGAATGGCAAGATTTCTGTTAGCAGTCTGACCAAGGGTATTTACCGCTTTACTGAGATTGCTGGTCCTGCTGATGGTGCGGCAAATTCCGATTACATTATTGATACTAAAACCCATTATATTTTTGAAGCCAAAGAAGATAAAAACAACGCAGGCCAGTTGACTATTGCAAACGTTACAGAGGACGCTGAGGCAAAGTGGAATGATGGCGGAGTTTATAATTATACTGCCGTGAAAACAGCTGAAGGTAAACTTGCCATTGTTGTTGACAACTATAAGCCGGACCTGAATAAGACAGTTCAGAAGCGTGAAAAGAATACTACTACCGGTGAGCACGATTATGTGAATGACACTGATTACAGCGTTGGCGACGAAATTACTTACAAGCTGGAAGTTGTTGTTCCTGAAAATGTTGCAGACCTGAAGACTTTCTATGTGGAAGACCATCCGCATGACACTAAGCAATTGCAGTATGTAGCGGATAGTATTAGCGTTAAGGCTTCCGGCCAGACTGCCTCTCTTGAAGCTGATACTGACTATAAGTTTACTGAAGATGAAACTAATGGTGGCTTTAAGATTGACTTTAAAGCTATGAATGCACCCACGGTTGGAAACTATAAGGGCCAGACTTTGACTATCACTTATAAGTACAAGCTACTTAAGGACGCAAGTTTGGCTGTGACTGGCAATGTGAACAAGGCAGAACTCACTTACTCTCACAATGCAAAAACTGGTACGGACGAACACGAAAATGATAACCCGCACAAGATCCACGATGAGGCAGTTGTTTATACTTTCGCAACCAACATTGTGAAAAAGGGCGATGACGGCAAGCCTCTCGGTGATGTAGAGTTCGAGCTGTATAAGGAAGTCTCTGGCGAAGAATACGGTGAGTCCAAGGTACTTAATGATGAAGCGGCTAAGGCAAAGGGCTTGGATACTTCTAAGGGCGAGAAGTGGATTCTTGTTGATACAAAATCCACAAGTAATGAGGGCACAACCAAAGGTCAACTTAAGTTTAATGGTCTGTCCAATGGCACCTACTACCTGGTAGAAACCAAGACGAACGCTGGCTATAACCTGCTGTCTGCTCCGGTTGAGGCAAAGCTGAACATTACGCACAATACCACTTGGGAGATTGACAAGCAGTACGACGCAAATAATAAGCTGATTTACGTTAAGCGTACTGGAAACACCACGACGTTTGGCAACGAAGACGACACGACTAATGGCTTCATTACCATCACCGTCATCAACCGTAAAGGCTTCAATCTGCCCACCACCGGTGGCTTCGGCACGCTCCTGTTCAGCGGCATTGGCGCACTGCTGGTTGTTGGCGGTGTCGGCGTGCTGATGAGCACCAAAAAAAAGAAGAAGGGCAATGCCTGATTCGCATCCCCTGAACCAAACAACTTAAACAACTTACAAACTACCTAAAGGGGAAGGGCCGTTTTGGCTCTTCCCCTATGGTGGGTTATACGGCACCTTACACTTTTTTGAAAGGACACTGCCATGGATACCTCCACCAGACTGAAATTGGGCTTTGCGGCGCTGATGATCCTGTCGGGCATCGGCGTGGCGTCCTACCCGGTCATCAGCAACATGGTGGCCCAGCGCCACGCCAGTACGGCTATCCAAAATTACGACGAGACCGTGCATAGCATGGACACCGAAAAGCTGGACGCCGCCAAAGAAGCCGCCCGCCGCTACAACCAGCAGCTGGGCAGCGCGCTGGACCGCGATGCCGCCGGAGAAGCCGAGGACACCGGCACCAGCTATGTGGACCTGATCGACGTGGGGGAAAGCCTTGGCTACATCACCATCCCGAAAATCGACGTCAATCTGCCCATTTACGAGGGCACCAGCGATGACGTCCTGCTGAAAGGCGTCGGCCATCTGGAAGGCTCCAGCTACCCGCTGGGCGGAGAAAGCACCCACAGCGTGCTGACCGGGCATCGCGGCCTGGCCGAGGCTGTGCTGTTTACCGACCTGGACAAATTACAAGAGGGCGACAAATTTTACCTGCACATCATGGACGAGGTGCTGGCCTACCAGGTCGACCAGGTCAAGGTCGTTCTGCCCGAGGAGACCGATGACCTTACGATCGTGCAGGGGCAGGACTACTGCACCCTGGTGACCTGCACGCCCTACGCCATCAATACCCACCGCATGCTTGTGCGCGGCATCCGCGTGCCGTATAATGGAGAGGAAGAAACCGGCGATACCCCGCAGGTCGTGCAATATCAGGCCCTGCACACCGGCACGGTGGTCAAGCGCATCGTGGATGCCTGGCCGTGGATCTCGGTGACCGGCAGCGTGATTATTGGCGGCGAAGCACTGCTGCTGCTTCTGCTGCTGCATCGCTGCAAAAAACGGGAGGAGGACGACTAAATGCGGCGTCTGCTTGTAAAAATCGGCGCGTGGCTGGCCATTCTGCTGGGCCTTGCCATGATGCTGCAGCCCACCGCCGCTGATTGGCTGACCCGCCAGCGCAACAGCAAAACGGCACAGCAGTTTGCCGCCAACACAGCCACCGCCGCCGATGCGGCAAACACTGACAGCGCCAGCCAAACCGCCGAGGAAAGCCGCCCCTACCCGGAACTGTACGCCGCCATGCAGGCCTACAACGCGCAGATTTACGCCGACGGCCAAAGCGGCCTGACCGATGCCTTCGCCTACGAGACCCCGCCGTTGGATCTGACCGATTACGGCTATGACGAGGAGGTCCTCGCCATGCTGTGGATCCCGCGGCTGGATCTGGAACTGCCCGTTTACCTGGGCGCCAGCCGGGAGAATATGGCCAAGGGCGCGGCACTGCTGGGGCAGACCTCGATGCCGCTGGGCGGCGAAAACACCAACACCGTGCTGGCCGCCCACCGCGGCTATTATGGCGCGGAAATGCTGCGCAACGTGCAGCAGATCCAGGTGGGGGACAAGATCCAGCTGACCACCCCGTGGGACACTTTAATTTACCGCGTGGCAGAGCTGAAAATTATCGACCCTGCGGATATTTCCTCGGTACTCATCCAGCCGGGGCGGGATCTGCTGACGCTTTCCACCTGCCACCCCTACACCCAGAATTACCAGCGCTACCTTGTGATAGCCGAACGCGACCCCGATGCCGCCGTGACCGATAAGGACACCGACCTGCAGGAAAGCGAGGCCACCTGGGATGCCTCGCCCCGGCAGGTGACGATGGAAACAGACGGTACAACGTCTATCGCTGAGGTGGAACCCCAAAGCATCACCCCGCTGCCGCAGGAGGGCAGCACAGAATCCGAAGGCAGCGCGGTCTCCAACCTGATGATCTGGCTGGAAAACAACGCCCTTTGGGCCGGGTTCGTCTTTATTGCCGCCTGTGTCGGCGTGCTGGCGATCTGGCAAAAACACCGGGAGGAATGACCATGCAATACAACCAAAAGGCCGTTGACGTAGCGGCGGAAGTTTCCAAAGCCGTGTTTGGCAAGCCGCAGACCATCCGCACCATCTGGATGGCCATGCTGGCGGGCGGCCATGTGCTGATCGAGGACATCCCCGGTGTGGGCAAAACGACGCTGGCGCTGGCCTTTGCCCGCGCGCTGGAGCTGAACGAGAGCCGCGTGCAGTTTACCCCGGACGTGCTGCCCTCGGACATTGTGGGCTTTACCGTGTTCCAGAAGGAGACCGGGCGGCTGGTATACCACCCCGGCAGCGTAATGTGCAACCTGTTTTTGGGTGATGAGATCAACCGTACCTCGAGCCGTACCCAATCGTCACTGCTGGAGGTCATGGAAGAAGGCAACGTGACGGTGGACGGCGTGACCCACCCCGTGCCCGCGCCTTTTACCGTTATTGCCACCGAAAACCCCGTGGGTGCCGCCGGTACCCAGATGCTGCCGCAGTCCCAGCTGGACCGTTTTACCGTGTGCGTTGTCATGGGCTACCCGGACACCGAGGCCGAGATGCAGATGCTGGCGGGCCGCGGCCAGCGCACCCTGCTGGAACAGGTGCACCCCGTGGCCAACCAGGCCGACCTGCTGGCTATGCAAAAAGAGGTAGCCGGGGTGTTTATCCATGAACTGATGTATCGCTATATCGTCGATCTTGCCCAGGCTAGCCGCAAGGAACCGCGCCTGGCGCTGGGGCTCAGCCCCCGTGCGTCGCTGGCGCTGGCTGGCATGGCGCGGGCAGCGGCCTACCTGGCCGGGCGGGATTTTGTGGCCCCGCAGGATGTGACCGCCGTGTTTGCCGATGTGGCCCGCCACCGTCTGGTGCTGGCTGACCAGGCCAAGGCAGGCGGCGAGACGGTGGATGTTGTCATCGACGATCTGCTGCGCACCGTGCCGCGTCCCCGCCCGGAAAAGGCCGACCGCCATGGCAGGTAAACTGTGCTGGGCGCTGGGCCTGGTGCTGCTGTTTGCCGCTGCGGTGCTGACGCAGGCCCCGTTGGCTGTGGGGCTGCTGGGATTTTTCCTGCTGCTGACCCTGCTGCTGGTGCTGGAAGTGCGGTACTTGCGCGGCAAGGTGGAGGCCGAACTGATCGTGCCCGACCAGCCTGCCGTGCAGGGCCGGCCCTTTGTGCTGACCGTGCGGCTGACCAACCACAGCCCGCTGCCCATCCCCCAATTGCTGACACTGGTGCAGGCCACCGATGAATGGGGCGGCAATACCATAACTTTACGCTGCAGCGGCATGTTGGGCAGCAAGGCCCGCGCTGAGCAGCGGTTGACGCTGCAGGCCAACAAAAGCGGCGTGTGGCAATTACGGCTGCAAAGCGTGACGCTGTGGGACCATCTGGGGCTGTTCAAAGCCCAATGCGGCCTGCCGCAGACCGCACAAAGCCTGTGCGTGCTGCCCCAAAGTGCCCGCCTGGGCAGCGACACCCAGCCCGACCCTGACGCCGACGGCATGCAGGAGAGCGACCGCAGTGTGCTGGGCGGCAACTACGATGTGCGAGAGTACCGCGAAGGGGACTCGCTGAAACAAGTCCACTGGAAGTTGAGTGCCAAGCTGAACCGGCTGTTGATCCGTGAACCGCTGGCCGCCGGTACGATGGAGGGGCAGGGGAGCGGTGACGGCCCCGGCGAGGGTGACATGTGGGGGGATTTCCCCGCCGAAGCCACCCTGCACCGGGAAGCACCGCCCACCAAGAAAAAAGCAGTGGCGCTTTCCAAACGCGGCGGCACCGATGCCGACAGCGGCCTGGTGTTTCTGGACCGTATGCTCATTAGCCCCGCCGTACCCGCGCGGGATACCCTGTGGCTGGTGGTGGACCTCAGCCTGCTGCTGGCGCTGGCCTTTGGGCTGGTGTCCGCCGCCGTGACGGCCTTTGCCGTGCACCCGCCCGTTTGGGTGTGGCTGGCGCTGGCCGCTTGGTGCGCCGGGTGGTGCCTGTTTGGGCGGCTGCCCCGGCGTGTGCAGCGGCTGGGCCTGCTGGCTGGCAGCCTTGTCTATTTGGTGGGGCTGTTTTTGTGCCAGCGCAGCTTTTTGGCCGGGGCACGCCAGTTTGGCGCTGCCGTGGCTGCAAGCTTAAATCAACGCTTTAACGCAAATCTTGCCGTCACAGCGGGCGGCACCCCGGCCCAGCTGGGGCTGTTTCTGGCGCTGGCCGCCCTGCCTTTGGCGGGCCTGCTGGCGCTGGCCGCGCTGCGCCGGGCCGACATTTTGCTGTTGAATCTGCTGCTGCTGCCGGCGGCGGTGTTCCTGCTGCTGGCGGGCAGCAACGTCTCCACGCCCTGCTGGCTGCTGCTGGCCGTGGGCTGGCTGGGGGCGCTGGCAGGCTCCCGCGCCGTGCGCCGCCGTGCCCTGTGGGGGGCGACGGAGTCAGAAACCTGCCGCCGCAATCAGGCACAGCACAGGGCCATCCAAAAAGGCTCGGCGGCGGCCACTGTGCTGGTATGCGCTGCGCTGTTGGTGCCCGCCTTTGTGCTGCGGCCTGTGGTAGGCTTGCCCTTGCAGGCATTGCGGCCCGCGGCCCAGGTGATGGAATCGGCGGCCATAAGCGCCGCTGTGACCTGGCTGCCCCGCGTCAGCGGCGGGCGGCTGAACCTGCATGTAGAAGCTGCCGCCGGCGGTGTGGCCGATGGTGCCATAGCCCAGGGCGGCGGCTTGCAGCTGCGCGGGGTCGAGGACCTGGCCCTGACCGCCAATGACCAGCCTGAGGAAACCGTCTACCTGCGGGGGTTTATCGGTGGCAGCTACGACGGCACCGCCTGGCAGGCCCCCGATGCAAACGCCTTTGACAGCGCCGCCATGAACTGGAAGACCGAGGACGACGCCCGCCTGACTATTGCCAGCCTGCCGTTTTTGCGTGCCGCCTACGATGGCGCCGCCGAGCCGCAATCCCTTACGGTGGAGCGGCTGAACGCGGGGGACGCCTACACCTACGCCCCCTACAACGCCTACTGGAATGACTACTACACCCTAAACGGCGACGGCGCGGCGGACGGCCAGACCGCACAGGACGATGTATTTTTGTATTATCCGCGCAGCATCGCCAAAGAACTGTTGGCCGCCCGCGCCGAGGGTGACCCCAGCGTGCTGGACCGCATGGAGAGCTCCTACGCGGCCTACGCCAACAGCCACTACACCGCCGTGCCCGATGGCTACGACGACTTGCAGGCCCAGTGCGAAACGGCTGCCAAAGAGCAAAAGCTGACCGACGCGGATGACATCACAGCCTACATCCGCACCTGGCTGAACACCAACTGCTGGTATGACACCGACGCCTCCCAGGCACCGGACGGCACCGACCCGATTCACTACTTTTTGTACGAGTCCAAGTCCGGCTACAGCGTGCAGTTTGCCTCGGCGGCCACGCTGATGTTCCGCATGTTCGGCCTGCCCGCCCGCTATGTGGTAGGGTATGCTGCACCGCAAAGCTTGTTCACCCAGCAGGCGGACGGCAGCTGGCACGCCGTTTTGCAGGACGATAATGCCCATGCCTGGGCCGAGGTCTACATCGACGGCCAGGGCTGGACCCCCATGGAGATGACCCCCGGTGTGCTGGTAACAGCTGAAAAGGCCGACTACAAGAGCAGCCTGCCGGAGACCATCCCTGCCGAGAGCAGGACCGCAGCCACCACTGACAGCGCCGATGCCCGGCAGGACTTGCAGCTTTCCACCGCCCCGCGCCGTGCCCTGTGGCTGCTGGCCGTGCCGGTGGTGATGCTGGCTGCAGCTACAGCTGCTTTTATTCTGCACCGCCGCCGTGTGCTGGGGCTGGATACCCGCCGCCCCTGTGCAGAGCGGGTGCTGGCAATCTTTGCTGCAATCTACGCGCAGCTGGTGCGTCGCGGCCTGCCTGCGGGTACGTCCTCGGACGAGCGGGCGTTCTCCCAGTTTTTGCTGAAAGAGGTACATGAGCTTTCGGGCGGGGAAATCGAGGCGATGGTATCGCTTGCGCAGCGTGCCGCCTTTGCCGCCGATACCCTGACCGAAGAAGACGTAGCCGCTATGCGCGGCTGGTACAACCGCATCAAAAACAACAAAAAGACATAATTCCACATAAAAATTGCGAAATTTTTTCCCAAAACACCCCAAAACCGTTGAAACCTACGCACTGCGTATGTTATACTAACCTAAACACCATTGAACAAGGAGTCGATTCTGAGATGCCGCGTCGCAAAAAATCGGATGAAGGCATTATGGATATCACCCGTATGGCAGAGGATCTGGGCGTATCAAAAACGACGGTATCCCGTGCTTTGTCCGGCAATGGCCGTGTAAGCGAAGCAACCCGCCAGCGTGTGGTGGACTATGCCCGTGAGAAAAATTATGTCCCGAACATGATGGCGAAAAGCCTCGTCACCAAAAAGTCGTATAATGTTGCGCTGGTGTTTTCGCGCCAGTTTTCTAACTTCGAGGGTCAATTCCTGCGCAAAACTATCACCGCCGTCTGCGATGTGATGGCCCGCAACGATTACGATGTGCTGCTGGCCATGGTGGGTGAGCAGGAGTCCCAGCCCATGCAGCGCCTGCTGGTCAACCACAAGATCGATGGCGTCATCCTGGCCCGCTCGCTGGAGCGTGACCCCCTGATCCCGTTGCTGCAGCAAAGCAAACTGCCCTTTATCGCCATCGGCCGCCCGGCCGACCCCACGGTGCTTTACGTCGACCACGACCAGGTGGGCGGCTGCCGTGAGATGACCAACCTGCTGCTGATGAAAGGTCTGCACCGCATCGCCCTGTTGGGCGGTTCCATGCTGTACACCGTCAATCAGACCCGTCTCGAGGGCTTCCGCCAGGCGCACGAGCACAGCCGTTGTAAGATCGATGAAACCCTGCTTTTTTTGGAGTTGGAGACCGACGATCTGCGCATCGACGCCATCCAACAGGCTGTGGCACGCAAGGCGGACTGCCTGCTGTGCATGGACGACCACGTGGCCATGCTGGCACTGAACACCGTGCGCCAGATGGGCCTGAAAGTGCCCAATGACATCCGCATTGCTTCGCTGTATGACGGCGAGGCCCTGCTGGATTGCACGCCGCAGATCACGGCGGTGTCTTTCGACCCCGAACTGCTGGGCAAACGCGCCGCACAGCAATTGTTGGCCGTCACCCGCCGCCAGCCCGTCGAGACCGGCGCCCTGCTTGGCTACCAGGTGGGCCTGCGCACCTCGACACAGACCTGATTTTGCCCCATTATTCAATAATAAACAAAGCCGCCCGGCCTGAAATTCTCTTCAGGCCGGGCGGCATTTTCTATGGATGCCTAAATTTATTCAGCGTTGTTCAAATAAATACGTGCCTCATACGGGCGGAAATGTGCCGCATCCGCGGGGGTGTCATAGTTGCCCAGCAGCAGGGTATCCAACGGCAAGGGAGCCACTGCGTCGGCGGGCAGGGTGAGCGGCTCCTCGTAGAAATTGCACAGCACGGTCATCACCTGGTCACCCAGGCGGCGCTGGTAGGCAAACAGAGCCGGGTGGTCTGCAAAAAGCAGGGTAAAGTCGCCCTCACTGAAAATGGGATACTGTTTGCGCAGACGGATGAGCGCCTGGTAATAGTGGAACACCGAGCCGGCATCCGCCACCTCGTCCGCCGCATTGATGGCGGTATAGTTGGGGTTCACCTGCAGCCAGGGCGTGCCATCGGTAAAGCCCGCGTTGGTGGTGGCGTCCCACTGCATGGGGGTGCGGGCGTTGTCGCGGCTCTTGGCGTGGAGAGAGCGCAGGATGTCTGCCTCGCTGTACCCGGCCTGGGTACGCTCGCGGTACATGTTCAGCGTTTCAATGTCGCGGTAGTCGTCGATGGTGGGGAAGGCGACGTTCGTCATGCCCAACTCCTCGCCCTGGTAGATGTAGGGCGTGCCCTGCATGCCGTGCAGCAGGGTGGCCAGCATCTTGGCGGATTCCTGCCGGTAAGCGCCATCGTTGCCCCAGCGGGAGACGATGCGCGGCAGGTCGTGGTTGTTCCAGAACAGGCTGTTCCAGCCTTTGCCGTGCAGGCCCACCTGCCACTTGGTCAGCACCTCTTTCAGCGCCGAAAGCTGCAGCGGAGCCAAGTCCCACTTCGCCTTGCCGGGAATCTGGTCCAGGCCGATGTGCTCAAACTGGAACACCATCGAGAATTCCTTGCCCCGCGGGTCGCTGAAGATGGGGGCGTTCTGCACATTGGCGCCCCAGGCCTCACCCACGGTCACCAGATCGGTGCTGCCAAAGGTGTTGGCGTTCAACTCCCGGATATAGGCATGCAGCATCGGGCCGTTGGAGGTAATTCCCAGGTCCGGGTCCTTGGCGATCTGGTCGATGACATCCAGCCGGAAACCGCCCACGCCCTTGTCCATCCAAAAGCGGATAGCCTTGTACAACTCCTGCCGCAGGGCGGGGTTGTCCCAGTTCAGGTCAGGCTGTTTGATGGAAAACTGGTGGAAATAATACTGCCCCACCTCGGGCACCCAGGTCCAGGCCGAGCCGCCAAAGGTGGCCCGCATCTTGTTGGGCGGCGTGCCCTCCACGCCGTCGCGCCAGACGTAATAGTCGTGGTAGGGGTTGTCGCGGCTCTTTTTTGCCTCCTGGAACCAGCGGTGCTCGTCCGAGGAGTGGTTCAGCACCAGATCCATGATGATGCGGATGTGGTGTTTTTTGGCTTCGGTGATGAGGTTGTCCATGTCGGCCAGCGTGCCGAACATGGGGTCAATATCGCAGTAGTCGGAAATGTCGTAGCCGTTGTCATCCTGCGGGCTGCGGTAGACGGGGCTGAGCCAAATGGCGTCGATGCCCAAGCTCTCCAGATAGCCAAGCCGCTGGATGATGCCGGCCAGGTCGCCAATGCCGTCGCCATTGCTGTCCTGAAAGCTGCGGGGATAGATCTGGTAGATCACAGCGTTTTTCCACCAGGGCTGCGGGTTTGCCATAGTTTTTCTCCTTATTGGTACCTTAGGTAAATGTCGGAATTTGAAATCGTTTGCGCCGTTACAATCATAACCGAATCAAACCCAATTTGCAAGATGCCGGGGCTGCTGGTTCTCTACGATTTTTGCGGGGTGGAAGATGTAAATTTTGTATCTTCTGCAAAATACGTCACGCGCCCCTCGTTATAGTAAGCAGAGATTACCAATAACTGGGAGGCAACGACCATGAAAATACTGCTTACGACCGATACCTGGGTTCCTACCATAAACGGCGTTGTAACGTCCACTGCCACCCTGCGCGCCGCACTGACGGCCCAGGGGCACGAGGTGCGGGTGCTGACCCTTTCCGGCGACAGCCATACCTATACAAAGGACGGTGTGACCAGCCTCGGCTCACTGGATGCCGGGCTGGTCTACCCAGGGGCCCGGATGCGCGCCCCGGCATTGAATCGTGCCATCCGTGATCTGATCGACTGGCACCCGGATGTTGTCCACTCTCAGTGCGAGTTCAGCACTTTTGCCCCGGCACGCCGGATTGCGCACGCTGCGGGTGCACCGCTTATCCACACCTATCACACGGTGTACGAGGATTACACCCACTACTTTTCCCCCAGCCGCAGCATGGGGCGCAAGATGGCGGCGCTGTTCACCCGCATGATCTGCGCCGACTGCGACGCAGTCATCGCTCCCACGCCCAAGATCAGCCGCCTGTTGGCGGGCTACGGCGTGCACTGCCCGGTGC
>ERZ772855.2549-NODE-2549-length-15196-cov-15.365960_pt1 | contig 15196 bp, 13 predicted proteins | sample MGYA00511900_ERZ772855 | MGnify/ENA primary metagenome ERZ772855 (study PRJEB29015, sample SAMEA2737701) | human gut metagenome | biome: human gut; feature: human-associated habitat; material: faeces | place: China | collected 2012 ...
CATCGCTCATCGGGGAGTACCTGATCGAGGATTTCTGCCGCATTCCGGTCGAAGTGGAATACGCTTCGGAGTTCCGTTACCGCAATCCGGTGATTTATCCCGACGACATCGTGATCGCCGTATCGCAGTCGGGCGAAACGGCCGACACGCTGGCCGCTATCGAGCTGGCCAAGCAGAACGGTGCGTTCGTCTATGGCATCTGCAACGTGATCGGCTCGTCGATCGCCCGGGCTACCGATTCCGGCACTTACATCCACGTAGGGCCTGAGATCGGCGTGGCTTCGACCAAAGCCTTCACGGGACAGGTAACGGTACTCACGATGCTGGCGCTGATGATCGCCCGTGTCAAGGGTACGATCGACCAGGAGTGCTCGCGCAAGATCGCCAAGCATCTGCTCGATCTGCCCGCCGTGTTGGAAGAGGTGCTCCGCCTGAACGACCGGATCGCCGACTTCTCGAAAATCTTCACCTACGCGCACAACTTCATCTACCTGGGACGCGGGTACAACTACCCCACGGCGCTGGAAGGTGCGCTCAAACTCAAGGAGATCTCCTACATCCACGCAGAGGGCTACCCTGCCGCCGAAATGAAACACGGTCCGATCGCCCTGATCGACGCCGAGATGCCGACCATCGCCATCGCGACGCCGGATCACACCTACGAAAAGACCGCCAGCAACATCGAGGAGATCAAGGCCCGGGGCGGCAAGGTTATCACCGTGATCGCCAAGGGCGACGAGCAGGTACGCAAGAGCTCCGACTACTTTATCGAAGTGCCCGTCGTGGCGGAGTGCCTGCTTGCCGTCAAGCTCCCCGCTGCCGATTTTTTGCCAGACGGAAAGCGGCGTTTCGATGCGCGTTGTGCAGGGCAGGAAGTCTGATTGCAGCACGCGCTGGCCGTCCTTTCCGAGTACGATCTGGCAGGTATCGCCGGTGTCCGTATAGAAAAATTCCAGAACACGGTCCCTCCCGTCCCATGTCGATGGGTCATAGAGCGCGGCCATCTGCCGCGTAAAGGCCTGCGCCGGAGACAGCCTCCCGGCCTCCGGGGTCTTTGCCGCGGCAGTATCCTCCCGGCTGACGCCCCAGCTGGCGTCCGCCATCTGCTCAAATACCGCGCGCGGGAACAGCGGCTGGCGCAAGGCGCGGGCCGTTTCCGGCAGGATCGCGCCGCGCGCAAACTCCGCGCCCGCCTGTTTGACCAGCTCAAGATACGCATCCGTGCGCTGGCGCAGTGCCGGGACGCGGAACAGCTCGCCCTGTCCGCAGTAGACGGACGTATAGCCATCCTTGCCGCAAAGACGGGAAACCTGCGCGTCCACCGCGTCGTAATTGCCTTCGGCGGTGTAGAAGCCGCAGGTCGAGATCACGACCTGCCGCTGGCCGGAGCGGTCGTACCGGCTCGGGTGGCCGCCGGAGTCCGTGTCGGTCATAAACGGCAGCGACATCGGCAACTGCCGGTCGATGAGCAGCTTGAGCTGGCCGGGAATGCTGAAATAATAGAGCGGAAAACTCCAGATCAGCACATCGGCGGCAAGAATTTTCCCGATCACACCGGCCATATCGTCCTGCAATACGCACTTGCCCGGCGTTTTGCTCCAGCAGGCGAAGCAGCCGCGGCACGGCAGCAGATGCAGCTTTCCGACCTCGATGGTTTCAGCCTTCACCGGCTGCGTCTGCCGCAGGCCGTCCAGAAACGCGCTTGTGAGCCGGTATGTATTGCTTTTGTCCCCCTTGGGACTTCCGTTCAGGACCAGAACTCTCATACCATTTCCTCCAGCCGTTTGATGCAGTCCTCGGCCCAGGCGATGCACATCTGCGCATAATTTCTGCCGAACTGCGCCGTAAAGGCCCAATATACAGGCGCGCTGGCGTCGGTCAGCTTGCCGTAATCCTCAATGCTCTGCGGTACGCTGTCCATGCTCCGCAGCCACGCGCGGCAGCCGTCCGCATACGCGCGCAGCATCGCGATGGCCTGCTGCGGCGGGAGATTTTCAGCAAAGAAGACCTTCATCAGAAATTCGCTCTTATAGCCGTCTGCTGTCTTTCCCTGCTCCGACAGCCAGCGCTGCAGCTCCGCGCGTCCGGCGGGCAGGATGGAATAGACGTTTTTATTCGGTTTTCCGTTCTGAATGACCGTCTCATGCGTGACAAGGCCGGCATTTTCCAGCTTGCCCAACGTCAGATAGATCTGGCTGGTCTGCGCGGGCCAGAAAAACTGCACGGAGGAATGAAACGCCTTTGTCAGCTCATACCCGCTGCACGGGCCATAATTCAAAAATCCAAGGATCCCATGCTGTAATCCCATTGCGGCCCTCCTGTATCATCTAATTGTTCTATATTCCAATTTTATAATATGCATCTGCATTTGTCAACACTGCTTTTTGTTTTACAGCACTGGCACGGGAGCTGACCCGAAGGGCCCGAGGGGATTCGAATGCCGTAAATTTCGGAGCACACTGAACCTTGCAGCATATCCCCTCCGGCTTTTGGGATCTGCGGCGAACCCGTACTGTCCTGCAAATTTCGAACGCAAAACTGATTTACCGCAGCTATTCCAACGCAGCTATTTACAACCCCGACGTCCCGTAACAGGCGGCGCGTACCATAGCGCCCGTAGGGTGACTGCGCGTGCTCGCAGCAACTACGAATTGGATGCCTGCCAGACTTGCACCCGCAGCACGCGCCAACCGTAACCAGCGCCCCTTTTCTCCCCCTTCTTTTCCGGCAAGGCGGAAAAGATGGGGCCGCCGGAGGCATGACCAGCCTGCTAAACCGCACGCCATCCTCCCCCTGACAGCGCAGTACCGCCCGGCTATGCAGATGCACAGCCGGGCGGCAGACCGTTTTTTCTTATTCCGTAAGCGCGGCGCGCAGAACGGGGTTTCTTGCCGCCTGCACCTCGTCGAGACGGCGGACAGGGGTATTGTGCGGCGCGGTGTGGAGCGCCTCGGGATCTTCATGCGCAAGGCGGGCAAGCGCACGGAAGACCTCGATCGCCTCGTCCATGGTGGCCTTGGATTCCGTTTCCGTCGGCTCGACCATGAGCGCCTCGTGGACGATCAGTGGGAAATACATTGTGGGCGGATGAATGCCGTTGTCGAGCAGGCCCTTGGCGATATCGAGCGCGGAAACGCCGGTTTCCCTGTGCAGCCGGTCCAGCGTCATGACAAACTCGTGCATACAGGGGCCGGGGTAGGCCATGTCGTAGACATCCTGCAGCGCGGCCATCATATAATTCGCATTTAGAACCGCGTTGCGGCCCACTTCATGCACGCCCTCCCGGCCAAGCATGGTCAGATAGGCAAACGCCTTGACGACGACGAGGAAATTCCCGTAGAAATCCCGCACCCGGCCGACGGACTGCGCAGGCTGCGCAAAGCGGAAGCCGCTTTCGGTCTTTTCCGGGATGGGGCCGGGCAGGAACGGCGCGAGGAACGCCTTGCAGCCAACGGGGCCGGAACCCGGCCCGCCGCCGCCGTGCGGCGTGGCAAAGGACTTATGCAGATTCAGGTGGATGCAGTCAAAGCCCATGTCGCCCGGACGAACGACACCCATAACGGCGTTCAGATTCGCGCCGTCATAATAGCACAGACCGCCCGCGTCGTGGATGATCTTCGTGATTTCGAGGATGTTCTTGTCGAAAATACCGACTGTATTGGGGTTCGTGAGCATCAGCCCCGCCGTCTGCGGCCCGACGGCGGCGCGGAGCGCCGCGAGATCGACGCAGCCGTCTGCACCGGACGGGATATTGACCACGCGGAAGCCCGCCATGACGGACGAGGCCGGATTCGTGCCGTGGGCGGAGTCCGGGACGATGATCTCTGTCCGGGCCGCATCGCCGCGTGCAAGGTGATACACCTTGATGAGCAGCAGGCCTGTGAATTCGCCGTGCGCACCTGCGGCGGGCTGGAGCGTGAACGCGTCCATGCCGGTCACTTCTCCGAGCAGCTTTCCGGTTTCATACAGCAGCTCCAGCGCGCCCTGCGCCGTCTGCTCCGGCTGAAGCGGATGGAGCCGCGCAAAGCCAGGCAGCGCCGCAAGCGCTTCGTTGACCTTGGGATTATACTTCATCGTGCACGAACCCAGCGGATAGAAGCCGTCGTTCATGCCGTGGACGCGGTGCGACAGCGCGGTATAGTGCCGGATAAGCTCATTTTCGCTCACCTGCGGCAGGCGCAGCGGCTTTTTGCGCGCCGGCGCCAGCGTCACGACGGGCACGTCGCACGCTGGAAGCAGTGACAGGCCATGGCCGGGCGCGCCCTGTTCAAAGATCGTCTTCATTGGCCGCTCACCTCCTGCAAAAGCCCGATCACATGGTCGAGCGTTTTCTTATCTGTCAGCTCCGTCACGCACCAGAGAATTCCGCCCTCCACCGGCAGACCGCCCAGAATCCCGTGCGCCTCCAGCACTTCCAGCGTCCGCTCGGGGCACGGGCAGGCAGTGACAAACTCGTGGAAGAATTCGCCGGGATAGACGCGCTTCCAGCCGAGTACTTCTTCGAGCCGCTGTGCGAAATAATGCGCGCGGGACGTGCAGAGCGCCGCGGCCTGCCGCAGTCCGGCTTCGCCCATGGCGGCAAGATAGACGGCGGCAGTCAGCGCGCAGAGCTGTTCGTTCGAGCAGATGTTGGACGAGGCCTTTTCCCGGCGGATGTGCTGCTCCCGCGCGGAAAGCGTGAGGACATAGCCGGTCTTCCCCTCCGTGTCGTGCGTCTGACCGACGATGCGGCCGGGGAGCTTACGCATCATGGCGCTCGTCGCGGTCATAAAGCCGAGGTACGGGCCGCCGAAGGCCGTGTCGAGGCCAAGGGGCTGACCTTCGCCGACGGCGATGTCCGCGCCGCACTCGCCGGGTGTTTTCAAAACTGCCAGCGAAATGGGGTTCACGCCCATGATGTATTTGGCCCCGGCTGCGTGCGTGATCTCGCCGAGCAGCTCCGCGTCCTCCAGCAGGCCGAAGAAATTCGGCTGCTGGACATAGAAGCAGGCGGCATCCGCACCGAGTATGGCGCGCAGCGCGTCCGGGTCTGTTCTGCCGTCCTTCATCGGGACGACAGTTAACTCTGTCCCGGAGCCGAAGCAGTAGGTCTTCATAACGCCGAGGACGTTCGGGTCGACCGCTGCGGAGACGTAGGCCTTTGTGCGTTTGCGGTCGCGGCACATGGGGATGGCCTCTGCGGCGGCAGTTCCGCCGTCATAAACGCCCGCATTGGACACGTCCATGCCGGTCAGCTCACAGAGCATGGTCTGGTACTCGAAAATTCCCTGTAAAATGCCCTGGCTGATCTCGGCCTGATAGGGCGTATAGGCCGTCACAAATTCCTCGCGGGTCACGACGGCCTTGACCGCCGCGGGGATATAATGCCGGTAGCTGCCCGCGCCGCGCAGACAGGTTTTGAACACGCGGTTCCGCTCTGCCAGCGCCGAGACGGCCTCAAGCGTTTCCAGCTCGCTCCTTCCGGGCGGCAGATCCAAGTATCCGTCCAGATACATCTGCTGCGGCACGTCCCGGAACAGATCTTCTACGGACGATACGCCGATCGTCCGCAGCATCTGCTCCCGCTCCGCAGCTGTCGTCGGGACAAAGGTGCCCATCAGTGCTCCTCCTTCGTGAACGCCTCATATTCCTCCGCGCTCAGAAGCTCGGAGAAGTCCGTGATATGCTCGATCTTCATGATCCACGCCTCATAGGGGTCGGAGTTCAGAAGCTCGGGAGAATCGTCCAGCTCCTCGTTGACCTCGGCGATCACACCGGTCACGGGGCTCATAACGTCGGACACGGCCTTGACGGATTCGACGTCGCAGGCTGTTTCGCCCGCAAGCACCTCGTCGCCGGGCTCAGGCAGATTGACGTAGACCAGATCACCCAGCTCGCTCTGGGCAAAGTCCGTGATGCCGACAAGAGCGGTCGTGTCGTCGAGCATCTTGACCCATTCGTGGTCGCGGGAATACTTCAGTTCAGCGGGAAAATTCATGATTTGTTCCTCCAATTCTGTTTTGTGGGGTTGATTGGTTGAGTTGGTGGGGGGAAAAAGGGGCGCTGGGTTACGTTAACCGCTCAAATTCCCGTAGCCTCGGCCAGGGCGGAAATGAGCTTTTCCGTCTCCGCGTCGGAGAAGCAGTAGCGCATATCGGTAAAGCCCTCGCGCAGGCGGGCAGCTTCTTCCCGGACGTCCGCATTGCGCATGACGCAGTCGGCGATCAGGTGCGCAAGGTGCGCAAACTGCTCCCTGCCGAAGCCGAAGCGGGTCATTTCGTTTACGCCCATGCGCAGCGCGCCGGAGGCAGTGAAGCCCTCCTCGTCGGGCGTGGCCTGATAGTTGCAGATGATGTTGTTCTCCTCGAGCCGCTTCGCGATCTCCGGGCCTCTGGCGTAGCCGACGCGGACGATGACCTGATGCGTCTCGGTGTAGCCCACGGCCGGGTTGCCCGCCACGTCAAGCCCCTCGGCCCTCAAGCTGGCGGCGAAGCTCTTCGCGTTCTCGATCACGGCCCTCTGGTATTCGTCCTTGAACGCGTTCATCTCATACGCCGCCATCAGCTGGCCGAGAAGCGTTCCAAGATGGTGGTTGGAGACGCTGCCGGGGAAGGCGCGCGTTTCGATCGTCTCCCAGAGGCCCCATTTGAGGTCCTCCGGCTTGTAATTCACGCCGATCACGCCGCGCTGCGGGCCGAAGAAGGTCTTGTGCGTCGAGCCGGTGACGATCTCCGCGCCCTCTTCAAACGGCTTCTGGAAGTGGTCGCCGATCAGGCCCAGCACATGGGCCATGTCGTACATGACGGTCGTGCGGATGCCCTGCTCGCGGATGAAGCTTACAAGCTCCGCGACCGGCTCCTTGTACAGCACCATGGACTTGCCGAAGATCACGAATTCCGGCCGGTACTGCGCAAGCAGCAGCTTTGCCGCCTCCGTGTCGATGCGGTACGGGTCGTCGGCGCAGACGGGGAAATTGACGACCATCTGCTTTTCGGTGACGGGATCGACGGCGATATAGTCGTGCAGCGCACCCATGGGCTGTGCGGACAGATGGCCGCCGCGGACGATATGGTTGTTCATGACCCATCCGAGCCGCTGCGGCGTGCGCTTGCGGTCGACGCGGTTCTTGAAGTCCATGAGCGCGGAGAAGACGGCGGTATTGGACATCTGGCCGGAGGTCACGCGCGTTTCGACCTGCGACGCGCCGAGGAACTTCTTCATCTCCTCAACGAGCAGTGCCTCGACCTCGCCGATGAAGTTTGTGCCCTGATAATAGAAGATCTCCGCGTCATAGAACGCCTTCTGCTTTTTATGCTCGGCATAGCGGTTCGACGGATCGGAGGCCGAAAGCAGGCGCACGGCGCGCGACTGCGTGTTTTCGGACGGGATGAGATTGATGCACCGGTGCTGCCGCCAGAGATGGTTCTCCTGCGCTTTTTTCAGGAGCGCGGCAGCCTTTTCGGCATACGGCGCGTCGCAGTGCGGCGCAGCCGGGGCGGGATGATCGGGCAGGATGGGACGGACATAGGGCGCGGCGTCCTGCCGGATGTGCCACGCGACGACCTTGGCCGGCTGCCGCTTGCCGCGGATGTCGATCTCAAGATCAAAGTCCTGGCAGATGCGCGAATCGAGATACGCAAGGCCGATGGAGCGCTTGCCCGTCTCGGAGGTGATGACCGTTTCCAGTCCCTCTCCCTCCGTCTTGAAATACGGAATCATCGTGCCGGAGGTCACATAGCCGACGGGCTTTCCCTCTGCCCATGCGTCCCTGCTGTAGACCGGGAAGCCCTTGCGCAGAACGCCCTTGCCTGCAAGATAGACCGGCTGGATGCGGTACGGAAGATCCGCAATTGCAGAATAATCGCGGTTCATGATCCTCTGGAACGCCTCGAACTGCCGCTTCAGCGCGGCGCGGCCAATGAAATCGCCCTTTTCCTCTGCGAACGAGACGGCGAATTTGGCCAGCGGCACAGCATAGACGGGAATTTCGCCGCCAAACTCGCACTCCCCCATTTCATGGCCGTAGAGCGGCAGAGAAGCTTCCATGCGCAGCGTATCGCGCGCGCCGAGCGCGGTGGGTCTTGCCCCGAGTTCGATCAGACGGTTCCAAAAATACCGGGCGTCCCTTGATTCGCAATAGAGTTCATAGCCGATGGGTTCTCCGGTATAGCCGGTCTTGGCAACGCGGACGGGACGGTCCTCCATAGTGAGCGTCCCCAGCGCGTTCTTGACGTTTTCCCGCGTAAGCGCCTTGCCGCCCGACAGGGTCATGAGCAGCTTTTTGGCCTCCGGGCCCTGCACGGCGATGGCGGCATAGCGGTCGGAGACATTGGTAAGCGTGACGTTATAACGCTCGGCCTCGCGCGTCAGATGGGCGAGGTCCTTGTCGATGTTGCCCGCGTTGATGACGAGGAAATACTTTTCCGCCTCAAAGCGGTAGAGATATGCGTCGTCGATGGCGCAGCCGTTCTGGTCGGGGATGATGCAGTACTGCGCCTGATTGAGATCCAGCGCCTGCACGTTGCTGGACAGGACGTGCTGCAAAAACCGGACCATGTCCGGCCCTTCGACGTCGATACGGCCCATATGGGACACGTCGAAGATGGCGCAGCGGCTGCGGCAGTAGAGATGTTCGGCGACGATGCCGTCCGGGTACTGGATGGGCATATCCCAGCCGCCGAAGTCGACCATCGTGGCCCCGGCGTCCAGATGGGCCTGATAGAGTACGGTTCGTTTCAGTTCGCTCATGGTGTTCCTCCCTTTTTCCTGATCTCGCGCAGGCTGTGCGCCTGCGGGTATGCAGTGCTTCGATAATCCTTATCCGCCCGGTCCGCCTCCAGCAGATCCAGCCGGTCCAGTTCCTTGAGTTTGCGGTAAATGCGCAGCCATGCACATTCGTTTTCGGGGTTGACCTCGCAGCGGCCGTTCCGCTGTCCGCCGCACGGCCCGTGGACGAGCGATTTTGCGCACTGCGTCACGGGACAGATGCCGCCGGTCTGGCCGAGCATACAGTCGCCGCACATCCGGCAGGCCTCGCGGAAGACGCCCGCACGCTCGATCTGTCCGAGAAACAGCGTGTCATTCGCGGGGAAGACCGGGACCGCGGTATTGGCCGCGACAGTCTGTGTGCCGTCGCCGCAGGCCAGACAGACGATGGCCTCCGCGCCGCTGTCGCGCAGGGGCTTGAGATCGCGCTTGACGAGCAGCATATGGCAGCACTCGTCCGGCAAGACCGTACCGACTGTCTCGATCCCCTGCTCCTGCAGCAGCTGGCGCATCTGCTCCAGCTCCTTTTCCCCGCCGGTCTGGCAGGCTGCGGCGCAGCTGGCACAGCCGACCAGCGCGACGCGGCGTACACCGCGCAGCATCGCAAGCACCTGCTCCACGGGCTTTTTTCTTGTTACGATCATATGCTTCTCCTTAAAAAACAGAAAACAGAGCGCGCCAAAAGAAGGCGCGCTCTGTTCGTAAACCTGAAAGATTCTCCCGGCTGACCGGGATTGCTTCTTCGGTGCTGCGGATGCAGCTTTCCAGAGTTCCGTCCGGAATCAGTTTTTTTGCCTGAGAGTTCGTTGCGCGTTCCCCTTCGGCGGCATACGGGTATGCCCTCTCCTGATTCGTTCATCCGGCTAGATTCGGTTGTCTGAATTTGTACATTCTGACGAAAATCGTTTTTGTTCATCTGCGTATCTTATCTACTTTTTCAGTCTATCGTATTTCCAAGAAAAAAGCAAGCACTTTTTGGGAAATGCGCAAAAAACAGCCCCCAACAAAGGGGGCTAAGGGCGACGTCAAGCGGGGGTGTCGATACGAGCATGATCGTCAGGACGAAGGACTTTGATAAGCCGGTCGTGCAGCTCAAAAAGGGCGGCTATAAAATGAAGCCGGGACTGGTCTATCTCGGGTTTTCGACGGACTTTCTGATCGAAGAAGCCGATCAGTGGCGCGGCGCGTGCTGGAGCATGATCAAGGAGCGGTCAGATTGCAGCTTTCTCTTCCTGACGCAAAAAGTTTGGTACAAAAGCCCTCTGAATACGGATAAAGGGCAATGTCATCAACTTAAGACCGGTGCATTTGTTTTATGCGAAAAAACGGCAAAACAAATGCAGTTGGTAGGGGCGGGGCTCTGCTCCGCCCGGCAGGATACACCGAATTATCGAAAATCTTCGGCGAATCCGTATGCACTTACCCGCTTGGCCGTAGAGGCCGATGCCCACATCGGCCCGGCAGAATGCACCGTTTTTACGGGAATCTACGGCGAATTTGTAACTTCTCAATGGGCCGACAGAGTCGTCGGCCCCTACAACAACCCTTCGCACTCTCTGTAGGGGAGGACGACTCTGTCCGCCCGCGGGATGTACCGATTTTACGGGAATCTTCGGCGAATTCACAGCTGCCCCCTACATCCAAAGAGGTAACTGCTTGCGGATTCGCCGCAAATTCTCGAAGGAATTCACTGCATTCTGCCGGGCGGAGCAGAGCCCCGCCCCTACCAACTGCGGTTGCATTTCAACGGTTTTTGCGTAAAACAAACCGTCTATGGTCTTAAGTTGATGACATTGCCCCCGCCGGGGAAGGCGTTTGGTGCATACCAACTGCATTCGGCTTTTGTTTGCTTTTTTAATGCACTTTTTGAAACAGGAGGATCATTTCATATGCTGATACGCCCCGTCACAAAAGAAGAGCGGCTGCAGTCCGCGCAGCTGCTGACGATCGAAAGCGGCGATCTGACCATTTCCGCCGCAGACGACGCGATCCACTGCGACTACACGCTCCAGATCGGCGCGGAGGGCACGGACGGGCCTGCGATCTCGATCACGGATTGCGATGAGGGGCTGGAGGCCGCGGCGCTGCACGTCGCTTCGGGCGACATCCGCATCCGTGCCTCGGACGACTGCCTGAACGCGGCCAATTCCGACCTGTCCGGCTTTGATTTCTCCATGGATATCTCCGGCGGCACGATCAGCGCCTATACGACGGACGGCGACGGCTTTGACTCCAACGGCGAGCTGACCATCACTGGTGGTACAGTCATTGTGTGGACGGCCAACACGGCGGACAACGAGCCGCTGGACGCCGACGGCACCATCACCGTCTCAGGCGGCACGGTGCTCGCCGCGGGCGGCAGCAGCGGCATGGGCATGAACCTGGAGGCCGCGCAGCCCTGCGTCATTTACGGCTCAACGGGCTTTGGCGGCATGCCGGGCAGTACGCAGAGCAGCCTGATCGCCGCGGACGCGGATTTCACGATTGAAGACGCCGACGGCAATGCTGTGTACAGCGGCACAGCCAGATGCGGTGCGAACTTCATCCTCTTCTCATCTGCCGATGTGGTGGCGGACAGTGCGTATACCCTCAAGGCGGGCGACAGCTCCACCGAAGGGACCGCGCAGAGCGGGACGGTTTCCACCGGCATGGGCATGGGCGGCGGCTTCCCCGGCGGCGGACAGAAGCCAGACGGTGAACCGCCCGAGAGCTTTGACGGTCAGATGCCAAACGGCGAGAAGTCAGAGCTTCCCGACGGGGAAGTGCCCGAAATGCCCAGCGGCGAGCGCCCCACACCGCCCAGTGGGCAGGGAAGCCCCGCTGACGGCAACGCCCCAGCGGGCGACAGTACCTCCGATACCACTCCAACTGCCTAATGGCAGGGATAAAGAAAAGCAGACGGCTCGCGCAGACCGTCTGCTTTTTGCTGTCTGTTCGGTTTTACATCGTCTCAAAACCGACGATCACGCCGCCGCGCTCGGCATAGTAGCTGCAAAGACCACGGCAGGGACGGATCTCAATGTCTGCTTCGGGAAAGTGCCCGCGCAGCGAAGCGGCGAGCGCCCCAGCCGCCTCTGGATTTTCGGCGTGGTGGATGCGCACCTTGCCGCCGTGGTAGCCAGCTTCCAGAAGCTTCTGTACCATCGCCGCGCACGTCTTTTTTTCGCCGCGGCATTTTTCAACGGGCTGGATCGTGCCCTCAAGACTTGCGGTGGCGAGGATCTGAATGCCGAGAATGCCGATGGCACCCGCGGCGATTTTGCTGACGCGGCCGTTTTGCGCCAGATTGTGCAGGGACTTAAGACTGAAGAAGAGGTGCGTGGTGGCAAGATATTCCTGTGCCTTTTCGCAGATCACATCGAAGGGGAGGCCCTTGGCGTGCAGCTCTGCGAGCTTCTCTGCGAGCAACTGCATCTCCGGTCCCGTGCTCAGCGTGTCAAAGATGTGAATTTTGACCTCGGGATGCGACTGGAGATACACGTCGCGCGCGGCCATGGCCGAGGCACAGGTGCCGGACAGGCTGCTTGTGATGGTAATGACGAAAATCTCATCCGCGCCCTCGAACGCCTTGAGCCAGCCGTCGAGGCTGGGGCAGGCCGTGCCGGATTTGCCGTTATGGGCCGCGAGATAGTCGAGCAGCTCGTGCGTGTCGAGCGTTTCATCGTCCACGAAGTCGCGCTCGCCGGCGCGGATGGTCATGGGCACGCTCTGATAGGTTACGCCCTCCAGCATCGTGAGGTTGGCAGAGGAGTCGGCGATCAGTTTCATCATGGGAAAGCCTCCAAAAAAATAATCGGTTATTCAAAAACCTGTTGTCAGGTGAAATTATCTTTGACTACAATACAACGATTTTCAATAACTGTCAATCGGTTTTTGGAAAACTTATTGACATTTTTTTAACCACAGTTTAAGATGATGAAAACGCAGTTTGAACGGAGGAGCAGCTATGGACGAAAATATGCGCAGCCGTCTGGCGGAGTCTGTCCGAAGATTTCATATCCCGCGGCTCGGGGAGATCCCCGACGTGGGGCTGTATCTCGAACAGGTGACGCGTTATGTCAATCAATCCATCACGGGATGCGGGCTCAGTCCCATCACGGCCTCGATGGTCAGCAATTATGTTAAGCAGAAGATCATCCCCGGGCCAGAGAAAAAGGCCTACGGCGCGGAGAGCATTGCGTACCTCATCTTTGTCTCGTGCATCAAGAGCGTCGTCGCGATGGACGACATCCGCGCGCTGATCGGCATTCAGCACGAGACCTACGATCTGCCGACCGCTTATCACTACTTCTGCGAGGAATTTGAAAATCTCATCCGCTATGTCTTCGGCGCGAGCGACCATCTTGCAAGCGTCGGACAGGACGAGTCGGATGAAAAGGAACTGCTGCGCTCGGCACTTTTAAGCGTGACGCACAAGCTCTATCTCGACGCCTATCTGCGGCTGCTGAGGCAAGACGCGGAGCGCGCACAAAAGGAAACAGAGGAAGCGCAATGATCGTTGAACAGTTTGTCATGGCCTACGGCGCGGAGCAGGACCGTCTGCGCGCCCTGCTGCCAGAGGGCTTTGCCTCGCTGCGGCCGGTGCTGCGCATCAACGCGGAGGTGCGCGACGGCAAAACGGGGGCTCTCGAGTTCAACACTGCCGCGGAAAAAGCCGACAATCGCGGCTGGGTCAACATCGGCCGCTGGGACGATGTTCCCTTTACGAAGGACGGCAAAAAGACGACCTTCACGCTGCCGGAGCTGACGATCTCGTTCACCGGCGTCGGCATCGAGGGCGGCTGCCCTGCGGAAAAGGACAACGTAGGCTGCTATTACTTGAAAGACGGTACGTTTACGCTCGTGCCCGCGGAGAAGATCACAGCAAACAAGGAATTCTGCGACTGTGAATTCGCCTGGCGCTTTGCAGGCGGCGCGCACGGTGTCAGCCTTGGCAAAACGCTGCCCGCCATCCCCGAAGAGGAGACGACGCACTATGAAAAGGCGGCTTTCACGGTCGAAAATGCCGCCGTCATCCCCTGCACGCAGGTGTTGGGGGCCTATCAGGTGACGTTCGAGCGCTGATTTTTGAAAAGGGCTTGCATTTTTGCCCGCGCTTTGCTATACTGCGCAATCGGGAATGAGGTTCTCCCACGGCACTGCCGAAACCGCTTTTTTGAGCTGATGACTTCTGTGATTTTGAACGGTCACAGGGGGGCATCAGCTTTTTTTGTGTCCGGAGGAGGAAATTTATGTTAACTTCACTCGCACTCGTCTTTTTGGTTGGCCTTGCGCTGGCCGCGCTGTGTCAGAAGCTGAAGCTGCCGCGCATCATCGGCATGCTGGCGACGGGCATCCTGCTGGGGCCGTGCGTGCTCAACGTGCTGGACGGCTCGATTTTGTCGATCTCAGCCGACCTGCGCAAGCTCGCGCTCGTTATTATCCTGCTCAAGGCGGGACTGTCGCTCGATTTGGGCGACCTCAAAAAGGTCGGCCGTCCGGCAATCCTGATGTCGTGCCTGCCCGCAACGTGCGAGATCATCGGCTATGTGCTGCTCGCGCCGTGCTTCCTTGGCATCACGCGCGCGGAGGCGGCGGTCATGGGCTCGGTGCTCGCGGCGGTGTCGCCCGCGGTCGTCGTGCCGCGCATGGTGCAGCTGATGGAAAGCGGCCGCGGAACGGACAAGAGCATCCCGCAGATGATCCTGGCCGGCGCATCGTGCGACGATATCTTCGTCATTGTGCTGTTTACAACGTTTCTGCACACGGCGCAGGGCGGCAGCGCCAACGCCGCGGACTTTTTGAGCATCCCTGCGTCGATCGTGCTCGGCGTTGCGCTGGGTGCGCTTGTCGGGGGGGTGCTCAGCCGCTTTTTCGAGACTGCCTATGCCCGAGCGCACTGCATCCGCAACAGCATGAAGGTCATCATCGTGCTGGGGGTCTCGCTGCTGCTCGTCGCGGCGGAGGGCTGGCTCGAGGGCATCGTGCCCGTGTCGGGTCTGCTCGCGGTCGTCAGCATGGCGTGCTTACTTAAGATGAAGTGCACGCCGTTCGTTGCCAAGCGGCTCTCTGAAAAATTCGGCAAGCTCTGGCTGGCGGCGGAGGTCATTTTGTTCGTCCTCGTCGGAGCGGCGGTCGATATCCGCTATATGGCGGGCGTGGGCCTTGCGGCGGTCGGCATGATCTTCTCGACGCTCATTTTCCGCACCGTGGGTGTGTGCCTTTGCCTTGTCAGAACGCCGCTCACGGCGAAAGAGAGGCTTTACTGCGTGTTTGCCTATCTTCCCAAGGCGACGGTGCAGGCGGCCATCGGCTCGGTGCCGCTTGCGGCGGGGCTGCCCTGCGGCAGCATCGTGCTGTCAGTCGCGGTGCTCGGCATCGTCATCACCGCGCCGCTCGGGGCGTTTTTGATGGACACGAGCGCGCCGAAGCTGCTGAGTAAAGCGGAGGAATAAAGAAAAGGACTTGGACG
>ERZ772855.2553-NODE-2553-length-15188-cov-11.485958_pt1 | contig 15188 bp, 9 predicted proteins | sample MGYA00511900_ERZ772855 | MGnify/ENA primary metagenome ERZ772855 (study PRJEB29015, sample SAMEA2737701) | human gut metagenome | biome: human gut; feature: human-associated habitat; material: faeces | place: China | collected 2012 ...
AGCTGAACGACCTGTGCCATGAGATGGACAAGACCCGCCTGACCACCCTGGCCTGCTACGCCATGTGCGGTCCCTTCAACCGTTCGGCCCACATTACCGATATGGTCAGCTGGAACCTGTACCTGGGCTGGTACGTTCCGGGCTTTATCCTGAATGACCTGTGGATGGGCTTCTTCCATCTCTGCTTCCCCAACCGCCCGTTCGGCTACAGCGAATACGGCGCGGAGGGCATGCCCAACCTGCACAGCACACACCCCCACCGCGGCGACCACACCGAAGAATACCAGGCCAAGTACCATGAGTACATGCTGCGCTGCTTCAAGCGCCACCCCTGGATGTGGGCCACCCACGTTTGGAACATGTTTGACTTTGCTGCAGACGCCCGTGACCAGGGCGGCGAGCCGGGCATGAACCACAAGGGCCTTGTGACCTTTGACCGCAAGACCAAGAAGGACAGCTTCTATCTGTATAAAGCATGGTGGAGCGATGAAGCCTTTGTGCACATCTGCTCCAAGCGCTTTGTGGAGCGCACCGGCAGCACCGCTACCGTAAAGGTTTATTCCAACCAGAGCACCGTTGCCCTGTATGTAAACGGCAACAAGGTAGGCGAGCAGACCGGCGAGCATGTTTTCACCTTCAAGGTTCCCCTGAACGGCGAACTGCACATTCAGGCCGTGGCTGGTGACCGCACCGATGAGTCCGTCATCCGCCATGTAGATACCCCCAACCCGGAGTACAAGCTGCACAAGACCAAATCCAAGAGTGCAAACTGGGTATAATCTATTTTGAACACTCTGTATTTTGTTCTTGCTTAATACAGTTTGTTATAGAGCATTTTCTAACAGGAGGAGAACACAATGAGTAAGAAACCCAAAGTTGGGATGTGGTCCGGCCTGACCGCCGTTACCGCCGTCCTGACCGCAGGCGCCATTGTAGGCACGACGGTTGCGTTCCATTATACGACCACCGTTAATAACTACCTGGACGCCGACACCTACAAGATCATCAGGGGCGACAGCGACGAAGACACTGAGTACTTCAAGAGCGATTTCACCTCTGATGAAGAGCGCGAGTCCTATGAGGCTGAGCTGTGCGCACAGGTTGAAGCCGAAGGCGCAGCCCTGCTGAAGAACGACAACAACGCCCTGCCCCTGGCAAGCGGCGCAAAGGTCAGCCTGTTCGGCCACGGCTCCGTGGACCTGATGTACGGCGGCACCGGTTCCGGCTCCGTTGACACCAGCAAGGCTCCCAACTTCAAGCAGGCTCTGGAAGATCAGGGCATCCAGGTCAACAGCACCCTGTGGGATCTGTATTCTTCTGACGATATGATGAAGAACTACAGCCGCATCACCCCGGCTGCCATCTCCGATACCCTGGAAGCCAACACCCAGTACGCTGTGAACGAAGCTCCCTGGAGCAAGCTGTCCAGCGCCGAGTCCAGCTTTGCTGACTACGGCGATGCTGCTGTCGTCGTGTTCTCCCGTTCCGGCGGCGAGGGCGCTGACCTGCCCAGTGGCGAAAACGGCACCAATGATTCCTGGATCAAAGGCCAGGAGGGCGATGGTAACTACCTGGCCCTGTCCGCTGAAGAAAAGGAACTGCTCCAGAACCTGAAGACCCTGAAGGACAACGGCACCTTCAAGAAGATCATCGTTCTGATCAACTCTTCCAACGCCATTGAGATGGATTTCCTGAACCCGGAGATCTGCGGCGAGGATTACGGCATCGATTCCGCTATGTGGATCGGCGACGTGGGCCAGACCGGCATCAACGGTGTTGCCCAGCTGCTGGCTGGCGAGGTTACCCCGTCCGGCAGCCTGGTTGATTCCTACCTGTATGACAACATGGCCAACCCCGCCATGTACAACTTCTACACCCAGGCTTACCCCAACGCAGCAGATTACAACCTGCTGACCGATGGCCCTGATGTGCAGGGTATGTACAGCGTGTATCAGGAAGGCATCTACCTGGATTACCGTTACTACGAGACCCGCTACGAGGACGCTGTTATGGGCACCGGCAATGCCGGCGACTACAACTGGTCCACCACTGTTGCCTTCCCCTTCGGCTATGGCGACAGCTACACCACCTTCGAGTACAGCGATTTCAATGTGACCGAGTCTGCTGATGCTTTCAATGTCACCCTGAAAGTCACCAACACCGGTTCCACCTACTCCGGCAAGGAAACCGTTCAGCTGTACTTCCAGAGCCCCTACACCGATTACGACAAGGCCAATGGCATCGAGAAGGCTTCTGCTGAGCTGTGCGGCTTTGCCAAGACCGATATCCTGGCTCCCGGCGCTTCCGAGACTGTCAACATCACCGTTGACAAGAGCGAGCTGCGCACCTATGATGCCAACAACGCCAAGACCTATATTGTTGACGCTGGCGACTACTACTTCACCGCTGCCACCGATGCACACAACGCTGTGAACAACATCCTGGCTGCCAAGGGCTACACCGTTGAGAACACCGATGGCCGCATGACCGCCGATGGTGACGTTGCCCTGACCTACAAGTGGACCAACGCCGCTCTGGACAGCACCACCTTCGCCACCAGCGAAACCGGCACTGCCATCACCAACCTGTTTGATGAAGCAGACCCCAACAAGAGCAGCAGCGAACCCGGCGAAGTTACCTGGCTGAGCCGCTCCAACTGGGTTGCCACCTTCCCCACCCAGCCTGTTGTGCTGAACGCAACCCAGACCCTGGCTGATCACCTGGCTTTCACCCGTTACGACGGCAGCAAGGCTGACAGCGTTGAAATGCCCACCCTGGGCGCTGACAATGGTCTGGCTCTGGTTTCCATGATCGGTGCCGACTATGACGATCCCCAGTGGGATACCCTGCTGGATCAGCTGACCTTCAACGAGATGGTCAACACCATCACCCTGGGCTTCCACAACACTGCCGCTATTGAATCCATCGGCAAGACCCGTACCAAAGACGAAAACGGCCCGCAGGGCCTGACCGCAGCACTGACCGGCGGCGCTTCCGCTATGTGCTACACCTCCGAAGACGTTATGGCCGCCACCTTCAACGTTGACCTGATCAACGATGTGGGCCGCTGCATTGGCGAAGACTGCCTGGCCATGGGTTACTCTGGTCTGTATGGCCCCGGCATCAACATGCACCGCACCGCTTACTCTGGCCGTAACTTCGAGTACTATGCTTCTGATCCGTTCGTTGCCGGCACCATCTGCGCTGCCGAAGTCAACGGCATCCAGTCCAAGGGCGTTTACGTTTACCTGAAGCATGTTGCCCTGAACGACTCTGAATCCAGCCGCCGCGGCGTGAACACCTGGCTGAACGAGCAGGCTGCCCGCGAAATCTACCTGGAAGTTGCCGACAAGGCCGTCACCGATGGCGGCGCCTGGAGCGTTATGACCGGCTTTAACCGCTGGGGCGCTTACTGGTGCGGCGCTTACGATAACCTGCTGACCGGCTTCCTGCGCGGCGAACTGGGCATGCGCGGCATGATCATCACCGACTACTCCGGTTCCAGCAAATACATGGATCTGGCCGATGGTCTGATTGCCGGTTCCGATATCTGGGATAGCCCGGACCCGACCATCCACACCACCCTGGCTCCGAAGTACGAGAACGATGCTTACATCGTGACCGAAATGCGCGAATCCATGCACAAGATCCTGTACACCGTTGCCAACTCCAACGCTATGAACGGCTGGTCCTCCGCTGACCGCCTGAAGGTCATCACCCCGTGGTGGAAGACCGCCCTGTACGCTCTGGACACCGTTCTGGCTGTTCTGACCGTGCTGTGCATCTGGCGCCTGGTTGTTGCCATCAAGCGCAAGAAGACCTGGACTGCTGAGCAAGCTGCCAACACTGCAAACGCTCAGAATCAGCAGTAAGGTTTAGCCTCCGCATCTTCCCCCTTTTGAATCGTTTATGCCCCCGCCCGTTTCGGGGCGGGGGTCTTTGTTATGAAAGGAGAATGCCTCCATGAGTGAACAAAACTCTGCGGCGTCTGCCAGCGTCAACCGCGCCAAGCCTTACCAGCTGATGCTGTTCCCGCTTAACAACGGCGCTACCAACGTATACTATGTTCTGGTGCTTTCCTACATTGCCACTTTCGGCAGCAAGGTTCTGGCCCTGAGCATGATCTTCGCCTCCGTGATGGTCACCGGCATGCGCCTGTTTGACGCCATTACCGACCCTATCATCGGTGCCCTGATGGACCGCACCAACGGCAAGTTCGGCAAGTTCCGCCCGTTTATGGTCATCGGCAACCTCATCATGGCTGTCAGCATCCTGGTGCTGTACTGCCTGACCCCGCTGATCCCCGCCTCCATGGAATGGGCACGCTATGTTGCCTTTGTAGCCCTGTACGCCATCTGGGTCATCGGCTACACCTTCCAGACCTCCTGCACCCGTTCCGGCCAGACTGTTCTGACCAACGATCCCAAGCAGCGCCCCCTGTTCACCATCTTCAACACCGTCGGCTCCATGCTGGGCATGGGCGTGATGCAGTTCCTGATTCCCCTGATTAAGAACACTCTGAACGTCTACGACGAGGCTGGTGTGCTGATTACCTCCGGCTATGCCCGTCCCGAGCTGTACCGCATCATCACCCCCGTGGGCATCGGCGTTTCCGTGCTGCTGACCATCCTGGCCATCATCGGCATTGCCGAAAAGGATCGCCCCGAGTACTACGGCATCGGCGGTGCCAAGCAGGAGAAGGTCAAGCTGTCCGAGTATGCTGCCATCATCAAGAGCAACAAGCCCATGCAGCGGCTGATGGTTGCCGGTGCAGGCTGCAAGCTGGCTCTGGCCATCGCCACCAATACCACCGTGCTGCTGGCACTGTACGGCATTATGATGGGCAACTACGACAGCCTGTATCTGCCCATGATGATTCTGGGCTATGTGTTTGCCGTTCCCTTCTTCCTGCTGTCCGTCAACACTTCCCAGAAGCTGGGGCAGAAGGCATCCCTCACCCGCTATGTCACCGTGGCGCTCGTCTGCTATGTGGGCGTGCTGGCGCTGCTGCTGGTCTCCAATGTGAATAATCCCGCAACCATGCTGGCCTTCCCCTTCAATGGCGGCAGCAGCATCAACCTGTACACCATTGCCTTCATCCTGTTCTTCGGCGTGGGCTACGGCGCTTACTATGCAACCGCTGATATGCCCATCCCCATGGTGGCCGACTGCTCCGACTACGAGACCTACCGCAGCGGCAAGTATATCCCCGGCATCATGGGCACCCTGTTCAGTCTGGTGGACAAGCTGGTGTCCAGCCTGTCCGCTACCGTTGTGGGCATCGCGGTCAGCTTTGTGGGCCTGCAGAGCCTGCCCACCCAGTATGACCCCTACACCCCGGGCATGAACTGGGTGGTCATCGTGCTGTTCTGCATCATCCCCATGGTGGCATGGGCGGCTACCCTCATCGCCATGAAGGGCTACACCCTGACCGGTGCCAAGATGAAGGAGATCCAGGCTGTCAACGCCTGCCGCCGCGATGCAGTGGCCAAGGGCATGAAGTTGGAAGAAGCCATGGACAAGTGGCAGACCATGGATCAGCTGCCGGCGGAATACCGGAGCTGAGACGCTGTATGGAACTGAATACCGATCTCACCGGCGCAAGCGGCACGCTGCTGCCCACGCAGGGGGGCTGGAATTCGAGTTCCTAATTCTCCACCACAAAAATCCTCAGACATTCGTCTGGGGATTTTTTGTTTGGTGGTGGTACAGGACTCGAACTATTTCTCCCCGGATACAGGCAGAAAACGAACAAAGGCAGGGTACCACCATGAGGGTGGTATCCTGCCTTTTGAATCTTTGTGTGGAAAACCTGCTTACAGCAGCGGGATGCCTGCCTTGGCGCAGGCTTCGCGGGTGGCTGCGTCCCAGACGCTGGCCTGCACTTCGCCAATGTGGGCGCTGCCCAGCAGCAGCATGCACAGGCGGCTCTGGCCGATGCCGCCGCCGATGGAGTAAGGCAGCTCACCGTTCAGTACGGCCTTGTGGAAGGGCAGGGCGCGGCGGTCGTCGCAGCCAGCCATGGTCAGCTGCTTGTCCATGCTTTCAGGGCTGACGCGGATGCCCATGCTGCTCAGCTCATAGCTGCACTGCAGCGGGTCGTTCCAGAACAGCAGATCGCCGTTCAGATCCCAGTCGTCATAGTCGGGGGCACGGCCGTCATGGGGCTTACCGCTCTTCAGCGGAGCGCCGATCTTCATCAGGAAGGTGGTGCCGTGCTCCTTCACAAAGGCGTTCTCACGCTCCTTCGGGGTCAGGTCCGGGTACTGGTCCTCCAGCTCCTGCGTGGTGATGAAGGTGACGTTGGGGCTGTGCAGCGGCAGCTCCTGCAGCTGGGGGAACATGGCGTGCAGGTTCATCTCGGTGGCGCAGACAGCGGACACGATGGAGCGCACCACGCTCTTGAGGTAAGCCTCGTTGCGGTCTTCCAGACGGATCACCTTTTCCCAGTCCCACTGGTCCACATAGATGGAGTGCAGGTTGTCCAGATCTTCGTCGCGGCGGATCGCGTTCATATCGCAGTACAGGCCCTTGCCCACACGGAAATCGTAGTCCTTCAGGGCCTTGCGCTTCCACTTTGCCAGTGACTGCACCACCTGTGCCTCAATGCCGCTTTCCTTGATATCAAAGGTAACCTTGCGCTCGACACCGTTCAGGTCGTCGTTCAGACCGGTGGATGCTTCCAGAAACAGCGGAGCAGACACGCGGTACAGGTTCAGTGTGGCGCACAGGGTGTCGGCAAACAGACGTTTGACCGTACCAATGGCGCGCTGCGTGTCGTACAGGTTCAGCGCGGGCGTATAGTTTGCCGGGATGATGGTTTTGCTCATAACAAAAACCCCTCTTCTGTTGGATTCTGGCCCTGATTTCCCAGTACAGGGCACGGCTTTTAAACCGAAAAATACTGGTTTCATTATGGCATATTTTTTTAAGAAAGTAAAGTGAGAAGGCAAAAAAAGAGACCGCCGGTAAGGCAGTCCCGTTTCCGCAGTGAGAAGGGCGGCTTTGCATCAGCCGAAAAGCCCCTTCAGCAGGATCAGCAGCACTTTTACAAAATCGCCGGTGCCCAGCAGCTTGTACAGAGAGATCAGAGTAGATAACATGAATGTTTTGCTCCTTTTTTTGCAATTTCGGGCCAAAATGCCCGGCATGCATGGAATACGGCTGGGCAGAGCAGCGGATTGCAGGAAAAAATTGGGAGAAAACAAAACGGCACCCGTGCCGCTGCAAAAGCAGTACGGGTGCCGGAAGATCAATTGGTTTTCAACAGCTTCAGCGCTTTACGTTGAAAGCTGCCATGCCGGGGTAAACGGCGCTGCCGCCCAGCTGCTCCTCAATGCGCAGCAGCTGGTTGTACTTTGCAACACGCTCGGTACGGCTGGGAGCACCGGTCTTGATCTGGCAGGTGTTCAGCGCCACGGCCAGATCGGCAATGGTGGTGTCCTCGGTCTCGCCGGAGCGGTGAGAGCTGATGGCGGTGTAACCGGCCTTGTGGGCCATCTTGATGGCCTCCAGCGTCTCGGAAACAGAACCGATCTGGTTCAGCTTGATCAGGATCGCGTTGCCTGCACCCAGCCCGATGCCCTTGGCCAGACGCTCGGTGTTGGTCACAAAGAGGTCGTCGCCCACCAGCTGGACCTTGCCGCCCAGCTCGCGGGTCATCTCCTGCCAGCCTTCCCAGTCTTCTTCATCCAGGCCGTCCTCGATGGAGATGATGGGGTACTTTTCCACCAGACTCTTCCAGTGTGCGATCAGCTCGCTGGAGGTGAACTCGGTGCCGGCCTTGGGCAGCTTGTAGAAGCCCTTGCCCTTGGGGCTCTTCCACTCGGAGGAAGCAGCGTCCATTGCCAGCATGAAGTCCTTGCCGGGCACGTAACCGGCCTTTTCGATGGCGGCCAGAATGGTCTCAATGGTCTCCTCGTCGCTGGACAGGTTGGGGGCAAAGCCGCCCTCATCGCCCACGGAGGTAGCCAGACCCTTGGCCTTCAGGATGGAAGCCAGAGCGTGGAAGACCTCCGCGCACCAGCGCAAAGCTTCCTTGAAGGAGGGCGCGCCCACGGGCATGATCATGAACTCCTGCGTATCCACCGTGTTGGTGGCGTGTGCGCCGCCGTTCAGAATGTTCATCATGGGCACGGGCAGGCGGTTGCCGTTCACACCGCCCAGAAAGCGGTACAGCGGCATATCCAGAGAAGCAGCGGCTGCACGGCAGGCGGCAATGGACACGGCCAGAATGGCGTTTGCGCCCAGATTGGATTTATCTTTGGTGCCGTCGGCCTTGATCATGGCAGCGTCGATGGCGTAGATGTCGGAGGCATCCATGCCCACAACAGCATCAGCAATGACGGTGTTGATGTTCTCAACAGCCTTGGTCACGCCCTTGCCCAGATAGCGGCCCTTGTCGCCGTCCCGCAGCTCCAGAGCTTCAAACTCACCAGTGGATGCGCCGGAAGGTGCGCAGCCGCGTGCCACAGTGCCGTCGGCCAGAGTGATCTCCGCTTCTACGGTGGGGTTGCCGCGGGAGTCCAGAATTTCGCGGCCAACAACAGATTCAATTTCCAGATAGTTCATCTCGAAAACCTCCTGAATATCATTTCCTTCCCTGTGCTGCCCGGGGCGGGCAGACGGGTGACGGCCAATTAGGATAGTTGTGTCTAACTAACCAATAGTATCCTACCACGCTTTCCGGCCCGGTGCAAGAGCCGATGCGCATGTTTGTGGATGTAAACTTTTTAAGGGGCAAAAAAACGGCAGCTGATGGGGCAGAACATTCCGGCAAAGCAGGAAACAGCTGGTCTTTACAGTCTGCCCACTGGCAGCAGCGGGGATGCGTCATGCCTATCATATTAATTTCATATGGCAGATATACTAAAATTTTTCTTTACTTTTTGTCAGGATGACTCTATACTGTTTTTGGTTCTAATATGTTTCTTTATGGTAGATAGAGGAGGATTTTCTATATGAATAAGGATCTGACGGTCGGCAAGCCGTCACAGGTTTTGTGGCAGTTCTGCCTGCCCATGTTCGGCAGCATCATCTTCCAGCAGCTGTACAACATTGCCGACAGCCTTGTTGCAGGCAAGTTCATCGGCGAGAATGCACTGGCTGCTGTGGGCAACAGCTACGAGATCACCCTGATCTTCATTGCATTTGCCTTTGGCTGCAACATTGGCTGCTCGGTCATCGTGTCCCGCTACTTTGGCGCAAAGGACTACGATGAGATGAAGACTTCGGTCTACACTTCCCTGATCGGCTCTGCCGTGCTGTGCGCCGTGCTGATGCTGATCGGCCTTGTGGGCTGCCACAGCCTGCTGGAGCTCATCAACACCCCGGAGGAGATCCTTGCGGATTCTTCGCTGTATCTGGATATCTACGTGCTGGGCCTGCCCTTCATGTTCTTCTACAACATCGCCACCGGCATCTTCTCCGCTCTGGGCGACAGCAAAACGCCCTTCTATTTTCTGGCAGTCTCGTCCCTGTCCAACATCGGCGTGGACATCCTGTTCGTGGCCGGTTTCAAGATGGGCGTAGCCGGTGTGGCATGGGCCACCTTCCTGTGTCAGGGTGTGAGCTGCGTGCTGGCCATGGTGGTGGTGTTCCGCCGCATCAGCGCCTTCAAGTCCACCCACAAGGTGGTGCTCTTCTCCTGGAACATGCTGGGCAAGGTAGCCATGGTCGCCATCCCCAGCATCCTGCAGCAGAGCTTCGTCTCTGTGGGCAACATCATCCTGCAGAGCGTCATCAACACCTTTGGTGCCAGCGTCATTGCAGGCTACTCTGCAGCCGTCAAGCTGAACAACATGGTCATCACTTCCTTTACCACGCTGGGCAACGGCATCTCCAACTACACCTCCCAGAACATGGGCGCGGGCAAGATGGACCGTGTGCACAAGGGCTTTGGCGCAGGCCGCAATCTGGTGTGGATCATCTGCGTGCCCATCGTGCTCCTGTACTTCTTCTTCGGCCGCTTCCTGCTGCTGCTGTTCATGAATGACCCGCAGGGTCCGGCCATCGACACCGGTATGCTGTTCCTACGCATCCTGTCTCCCTTCTATTTTGTGGTGTCGCTCAAGCTGGTCACTGACGGCATCCTGCGCGGCTGCGGCATGATGGTGCGCTTTATGATCGCCACCTTCTCCGACCTGATCCTGCGCGTGGGCATCGCCATTGTGCTGAGCAGCACTGCTCTGGGCAGCACGGGCATCTGGATGGCATGGCCCGTGGGCTGGTGCATCGGCACCGGCCTGTCGCTGGTGTTCTACTTCACCGCTATCCGCAAGATCCTTGCAGAGTCTCCGGCCAAAGCGGAAGCAGAGGGCAAAGCTGCCGAGGCACGTGCAGAGGCCGAGTTCGCCGCAGATGCCGAAATGGAGACCCTGTAACCCTTTTGCAACTTGTGAATTGTGTTCACCTGACACACAAACAAAATGAAGCAATTGAAATAGTGCACAAAACAGACCCACTGCTTTTGGCTATTTTGGCAACAAAGTCCACAAAATGCCCCTGAAAGTATGGACGGTTTGTGAATTGCGGATTTTGGTTCACAGGTCTATAATATTGATAACGAAGCAAGGTCGCTTTGAGGGAAAGAGGGCCTTGCTTCCGTTTTTATACTGAAGCACGAATGCTCCTAAGGAGGATATTCACTATGAAAAAGATGATTTCTCGTCGTAATTTCCTGGCCGCTGCAGGTGTTGTTGCTGCAGCCGGCGTTCTGACTGCATGCGGCGGTTCTTCCAACAGCACTGCTGCTTCCGCCTCTACCGCAGCTTCTGGTGCCGCTGCTTCCGGCGACACCATCAAGGTGGGCGTTCTTGGACCTCTGACCGGTGATGTTTCCGTTTACGGTCAGGCCGTTGTCAACGGCGCTACCCTGTACCTGAAGCAGGTCAACGAAAAGGGCGGCATCAACGGCAAGCAGCTGGAGATCATCGCCATGGATGAGCAGGGCGATGCAACTCAGGCTGTTACCTGCTTCACCAAGATGTGCGATCAGGGCATCACCGCTCTGGTGGGCGATGTTACCACCACCCCGACTCTGGCACTTGCTGCCGAGAGCGCAGACTACAACATGCCCATGGTCACCGCTTCCGCTACCGCTGAGGCTGTCACCTACGATGCCGAGACCGACACCGTGAACGAGAATGTGTTCCGCGCAACCTTCACCGACCCGTTCCAGGGCATCAAGATGGCTGACTACGCTTACCAGCGGTTGGGCTACACCAAGGCAGCCGTCATCTTCCAGAAGGGCGCTGACTACAACGAGGGTCTGGCAGAGAACTTCGTCAACGAGTTCGAGAGCCTGGGCGGCACCATCGTCGATCAGGAGACCTACTCTGAGGGCGATGTGGACTACAAGACCCAGCTGACCACCATTCTGGGCAAGGCTCCCGAAGTGGTGTTCTGCCCCAACTACTATCAGGAAGTCGGTCAGATCCTGGCTCAGGCTGAGAGCATCGGTCTGGCAGTTCCCTTCCTGGGCGGCGACGGCTGGGATGGTCTGGAAGGCTATGCAACTGCCGACCAGCTGAAGGATGCCTACTTCTGCGCAAACTACGCAAAGGGCTCCAACCCCGACTTTGAGGATGCCTACAAGGCTGAGTACGGTGAGGAGTACCCCAACGGCTTCGCTCCTCTGGGCTACGATGCTGCCATGACCGTTGTCTACGGCATTCAGGCTGCTGAGGATGCCGGCCTGGCCGCCGGTGATGACGACTATAAGCAGGCCGTCATCGATGCTATCGCAGGCGGCACCATCGATGGCATCACCGGCACCTTCACCTTCGATGAGCACCACAACCCCGTCAAGCAGACCGCTATCCTGTGCTTCGACGGTGCAACCCCCGTTCTGAAGGAAATGTTCTGATCTGCTTTGATTCTGCGCACCGGTGTGCGGCATAAAGGCAGCACTCAGAAATAAAAGACCCATTGCGGAGACCGCCGGAACAGGTTTTGCTCGGCCGTCTCCGCTTTTTTGGTAAAAAAGTGCATTCCCCAAAAGGCGTGCAAACGCCGCAAAGAAAGGAAGTATCAGTCCATGACAGTGTTTTTTAGCCAGCTGATCAACGGCTTGTCCCTTGGCAGCATCTATGCACTGATCGCACTGGGTTACAGCATGGTGTACGGCATCATCCTGCTGCTGAACTTTGCCCATGGCGATGTCATTATGGTTGGTGCGTACATGTCCTGGTTCGTGATGAATCAGCTGGGCCTTGGCCCGGTCACTGCTGTGTGCGCCACCATCATCACCTGCACGCTGCTGGGCGTTGTGATCGAGAAGATCGCCTACACCCCGCTGCGCAACGCACCCCGTATCTCCCTGCTGATCACGGCAATCGGCGTGTCCTTCTTCCTGGAGTACACTGCAGAGCTGATCCTTGGTTCCGGTGCAAAGGTCATTCCGGCCTACTACACCAACCAGACCTTCCGCATCGGCTCTGTGCCGCTGGGCCTCACCTCTGTCATCACCCTGCTGGTCACGGTGCTGTCCATGCTGGCGCTCACCTTCCTTGTGCAGAAGACCAAGCTCGGCAAGGCCATGCGTGCCGTGTCTGAGGATATGGACGCTGCCCGCCTGATGGGCATTAACGTCAACAGCACCATTTCCTTTACCTTTGCGGTGGGCTCCGCACTGGCCGGCATCGGCTCGGTGCTGTACTGCTGCAGCTACCCGCAGGCGACCCCCACCATGGGCTCCATGCTGGGCCTGAAGGCCTTCGTTGCAGCCGTTCTGGGCGGCATCGGCTCCATTCCCGGTGCCATGATCGGCGGCATCGCCATCGGCCTGTGTGAGTGCTTTGTTTCCGCCATCGGCCTTTCCGCGTGGAAGGATGCCGTCACGTTTGCGATCCTGATCATCGTGCTGCTGGTCAAGCCCACCGGCTTCCTTGGCCGCAAGGTTCAGGAAAAGGTGTAAGGAGGGCATGAAGATGAATACCAAACGCAAAACGCTCAAAATGCCCGTGCGCTACCTGATGAACGCCGTGCTGGTGGCTCTGCTGTTCGTGGGCCTGTCCTTCCTCACCCAGAACGTGCTGTCCACCTACCAGAACAAGGTGCTTCTCACCGTGGGCATCAACATCATTCTGGCTGTCTCGCTGAACGTTGCCACCGGTTATCTGGGCCAGCTGCCGCTGGGCCACGCCGGTTTCATGGCCGTGGGTGCTTACACCTGCGCCCTGTTCACGAAATACAGCAATCTGCCCTCCGGTGTCGCTTTTGTCGTGGGTCTGGTGCTGGCCTGCATCGTGGCGGGCCTGTTCGGCGTGCTGATCGGCATTCCTGCTCTGCGCCTGACCGGTGATTATCTGGCCATCCTGACGCTGGGCTTTGGCGAGATCATCCGCATCACCCTGAACAACATCGATGATGTGCTGGGCTTCAAGCTGTTCTACGGTGCCAAGGGCCTGAAGAACATCCCCAAGTATTCTAACTTCGCCAATGTGTTCATCTGCGTGGTCATTACCTGCTTTGCCATCCACGCCATGATGAAGAGCCGCCACGGCCGTGCCGTGCTGGCCATCCGCGATAACGAGATCGCTGCCGAGAGCTGCGGCATCCAGACTACTTATTATAAGGTCATGGCCTTTGCATTCTCCGCCGCCTTTGCCGGTCTGGCCGGCGGCCTGTACGCCTGCTATCTGGGCGTTCTGGACCCTTCCACCTTCGGCTTCATGAAGTCCATCGAAATTCTGGTCATGGTGGTTCTGGGCGGCATGGGCTCCATGCTGGGCTCCATCCTGTCCGCGACCGTGCTTACCATCCTGCCCGAGGCGACCCGCAGCTTTGACAGCTACCGCATGGTGGTCTACTCGCTGGTGCTGGTCCTCATGATGATCTTCCGTCCGGGCGGCCTGCTTGGCAGCTACGACTTCTCCATGAGCCGCATTGTGGAAAAGATCATGAACGGCGAACTGTTCCAGAAGAAAGCAAAGGAGGGCAAGGACCATGAGTGAATACCAGACTAAGCTGCACAGTGTGCCCTCCGGCGGCTTTTTGACCGACCGCGACAAGGACAAAAAGCCCATTCTGGACGTGCGTGAGCTGGGCATCGACTTCGGCGGTCTGACCGCCGTGGATGGCTTCAACCTGATGATCGGCCGCAACGAGATCACCGGTCTGATCGGCCCCAACGGTGCCGGTAAGACCACCGTGTTCAACCTGCTGACCAACGTCTACCAGCCCACCCGCGGCTCCATCCTGATCGATGGTATGCCCACCGCCGGCAAAAAGACCTATCAGGTCAACCGCATGGGCGTGGCCCGTACCTTCCAGAACATCCGCCTGTTCAAGGAACTGAGCGTCATCGATAACATCAAGGTGGGCCTGCACGAGTCCATGAAGTACAATCTGGCCTCCTCCCTGATCCGCCTGCCCAACTACTGGAAGGAAGAAAAGAAGTGCACCGAGCGTGCTCTGGAGCTGCTGGATATCTTCCACATGGCAGACCTCGCCAATGTGCAGGCAGGCAGCCTGCCCTACGGCGCACAGCGCCGTCTGGAGATCATGCGTGCACTGGCCACCAGCCCGAAGCTGCTGCTGCTGGACGAGCCTGCTGCCGGTATGAACCCCTCCGAGACCGCGGAGCTGACCGAGACCATCCGCCGCATCCGCGACGAGTTCAACATCGCCGTGCTGCTGATCGAGCATGATATGAGCCTGGTCATGGGCATCTGCGAGGGCATTGCCGTGCTGAACTTCGGCCGCATCATCGCCAAGGGCACGCCGGATGAGATCCGCAACAACCCGCAGGTCATCGAAGCCTATCTGGGCAAGAAGGAGGGCTAAGCCATGGCTGATACGTTACTGAAAGTTGATAACATCAACGTCTATTACGGCAACATCCACGCCGTCAAGGACATCTCCTTCGAGGTGGATCAGGGCGAGATCGTCACCCTGATCGGTGCCAACGGTGCTGGCAAATCCACCACCTTAAAGACCATTTCCGGCCTGCTGAAGCCCAAGACCGGCGACATCCTGTACAAGGGCAGCAGCATCAAGGGCATGCGCGCCCACAAGATCGTGGAAGCGGGCCTTGCCCATGTGCCGGAAGGCCGTCATGTGTTCCTGCACATGACCGTGGAAGAAAATCTGGACATGGGTGCATACACCCAGCCTGCTTCCACCATTGCACCCAACAAGGAAAAGGTGTTTGAGCTGTTCCCCCGCCTGAAGGAGCGCCGCAAGCA
>ERZ772855.2564-NODE-2564-length-15130-cov-3.694395_pt1 | contig 15130 bp, 9 predicted proteins | sample MGYA00511900_ERZ772855 | MGnify/ENA primary metagenome ERZ772855 (study PRJEB29015, sample SAMEA2737701) | human gut metagenome | biome: human gut; feature: human-associated habitat; material: faeces | place: China | collected 2012 ...
TTAATTTATTGTGATTAGGGAAAATCCAATATCAATCGATTGATAGAAAGAGTGATTTTATATGAACATATGGCTAAAGTTAAGGAAAACAGCTGCAATTACACTATGTGAATTACTTGCAATTGCTACAATTTTTACAGGCTGTGCCTCCACTGATTTATCCGGCACTGAAGGTGCCGGGCATGTCGCAGTAGCTGAAGTGGCAGGTGAGGATTCTTCCGGTGCTTTAGGCAGCAAGGATAAAGTGGATGGGCCACAGGAGGATCTTGTAAACAACAATTCTTACGTTTCCCTTGATGCGATTCCTGCATATGATGGCAAGGCATACGTGGCTGTCAACAATAATGAGCCTTTTTTTACGGACAGCGATATGATTACCACTGCTTTTGAAAATTACAGTGATTTGGATTCACTTGGCAGATGCGGTGTGGCTTATGCCAATATCTGCAAGGATATCATGCCGACTGAGGAGCGTGGCAAGATAGGCATGATAAAGCCATCAGGCTGGCATACGGTGAAGTATGATGTGATAAAGGATAGATATTTATATAATCGCTGTCATCTTATTGGCTATCAGCTTGCCGGCGAAAATGCCAATCCGAAGAATCTTATTACCGGTACGAGATACCTGAATGTGGAGGGCATGCTTCCGTTTGAGAATCTGGTAGCGGATTATGTAAACAATACAGGAAATCATGTGCTTTACAGAGTGACTCCGATGTTCTCGGGTAGCAATCTAGTTGCAAACGGCGTTCTCATAGAGGCAAAGTCGGTTGAGGATAACGGTGGCGGCATACTTTTTAATGTCTATTGCTATAATGTGCAGCCCGGAGTTGGAATAAACTATGAGAATGGTGACAGCTGGCTGGATGGCACCACTCCGCAGAAGCAGAGCGCTCAGACGGATACACCGAAGAATGAAGGCTCGCAGAGCAGCGCTGGAAGCGGGGCAGGAGAATCCGGCTCTTCAGGCAGTACAACAGGAAGTGCATCATCAGGCTCAGACAGCTCAGCAGCAGAAAATAGCGCTGCAGATTCCTCAAACAGCGAGACTATGGTTCATATCACAGCAACCGGCAAGAAATATCACCGTGCGGGCTGTCGCACCTTGAAAAAGAGTGACACAGAGGTAACACTTGATGAAGCAAAATCCATGGGCTTGTCACCGTGCGGAATTTGCAATCCGCCACAGTAGATGTGCATTAGCATTTGCAAGCCACGGCACCGCCAGGGCGCACGCATATGCATTTGATTGAGCGGATAGCGAAGCCGCTTAGATACTGTAGGATTATGCACATGAAGCACAGAAATGACTTGCCATGGAGGGCAAGTCAAGGAGAACCGCGCCACGGAAGGCGCGTTTCGACGGTTTCGTCAAGCATAGAAGCGCAAAAAGCATAATCCGTACAGTATCTTAGCGGCAAAGCGTAGCGAAAGCAAAGCATATGCGTGTGCCCTAACGGTGCCGTGGCTTGCAGCCCGTATAATTGCCATAAACCCTTGACGATTGCAAAACCGAAAAGTATAATAGAATAGCTAATGAAATCAATATTTTAATATAGATGGAGGAAACCAAATGGCACTGAGCAAAAAGCCGGTCAACGGCATGAAGGATATATTACCTGCAGAGATGGAAATCCGTGATTATGTGACAAGTGTGATCAAGGATACATACAGAAGCTTTGGATTTACACCGATAGAGACACCATGCATGGAGAATATAGCAAATCTCACAAGCAAGCAGGGCGGAGAAAATGAGAAGCTGATCTTCAAGGTAATGAAGAGAGGCGAGAAGCTGAATCTGGAGACAGCAAAGGAAGAGTCGGATGTAGTAGACTTTGGAATGCGCTACGACCTTACAGTGCCACTTTCAAGATATTATTCAAACAATGCAAACAACCTGCCATCGCCGTTTAAGGCACTTCAGATGGGCAGTGTGTGGAGAGCAGACAGACCTCAGAGAGGCCGCTACAGACAGTTTACGCAGTGTGATATAGATATACTCGGAGAGCCAAGCAATCTGGCAGAGATAGAGCTGATTACAGCAACCACTACCACAATCGGCAGGCTTGGCTTCGAGAACTTTGAGATAAGAATCAACGAGAGAAGAATCCTAAAGGCAATGGCTGCTTACAGTGGTTTCGCTGAGGAGGACTACGACAGCGTATTTATCACTCTCGATAAGATGGACAAGATAGGAGTGGACGGCGTTGCAAGTGAGCTTGCACAGGATGGCTATCCACAGGAAAATATTGACAAATATCTTGATTTGTTCAAGCTTTTGGAGCAGACAAGGGATGTCACTGAGGGTGTAAATTTACTTTCAGAAAAGCTTGGAGAATATTTAGATGAAGAAGTGGTTACAAATATGACAGAGATAGCTACTGCTGTTAATGCCACAAAGGGAGCAAAGTTTGAGCTCGTATTTGACCCTACACTTGTTCGTGGAATGAGCTACTACACAGGAACTATTTTTGAGATATCAATGCCTGAGCTTGGTGCAGCCTGTGGCGGTGGCGGACGATATGACAAGATGATTGGAAAGTTTACCGGAAATGATGTACCGGCCTGTGGTTTTTCAATCGGTTTTGAGAGAATTATCCTGCTTCTCATGGAGAGCGGCTTCAAGATTCCTGAGAGTCCAAAGAAGGTGGCTTATCTGGTTGAGAAGAAATATCCGGCAGACAAGCTTGTTGATGTCATGAACCAGGCAAAAGACGCAAGAGCAAACGGACAGCAGGTGCTTGTCGTGCGCATGAATAAGAACAAGAAATTCCAGAAGGAGCAGCTTATGAAAGAGGGCTACGAGGAGTTTGTTGAGTTCTTCAACAGATAGGAATCTGATAAGCAGCAGATTAGCTGTGTAGCAGCGGTACCAAACAGTTATTAGAATAAATATATAGTAGAAATATAAGGAGTATAAAATGGCAGAATCAATGCAGGGCTTACATAGAAGCCATAGATGTACAGAGGTATCAAATGCCAATATCGGTGAGAAGGTCACTGTGATGGGCTGGGTACAGAAGAGAAGAAATTTAGGAAGTCTCATTTTCGTAGATTTAAGAGACAGAAGCGGAATACTTCAGATTGTGTTCGGTGAGGAAAATGTAGGTGCAGAGGGCTTTGAAAAGGCAGGCACCTTAAGAAGTGAGTTCGTCATCGCAGTTGAGGGAACTGTCCAGAAGAGAACAGCTGCTGTCAATGAGAACTTAAAGACAGGTGATATCGAGGTTATCGCTACATCAATCAGAGTGCTTTCAGAGGCACAGACACCTCCGTTCCAGATTGAGGAGAATTCAAAGACCAGCGAGGACATCAGACTTAAATACCGTTATCTGGATCTTCGCCGTCCTGATATCCAGAGAAATCTCATGCTCAGAAGCAATGTGCTTCGAGTGATGCGTGACTTTATGGCAAACGAGGGCTTTTTGGAGATAGAGACACCAATCCTTTGCAAGTCTACACCGGAGGGCGCCAGAGACTATCTCGTGCCAAGCCGTATACATCACGGACATTTTTATGCGCTTCCTCAGTCACCACAGCTCTTTAAGCAGCTTCTGATGGCTTCAGGCTATGACAGATATTTCCAGATTGCACGATGCTTCCGTGACGAGGATCTGCGTGCAGACAGACAGCCGGAGTTTACACAGGCCGATATGGAGCTTTCATTTGTAGATATTGATGATGTAATCGAGGTAAATGAGAGACTGTTAAAGCACCTTTTCAAAGAGGTTATCAATGTGGATGTTGAGATTCCGTTTAAGCGTATGCCTTGGCAGGAGGCTATGGACAGATTTGGCTCTGACAAGCCTGATACACGTTTTGGTATGGAGCTTTGCGATGTTTCGGATGTGGTAAAGGGCTGTGGCTTTGGAGTATTCACCGGAGCTCTTGAAAACGGTGGCTCTGTCCGCGGTATCAATGTAGAGGGACAGGCAAAGATGCCTCGTAAGAAAATTGACAAGCTTGTAGAGCATGCAAAGGGCTGTGGAGCAAAGGGACTTGCTTATCTGTGCATCAATGAGGATGGCACATACAAGTCATCATTTGCAAAGTTTATGACAGAAGCTGAGCTTGATGCACTTGTTGCAAAGATGAACGGAAAGCCGGGAGATTTACTCCTTTTCGCAGCCGACAAGAATAAAATTGTATGGAATGTACTTGGAGCGCTTCGTCTCATGCTTGGAGCTGAGCTTGGACTGATTGATGAGAACAAGTACAATTTCCTCTGGGTAACAGAGTTCCCACTCCTTGAGTGGTCTGATGAGGAAAACAGATTTATGGCAATGCATCATCCTTTCACCATGCCTATGGAGGAGGATTGGGACAAGATAGACTCAGATCCGGGCGCAGTTCGTGCAAAGGCATATGATATAGTACTCAATGGTACAGAGCTCGGTGGAGGCTCAGTGCGTATCCATCAGGATGACATCCAGGAGAAGATGTTTGAGGTGCTTGGCTTCACAAAGGAGCGTGCGCATGAGCAGTTTGGATTCCTGCTTGATGCATTCTCATATGGTGTACCGCCACACGCAGGACTTGCCTTTGGTGTTGACCGTATCTGCATGCATATGCTACATACAGACAATATCAAGGAGGTTATTGCATTCCCTAAGGTAAAGGACGCTTCGGACCTTATGTCAGAGGCACCCGGAACTGTAGATCCAAAGCAGCTTGAGGAGCTTGGAATAGCTATAGCTGCAGAGGAAGATGAGGAATAACACTATAATATGAATTTGAAAAAAAATATTTTCAATGCGATTACCATAATACTGCTCGCCGCACTTATTGCGGGGGCAGTATTGCTTAATAACAGGATAAAAAAGCTCGAGACACAGATGTCATACACCTCAGACAACACATCGGTGATACTTTCCGATGTGCAGACCATGCAGGATGATATCAAGTCCACTCTTGAGGAGGAGGCCAGCCTCATAACAGACTGGGATATTTCCTTAAAAAGTGCAGACTTTACCGATAAGACATACACAGTCTCTGTCTCGGTGGTGCCAAAGGAGTACACAGAGGATACAAAAACCAGTGTATTTTTCGGTACAAACGAGATACCGCTCGAGCTAGACGGCATCAAGTATACGGGCGAGGCCACACTTCCGCTGTCAGAGGACTATGCAGGCAATGTGACGTTTCTGTTTGTTGATGGAAATAAGAGAAGCACAGAGGTGCTCGATGAGTTTGAAGGTGTGACATCAGTGTTCAAAAACGTAGCATCCGGCATACTTGCCGATAAACCAACCTTTGACAATGGCAGCATAAAGCTTGGCACAGATGTAGATGTAGCGGTCATGGGAAATGATTACTTTGACTTTAACAGTGTGCAGCTCGTGGTTGCAAGCTCAGATACAGAGCTAAGGACATACGATATCCGACAGCTGTTGGCAGAAAACGGCACAGACAGTGCAGACTCTGCAGACACAGACTCCATCACATCCGCCTTAAGCCGGAAGGATGATGCCAAAAAAGATGGCTCAAAGAATAACACGGAAAATGATACCTCTGATGCCTCAAAAGAGGACGACGGTAAGCTCCATAGCCTCGAAGGCACAGTCAAAATCGAAGACTTAATCCCTGTCACAGCTGCAAGCAATATCAAAATATATGTCAAAGCGGTATCGGCACAGGGCTACACCTTCACATATGACCTGTTTGATGGTACTGTAAATCAGGATATCACAGACTTTGAAACCATAGCCGACATATCCGGCGGCGACTACACAGTAACCGACCCGGCCGGCAGTAAATATGAACCGTAAAATATGATATAAGCGTAATTATTTAAAATCAGTTTTTCTTGTGTTTTCAAGGCGGCTCAGAATATTTATTTATAAACAATATATAACTACTAAATAAAGCTCATTTCGCATCTGAGAAATGAGCTTTAAATTTAAGAAGAAAAAAGTGCCGTACTTATTTCACGCCAGTGAAATAAGTACGGCACTGCCAGAATGCAAGGTAGCAAAGCGCCTCGCTCATAAAACTGAATTAGCCGGAGAGTACACGGTGTGTTCCGAAGAAAAATGTGAACTGCCGCGGAGTTTCATAAAGTAAAAAAGAAAGAAAATGTAAATAAAACCATAATCTGTCCGGACAAAGAACCGCGGCTGACTTCACATTTTTCTGAGGAATATACTGCGTGCTATGCCGGCAGCTTCACAACCTAAAAAGCGAGGCGCCCACCACCACCAATCATTTGATGAGCTGCGCCTCATCCTTCTTTTTTGCTGAGCGGCAGCGTAAATATAAACTCCGTTCCCACACCCTCAGTACTTATCACATTTATATTCTCACCATGCGCCTGCACGATTTCTTTGACTATAGACAGGCCAAGTCCTGTACCGCGCTTATCCTTTCCGCGTGACAAATCACTCTTGTAGAAGCGCTCCCAGATTTTTGAAAGGCTGTCCTTCGGTATACCGATACCGTGGTCCTTTACAGATATAAACACCTTTTCATTTCTGATACTCGTCTCAATCTTGATACTCGAATCATTATTTGAAAACTTCACGGCGTTGTCTATCAGGTTGTAAAGAATCTGCTGGATTTTGACCATATCACCGCGCACGAAAAGCTCTTTTCCGGTGAGCAGCAGGTCAAAGCTTAAGCCCTTTTCACTGCATTTACCCTCGAAGGTGAGGATTGTCGTGCGGATCATTGTATTGATGTCAAAATCAGCAATATCCAGGTGTATGCCGTGATGACCGAACTGGTTCAGATCGATAAGACTCTTGGTGAGCTTATTAAGCCTCTCCGTCTCAAAAAGTATGATATTTAAATACTTATCCTGCATCTCAACAGGAATGGTTCCGTCCAGCATAGCCTCCACGTAGCCCTTTATCGAGGTAAGAGGGGAGCGGAAGTCGTGTGATACGTTGGAAACAAACTTGCGCTGATCCTCCTCAAGCGTATCCAGCTCCGTTGCCATGTAGTTTAGTGTGTTTGCCAGATAGCCGATTTCGTCATTGGAATGTACATCAATCTGGGCAGTGAAATCGCCCTTTGCATACCTCTTTGCGGTCTTTGTGATTCGTGTGATTGGCCGGTAAATGGAGCGGCTCATCATGACAAGCATAATAAATGCCACTGCAAAAATGAGCGCTACAGTGTAAAAGGAGATATTCATAAAACCGTTTACACCTGCCGTGATATGGCTCATTGTCTTGTGAATGACTATGTAGCCGATATTCTGGTACGAGACATTTACCGGGGAAAATACGGACAGCATCTTATGCTTGAAGGAGCCGTAAAAATCTCCAATCATATAGTTGTCGCTGCCAAAATCGGTGACATCAAAGCCATTTATCACTACAGGCTTAGAACTGTCATTTTGGGTATCAATGCCTATTGACGGATCATCTGAGTCCATGAGCAGCTCACCGTCAGGGCTGACCACCCATACCTCGGCATCCATATAGTCGGCTACGATTTTCATGTGATTCTGGAAATCGCTAAGCGACATGGATGAGCCAAAGTATTCGGCGGCGTAATCACCTGCAATGATGGATGCTTCCCTGTAGAGATTGGAAGCCTCCTGCTTTTCGATATAGTCTGTGGTGAGATGCTGTGTAAAGGTGCATATAATGAAAAAAGCGATGACACCGTAAATCAGATAGCTGATTAACAGCTTAGTGTAGATGGTGTGCTTCATTATTATTTTACCTCAAACTTGTATCCGATGCCCCAGACAGTTGCGATGCGCCAGGTTGGCTTGTCCTTGATTTTCTCGCGCAGACGCTTTACATGCACGTCGACAGTGCGGGTGTCGCCGACATATTCATAGCCCCATATGTTGTCCAGAAGCTGCTCCCTTGTAAACACCTGATTTGGAGATGAGGCAAGAAAATATAAAAGCTCAAGCTCCTTTGGCGGCATATCAATCTGCTGTCCGTCATAAGTGACAGAGTAGTTGGACAGATTTACAATAAGCCCCGGGTACTCCACACACTTGATATCTACGGAAGCATAAGCCTCCGGCTTTGCAGGCTGGAAGCGTCCGAGCACGGCCTTTACTCTTGCCACATGCTCCTTTGAGTCAAAGGGCTTGAGTATATAGTCGTCGGCGCCAAGCTCCAGGCCTAAAACCTTGTCAAATACCTCGCCCTTTGCGGAGAGCATGATAATCGGCACATCGGACTTTGCACGTATCTCACGGCATACCTGATAGCCGTCTATGCCCGGAAGCATGAGGTCCAAAAGAAGCATGTTTGGCTTGTAGTGCTCAAAAGCGATAAGCGCCTGCTCACCATCATTTACGATTTTGGTGTCATAGCATTCCTTGGTCAGATATAGAGATATAAGCTCTGCTATATTGTTGTCGTCGTCTACTATCAGTATTTTCTGTTTAACAGCCATTTCGAATCTCCTTCTTAAAAATTATTTATATTCCGTAAAAGTAAATTGTCGTTATTTAAAGGTTGCGATGGTTACTCCGGCATCGCCCTCACCAAACTCACCGAGATGGTATTCCGCTATAGTTTTTGACCTTTTCAGAAGCCCATGCACAGCCTTTCGCAGTGCGCCGGTGCCTTTTCCGTGGACAATGCGCACAGATGAAAGATGAGCGATATATGCGTCGTCTAAGTATTTATCCAAGAGAGCAAGTGCCTCATCCGTAGTCTTTCCAATCAGGTTGATTTCTGATGAAACTGACATTGACTTGCTCATCTTTATCTTGCTTCCGCTGCCGCCATACTTCTTGGCAGGAGAGACATCGTCGTTTAAGAGCACGAGGTCATTAATATTAACCAGCGAGCGCAATATACCCATCTGCACATACAAATCACCCTTGGCGTTTGGCAGAGTGTGGACAGTTCCCTTCAGATTGAGGGAGAGCACAAGCACAGAATCACCGATGCGCAGCTTCTTAGGCGCCTTGTGATTTGCTTTGGCAGTGTTTTTCTTGATGTCTGACAGCTTCTTTTCCTTGTCATTCATCTTGTCACGAAGGGCGGAGCGCTCCTTTTCCATCTGGCTCATAGGAGCCTGTCCCTGTCCGTATTTATTGAAATTGCGGATGGTTTTGTCGGCGAGCTCCTTTGCATCCTGCAGTATTTTGTATGCTTCCTCATTTGCCTCGCGTAAAATCTTGTCTTTGCTCTTGTCTATGCGCTCGTTTTTCTCTTCGAGCTGTTTCTTGAGCTTTTCAATCTCGGCCTTGTAGCTGTTGATTTCAAGCTGTTCCTTTTCGATGGTTTGTCGCTGTGACTCGAGGCTTGCAATCAGATCCTCAAAATCAAGGTCATTATCATTAATTCTGCTTTTTGCATCCTCGATGATGTTTTCGTCCAGACCAAGCTTTGATGAGATTGCAAATGCGTTACTCTTTCCAGGAATACCGATTAACAGGCGGTAGGTAGGGCTTAAAGTCTCCACATTGAACTCACAGCAGGCATTTTCCACACCGTCTGTGGAAAGCGCATACACCTTCAGCTCGCTGTAGTGTGTGGTGGCCATGGTGATGGCGCCATACTGGTGCAGTCTGTTTAAAATTGAGATGGCAAGTGCCGCACCCTCTGTCGGGTCGGTTCCCGAGCAGAGCTCATCGAACAGGCAAAGGCTTCTGTCGTCAGCTTTTTCAAGAATTTTTACGATATTGGTCATGTGAGACGAGAAGGTACTGAGACTTTGCTCAATACTCTGCTCATCGCCTATATCCGCAAAGACATCCTCAAAGATGGCGAGCTTTGACCTGTCAGCCGCAGGAATGTGAAGACCTGCCTGACCCATGAGAGTCAAAAGTCCGACAGTCTTTAGTGAAACCGTTTTACCGCCGGTATTTGGTCCGGTGATGATGAGCTGCTTATATTCCTCGCCGAGCCGTACATCTATAGGGACCACCTTTTTAGCATCCAAAAGCGGATGACGGCCCTTTCTGATATTGATATGCCCCTCGGTGTTGAACTCCGGTGCCACACCGTTATATGATTTAGCCAAGTTTGCCTTTGCAAAAATGAAGTCAAGCTCTGAAAGAATCTCATAGTCCTGCTCCAAAGCAGCCGCATTCATGGCAACCTTGTCGCTGAGCGCTGCAAGGATTTTTTCAATCTCCTCCTGCTCCTTTATGAAAAGCTCCTTGAGCTCGTTATTCAAATTGACGACAGCCATCGGCTCGATAAAAAGGGTAGAGCCGGTAGATGACTGGTCGTGCATCATGCCGGGTACATTGCCCTTAGCCTCAGCCTTTACAGGCAGACAATATCTGCCGTCGCGCATGGTCACAACCGCATCCTGCAGATATGTCCTCGTTGTGCTGTTGTTCATGAGCTTGGTGAGCTGCGCATGGATTCTGTCGTTCATGCCGCGTATGCTCTTTCTTATCTTAAAGAGCTCAGGACTTGCATCATCGGCAATTTCTTCCTCAGATAAAATGCACCTCTTAATCTCATCGCAGAGCGCAGAAACCGGTTCAATCCCTGCAAACAGACCGGAGAGTGAATCCTGCTTCTCATTGTCCATGGCGTTTCTGCCATAAGCCTTCACGCGCTTTGCAACCTCCAAAAGACTGCAGATGCGAAGAAGCTCGGTCGTATTCAGAGCTCCGCCGATATCGAGTCTCTTTAGGGAAGCGTGTACATTGTGTATGCCAACGAAGGACACTCCGCTGTCTTTGTACAGGCGGCTTAGTGCATCGGCAGTGGTGGTCTGCAGATGTCTGATTTCGTATAAATCGGTGATAGGCTCAAGCGAAAGACACCGCTTCTTTGTCTCATCACATGCTGCGTAGCTGCTTAGCATGGTGAGGATTTTGTTATATTCCAATGTTTTGTAAACTTTTTTATTCATTTCTATATCCTTATATTTCGGTAGTTGAATATTAAATTCATATTTACTGTATAGCTTATCATATTATAGCTGAAAATCTTCAAAAAAACCATAATAAATATGTATTAAATGATAATTACAAGATGATAACATAAAGTTTAATACATAACAAACCAGTTTGTTAAATGAGCCAAAAAGTAAGGGCTTGCGACATGTACCCGCCGGACTGCTGCAAGCCCGTACTCAAAGCCCATACTCAAAGAAAAAATATGGTTGCAACGCAATATAATTCAGAATATAATGTAAGATAGTAACTAAAGACATCTAATCAGGGTAACAATATGGAGCAATTTATCAGAGAAAAGATAAAGGATAAACCGCTGAATAAAAAAAGACTTGCAAAAAAAGCAGGCACAGCAGCACTCTGCGGAGTGGCATTTGCAGTGGCTGCAAGCATTGTTTTTGCTATATTTCTGCCGGTTATCAACAGACAATCAAAAAAAGCTTCAGATGGAAAAAATAATAATTATGTGCAGACAGCCACACAGCAGTCAGGCATAGATGACAGCAGTGATGCATATAGTGAAAATGGTACACAAAGCACAGAGTCCGGCACTTCTTCGGAGCCGTCTTCGCAGACATATCAGCCTACACTCGCAGATTATCAGGCAGTGCAGAACCAGCTATACAGAGTGGGAGCTTTGGCAACGAAATTTGTAGTAGGAGTCACAGGCGTGACAGATGCCACTGATATTTTCAACAATTCCTATGAGACCGAGGGTCAGGGTGTGGGAGTGATACTGAAGGACAATGGAAAGCAGCTAATCATTCTGACAGAGAAAGATGTAGTGGATAAGGCGGATAAGCTTAGTGTGACCTTTGTAAACGACATGATGGCTGATGCTGCACTGGTCAAGTACGACAGCAATACAGGCATAGCGATTATTTCTGTGGATAAGTCACTTCTGGACGATGCCACAACAGCGGCTATAGCGGTTGCGGAGCTTGGTAATTCAAATATTGTTTCAAGAGGAGCATCTGTCATTGCACTTGAAGCAAATTATGCCATTCTCACAGGTCTTGTAACGTCAACAACCAACGAGCTGTCGGCGCAGGACAACAATTACTCGGTGCTTACCACAGATATCGCAAGCAACAAGTTACAGAGCGGTATACTGATTAATACAGATGGTCAGGTCATAGGGCTTTCGTTACAGGATTTCAATCCGGCGGAGGAAAACAATACGCTCACGGCTGTCAGCATAAGCGACCTGTCACCTGTCATTGAAAAGCTCGAGAGTGGCGCGGATGTGCCGTACATAGGCATCACCTGTACTACAGTTACAGAAAAAATAGCAAACAGATATAACATCCCAAAGGGTGTTTATATAAAGCAGGTTACCATGGATTCACCGGCATTTGTCGCAGGGCTTCAAAGCGGTGATGTGATAGTGGCGGTAAGCGATAAGGATGTATCGAATGTGTCTGCGTACAACACACAGCTTATGCAGCAAAAGCCTGAGGATACCTGCAATCTGAAAGTAAAGAGAAAAGGAAGCAACGGCTACACGGAGATTACCTGTCAGGTGAAAATCGGTGTGATGAATTAGCCGAAATTAGGAGGATATATGAAGTATATTTCAACTCTCCGCGAGGGAGAGAGAATCAATGAGATTTTTTTATGCAAGAGCAAGCAGACAGCCATGACCAAAAGCGGAAAGCCTTATGACAATGTCATCCTGCAGGACAAGACAGGCACGCTGGATGCCAAGATATGGGATGTGGGCTCAGTAGGCATTGAGGAATTTGACGCAATGGATTACATAGCCATAACTGGTGATATCACGAGCTTTCAGGGCAATTTACAGTGCTCCATAAAGCGTGCGAGAAAGGTAAACGAGGGAGAATATGACCCTGCGGATTATCTGCCGGTCAGCGATAAGGATGTCGAGGTCATGTATAAGGAGCTAATGGGCTTTATCGGCTCTGTAAAGAATCAGTATCTGTCACAGCTTTTACATAGCTTTTTTGACAATAAGGAGTTTGAGCGCCGTTTCAAGTTCCATTCAGCCGCAAAGAGCGTGCACCACGGCTTTGTAGGAGGACTTTTGGAGCATACACTCGGTGTGACGAAGAACTGTGATTATTTTGCAAAAATGTATCCGGTTTTAAACCGTGACCTGCTTCTTACGGCAGCTATTTTCCATGATATCGGAAAATTAAAGGAGCTCTCTACTTTCCCGGAGAATGACTATACAGACGCTGGTCAGCTCCTCGGACATATCATGATTGGTGCAGAGTGGGTAGGCGATGCGATTAAGAGCATCGACGGCTTCCCGGTAGTGCTCGCAAATGAGCTGAAGCACTGTATACTTGCCCACCACGGCGAGCTTGAGTTTGGCTCTCCTAAAAAGCCGGCACTTGTCGAGGCACTTGCACTTAGCTTTGCAGACAACATAGACGCCAAGATGGAGACCTTCAGGGAGCTGCTTGTAAATGTGCCTGAAAATGATACAAAGTGGCAGGGCTACAACAGATTTATGGAGACAAATTTCCGCAGAACAAGTGTGTAAAAAGCGGACGATATTAATATAGCTATGGTGTGATTTTGGTGTGAAAGTTTGCACCGGATACAAACATTATAAAGAGTAATTATATATATAAAATAAAGAAGAGAAAAGCATGAAAAAAAATGACATATTTGAACTTGAAATAACAGATATGGGAACAGATGGCGAGGGTATCGGACATTATGATGGCATGACCTTTTTCGTAAAGGATGCACTGATTGGTGACGTCATAACAGCCCGCGCAACAAAATTAAAGAAAAACTATGGCTACGCAAGAGTGGAAGAGATTAAGACCCCTTCCACTTTTCGCGTTGAGCCGGAATGTGAGCTGCACAAGAGGTGCGGAGGCTGCCAGATACAGGCGCTCTCCTATGAAAAACAGCTTGAATTTAAAAATGATAAGGTGCGTAACAATCTCATGCGCATAGGTGGATTTTCCGAGGCAGAGCTGGACAGTAAAATGCAGCCGCCTGTAGGCGCAGACAATCCATACCGCTACCGCAACAAGGCACAGTTTCCGGTGGGATATGACAGGGATGGCAATATAGTGACAGGCTTTTATGCATCGCGAAGCCACAATATCATCCCGGTCGAGGACTGCAAGCTTGGGGTGCCGCAAAACAAAGAGATACTCGACATCATAAAGGAATGGATGAATGAGTGCGGCATTACGCCGTATGACGAGAACACACACAAAGGGCTCGTGCGCCACGTGCTTATCAGATATGGATTTACATCAAAGCAGATTATGGTGTGTCTTGTGATAAATGGGGACAGTCTTGAAGCAAAACGCCGAGCCGGGAATGCAGCAGATTCACTGTGCGAACGACTCTCAAAAATCGATGGAATGACTTCCATTTCCTACAATATCAACAAGGAAAAAACAAATGTCATCCTCGGCAAAAAGACGGTCTGCATATGGGGCAGACCATATATTGAGGACACCATCCATTTGCTTTCTTACCCTGATTTCACACCACAGGGGACTGGCATCACATATCAGATTTCTCCACAGTCGTTCTATCAGGTAAACCCGAAGCAGACAGAAAAGCTCTACAGCACGGCACTTGCATTTGCAGGGCTCACAGGAAATGAAAATGTCTGGGATATCTACTGCGGTATCGGTACCATATCGCTCTTTTTGTCACAGAAGGCAAAGCAGGTGTACGGAGTGGAAATAGTGCCTCAGGCAATCGAGGATGCCAAAAACAATGCGAAGCTCAATGGCATCACAAATGCGCAGTTTTTCGTAGGAAAGGCTGAGGAGGTGCTGCCACAGTTTTATGAGAATGCAAAGAAAAAAGAGAATATCACTGATGATACAGCATCCACCGGACATACAGATATGCTTCGCCCGGATGTGATAGTCGTTGACCCGCCAAGAAAGGGCTGTGATGAGAAGTGCCTGGACACAATGCTTGCGATGTCACCGGAGAGGATTGTATATGTGAGCTGTGATTCGGCAACATTGGCAAGGGATTTGAAGATACTCTGTGAAGAGAAGTATGAACTCATGAAGTGGCAGGCATTTGATCAGTTTTCTCATACGACGCATGTAGAAAGTATTTGTCTCCTCGAGCGGGTGAGCAACTGAAAAATATTGATATGAACTAAGTAGATTTACAGTATATGATAAAAGTAGAGGCTTCATTCAATAATGAGTGAGGCTTCTTTTAGTTTTGCTTATCAGTTTGAAGTGTTGTAAATTTATGTAAATTTATAGACATTTTCTTATCTTAAAGCTATAATATTAAAATCATAGAGAAAAGGTAGACATTGATTTT
>ERZ772855.2566-NODE-2566-length-15127-cov-4.082338_pt1 | contig 15127 bp, 9 predicted proteins | sample MGYA00511900_ERZ772855 | MGnify/ENA primary metagenome ERZ772855 (study PRJEB29015, sample SAMEA2737701) | human gut metagenome | biome: human gut; feature: human-associated habitat; material: faeces | place: China | collected 2012 ...
ATCGAGTGGGAGGTATTCCACACGGACATTTTGGTCGCCAGCCGCTGCGGCACGATCCAGTGGGTCATCAGCCGCGTGCAGGGCGGTACGCCCATGCCCTGAAACCAACCGTTGAGGACCCAGAAGATGCCCAACGCCAGCACCGAGGAGCTGAAACCGAACAGCAGGTTGCAGATCGCGCAGAAAACGAGTCCCGTCACGAGGAAACGGCGCGCATCGCTGCGGTCGCCCCAAATGCCGTTGACGAATTTCGAGAGTCCGTAAATCACGCCGTGGAGCGTGAGAAACAATCCGAGGTCGGATTTCGAAATGCCCATCTCCTCGTTCAAATAAGGCATGGCGATGCTCAGATTCTTGCGCACGAAGTAGAAAAGCGCATATCCGAAGATGCACATCGCGATGGTACGGAATTCCCAGTATTTGAAACGCCGTATCTGCTCGGAGGTCATACCGGCATAGGCCGGGTTCGAGGATTCGGTCTTCATCGTAGTATCATTTTCGCGAACGGCTGCGCAACGCGCAGTCCTGCAAAGCGTGAATCTCCCGGCGCGAACGAGGCAGTTCGACGAACTCCGAGGGATAATCGGTTTCGATGATATCCGGTTCGGCCAGCAGCTCCCGCAAATAGGCCGTATTGCGGTCGCGGGCGTTCTTCACCTTGTCGGAGGTCTCCACGATCGAAGTCATCGTCATCACGCCCCGGGCATGCAGCAGATCGTAGACCTCCTGCAACCGGGGATCGACGGCCGTACGGATATAGGCCATGATGTAACGCCACGGAATCGGCGAAGCGTCGTAAGCCTCGAAATCCGCCCGCGAACTGATTTCGACGCAGAACATTACCTGCCGGATACCGCTGTTCCAGTAGCGGAGCGCTTCGTCGAGCGAGCGGACGCTCAGCACGATGTTATGATACTCCGCCCAATCGCCGCCGGGCTGCAACTGCCGGATGTAATAGTCGATACTGGCCCGACGCACGCGATCGCTTACCCCTTTCGTATTGACGTACTTGTTGTCGAAGTTGAACACCACCCTATCCTTGCCCCACTCCAGCATATCCTTGAGTCTCGGAATCTTGTAGGGGGTCTCCTTCCGGTGGCGATCGACCAGGGCGAACTGCTGCAACTCTTCGTAGGTATAGTCGGAGACACGCCCCTTACCCGTCGTCGTGCGGTCGATCGTCAGGTCGTGCATCAGCACCGGTATGCTGTCTTTCGTGAAGCTGAAGTCGATTTCGAAAAAGGTCGGCAGCAGCGAAAGGGTCTTTTCGCACGACTCGATACAGTTCTCCGGATACCCCGCCATCATGCCGCCGCGATGGCCGCTGACGACGATGTCGCGATCGGGAGAATAGGTAAAATAGGCCTGCAACTCCTCGATGGAGCCGATCCGCACGGCATGCGCCTCCGGCGTCCGGGCCTGAACCCGGGCAGCCGGTGCGCAACACATGCAGCCGATCGCGACCCACAATTTCCAATTATTCATGTCGGACGGTTTTATCGGTTATCGTTCGACCTTGCCGACCCGGCGTTCCGTCGGGTTGCCGGGTCCCACCTTCAGCAGAACGACGCCGTGCGGCGCCACCTCCGCGGTGTAGGTCTCGCCCAATTCGAGCGTCGCGATATCCTGCTGACGCCACAGATCGCGGATCGTCTTCGTCCCGCGCATACCGAGCTGACGCAGCGTGAACTTCATCTCAGCGGGTTTCTCACCGCGGTTGAACAATCCCACGGCGACCGACCCGTCCTCGAGGTGCTTGACGTAGATCACCTTGCTGTTCCCATCCCGCCAGATCGGGGCGGCCTGGAGCCCGAGCGGGTCCTGATTCACGTCGATCACCTCGTCGTTGGTCAGCAGGCTGAGCGTGAAATCGTCCAGTTTGTCGATGGGGCATCCGATCAGCAGCGGCGCAGCCAGCAGCGACCACAGCGAAATGTGGGTATACTGTTCATCGGCCGTAAGGTTCGTGCGGTGGAGTTTCGGGCCCCAACCGACCATACCGACGACCAGCATGTCGGGATCGGCCCAATGGCCCGGTCCGGTGAACGCGAGCCAGCGCTCGTGCGCGAAGCCGATCGAGCTCATGCTCTTCCAGGTATCGCGAATGTCGCCCGTCGTGCGCCAGCACTGGCACAGCTCCTTCCACATCGGGGCGTCGGCATAGGGCGCATTGTTCGAAATGCTGTACACGATATCGCGGCCGCATGCACGCAACGCCTCGTACATCTCCTCGGTATAATAGCGGTCGTTGGGCGACCAGTCGTATTTCAGGTAGTCGATCCCCCAGTCGGCCCACTGCTTCACGTCGGCCTTCACGAACGAATATTCACCGTGGATATACATCTCCATGCGGTCTTTCCAATAATCGCCGCCCGGCTTCTGATAACGGTAATGCTCGTTGCAATACCCCTTTTTGATCCATTCGTTCACGCCGTCGGCTCGATCGGAATAGCTTCCCACGTGGGCGGCATAGGTTCCGATCCACGGCGTGGAGTAGATGCCGATCTTGAGGCCCAAGGCATGGATTTCATCGGCCAGTCCCTTCATATCGGGGAATTTCGTGTTGGGCTGGATGGCGTTGTATTTTCCGCCGCGCTGCCCCTGCCAACCGTCATCGATATTGATATAGGTCCAACCGTGATCGACCAATCCTTTCTCGACCATGGCGCGGGCCGATGCGAGTACCTGCTCCTGCGTCACATCGCGCGCCCAGCAGTTCCAGGAGTTCCAGCCCATCGGAGGCGTCAGCGAAATGGCGTCGCCGACGACGATTTTCAGATCGCGTTCGTTGCTGCCGAGCGCATTTTCGGCCTTCAGCCGGACGACGTATTCCCCGGCTTTCTTCACGCGCCCCGTAATGCGTCCCGTCCGGGAGTCGAGTTTCAGCCCTTTGGGCAAACCTTCGGCCGAGAAGGTCATGGGGCGTGCTCCGGTGGCCGCCACGGTAAAGAGGAACTCCGATCCGGGACGGACCCCGAAAATCCGGGCTCCGTTAATGCGCGGAGTCTCGGCGGGTCAGGATACGGGCCGACAGATCGGGCGTTTCGGAGCGTGCGAAACCGATCTCGGTCTGAAAAAGAGAGCCCGCCGCCAGCAACGGAAATGCAATGAATCGAATGATTTTTTTCATCGGAATGTAATTTTATGACAATTGGAATTAGGTAACCTATACGGCTTTACACCTCATCGGTTTTTCGATGGCATTTTCCTGGGACGGTCGGTGCGAAATGACAGCCCCAAACCCGAATCCGTGTAAATTCGCCGATCACAGCCCGGCGTTATTTGCTTACCAGGTCGAAATCGTACTTGATATTCTTAAATTCGTCGTAATCGGTCGTCGGCGGCGCCGTGCAGACATAGGGTGCGCGCGAGCCGTCCGTTTTCTCAGCCCGAATCTCGTAGGGTTCGTCCGGATATTTGAGCGTTCCCTTGTAGAGGTGCTGGCAGGAGGTCGTGGTGAACCCGGCTCCGTAAACCTGATAGATCCAGTAGGCGGCCCACAGGTCGTGCAATTTCTCCGTACGGCCCGCACTCGACGTGTAGTTGGTCATTTGCCCGATGTTCTCGCCCCGCTGATACAGCGTTACCGTCCAGCTGCCGTCGTGTTCGATGTTCCAGACATTGACAAGGATATCGTCGGCTCCGAGTCCGTAGTTGTAAGGACCGTATTTGTCCTTCATCGTAGCATCCAGGCCGCCCTTGTTCTGCTTGTCGTGGTAAAAGGTCTGGTTGCCCCGGTATACCCGCATCTGGAAACCCTCGTCGCGGCCGGTGGCCTTGAAACGCCAATCCGCGATGTGCGCGCCCTCGATGTCGTAAACGGCATAACCATTGGGGGTTCCGTCGCCGTTGAACGAGGCGTGCCAGAATGCGCCGCACGCCGCGCCCTGGATGTGTTCGTAGATCGTTTTCCCGTTGACGGAATGGATATAGTTCTGGTTATAATGCGTATGGCCGATCATCAGATGGGCTTCGGCATACTCCGAGAGCAGTTCCAGCACCTCCCGGCGGTAACGTTTGTCCGAATGGCAGTAGCTCGCACCGCCCCGGAACGGGACATGGCAGCAGAGAATGACCATCTTGTCTTTGGGAACGTACGACAAATCCCGCTTGAGCCATTCGAACTGCCAGTCGTAGAATCCGGCGGCGAATTCCTGGTCCTCCCCCAGGTCGGGGATTTCGCCATGAAGTACGTTATCCATCGAGACGATGTGTACGTCGCCGCGGTCAAACGAATAGTTCTGCGGTCCGAAATACTTCTGAAAATTCTCGACGCTCTTCCAGTAGGTCGACGTCACGCTGTTATCCGCTTCGTTCAGATGATCGTGGTTGCCGATCGTCTGGAAGAAAGGCACGCTGCCGGCGATCGACGCCATGGCCTTCTTCATAGCCTCCCAGATGGCCGTGCGGTTATTGTCGGTAATGTCGCCCAGCGTAATGCCATAGACGGGAGAGCCCGCATCCCGGTATTCGTCGGCGGTTTTCTTCAGGTCGGGAATCGTCTCGTCCTGGAAACGGGCGAGACTCTTTTCGTTGCGGCACTGCGGATCGGCCATGCAGAAAAGCCGGAACTTCGTCTCCTTGCCGTTCGGAAGGCGTGTCAATTTGAAATCCTGGCGGAAAACCTTGACGCTAAGATCGATTTTCCGATAAAAATAGGGCAATTCCGCCTCTGCGATCACCGAACGGTAAATCGCGTAATCGGCAGGCGTCGAGTAGAAGATCAATGCGGCACGGCTATCGCGCACCAGCTGGTAGACGCCGTTCGCATCGGTCGTCGTGCAGTCGAAGCCATCGCTGACAACGACACCGGGAATTCCGGCCCCGCTCTCCACGTCGTAGATCAGACCGCAGAGCGTCGTCTCCGGAGCGATATCCGTGCCGTTGATATGGGTCACATTTTTCTTGGAGGTTCCGCCCGCTCCTTCCGGGGAATCGAGCGTATCGTTGCTGCACGAGAGCAACAGCGGAAAAACCAGTGTCAGCAAGACGAATTTCAGTTGTTTCATGGTCATCGGTTTTGGCGTATCGGGCCGGGGCTGCTCGGCCGTCGGCCCGATACGCATGGTACAATTATCTCAAAGCATAGATTTCGGCGATCTGAGCGCAGTCTCGCACGGTATTTTTGTTGTTCGACTCCGTAATGAGAATCCGGATATACCGGGCCTGCGTCTCGGGGAACAGATAGCAGAAAGGACCGCGGCAGATGGAGATACCCTTCTCGAAATTGAACTCGCCGACCTTCGTCCAGTTGCCGTTCTGCGTCCATGCCTGCGAATTCTTCCAGTCGGAGGTATCCCCGGTCTCGGACACCCAGAACGATCCCGCCTTCATGTCGTCGATGGAGCCGTTGTTGTCGCAACGCCACATCTCGATACCGTTCAACCGCTGCACGGCGGCCATGTCGATCTGAACGGTGAACGGCAAAAACATATGATCCTGCGACACGCTGCTGCCGTTGAAGGCCGTATGCCAATAGGTGGAGACGTTGCCGTCGATGAGTTTGGCCACGGAATAGGAGGCATTGTGGTAGGAGTTCGTGTCCGCCGACCAGCCGCTCTGCGCAAGGCGCTGCGGGCAAGGAGCGTCGGAAGGCTTATACACGAAGGTCTCTGCGACCGATACCTCCGAGAATCCGTAGCCGTTCCGCGGCGCATTGCTCCGGGTGATCGTCACGCGGACGAAACGGGCGGAGGTCGGTTCGAACCAATAGACGAAGGGACCGACTTCGGTATTGCTCTGCAAAGACTCGTCGTTGTCGAACTCGGCGACTTTCGCCCAGCGGAGGTTGTCCGAAGAGACTTCGATATAGCCGGCACCGATACGCTTGGCCTGAGAGGCGCGCGCCTGCAAAGCCACGGCACAAATCTCGGTAACGGAGCGCAAATCCAATTTGTAGCTGTACGGCGGTGCATCGGCACCCGTGGGATTGGTCATGTTGCCGTCGGGTCTGTACGGAGCGTCCCAGTAGGTACCCGGCTTGCCGTCGATCATCAGCGTACCGTTGTTCGAATTGGCAAAATGGGTGGTTTCGCACTGCCATCCGTAACGGTTGATCGGCAAATAGTTCTCCCGAGTCGTCGGGGCGAAGTGCAGCAGGTAAATGCTCTTCTCGGGAGCGACCTCGAAATAATCGGAGGTCAGACGAACGGGCACGGCGCAAGGTTCGTCGCCGACTTTGGCCGGATCGACATGGATCGTCGTCCGCACCTCCGTTTCGCCCTTGGCGATCGTCAAGGCTCCGGCCTCGAACGTAACGACCCCTTCGGGAGCCAGCCGGAACGCGGTGCCGTGCGACGCATTGTAGGCATCGAGTGCCGCCTGGGAGCAGTCGAGCGCGACGGTTCCGTCGGCTTCGAACGGACGCGCCAATTTGAGGGTCAGCGTCTGGTCCCAGGCATTCGCGGCATTATTGACATAGGTATTCTCCCCGGTAATGTAAAAGAGCGTGGCCGCCTCGTCGATCTCCACGGCGATCTGCTCCAGGTTCGGATGGACCAGCAAGATGTTTCGCTTCGCGCTGACGTTGCCGTCGGAGAGCAGTTCCACCGGTACCACAAGGTTTTCCGGGTCTTCGACCCCGACCAGCTGCATCGGATCGAAGATCACTTGGAAAGCACCGGAACGCTCGTCCCCGGCCAAGGTAATCCGCTCCGGTTCGATCCGATAAGCGCTTTGGGGCAATGCCTTGTACGCCGTGGCGTTTTCCGAGTTGTAGGTTTCGAGCGCAGACTCGGAGCTCCGGACGGAAACGGTGAGGCTTTCGGCATAATATCCGCTTCGGAAAACCCGGAGCGTAACGGCGGGGTCCTCGTCGACTACGTAAAACGGGGCGGATTCCAACACACCCTCCGCAAGGAAGCAGGCCGTAGCGCCCGGCAGAGCGTTGTCGCGGTTGTTTTCGCAGGCCGAAACCGCGAACGACAGAGCCGCCATTGCAAAGATGATATGATTGCGTTTCATAACAGAGTCTTTTACCATTGGTAGTTTTGGGTCACGTTGTAGAGACGGTCTATTTCCGACTGAGGAATCGGCAGCAGATAATTCCGCTTGTTGAATATGCGCGTCGAAGGCGTATTGCCGCCGTCTGCGGCAACGACCGTCCGATGCCAGAAATCGCCGTCCGGACGATCGTCGGTCGCCTGGATGTTCATGCCGTAAAACGCTCCGGCGTTCTCTTGCTCGGCGATCAGCCACATGCGGGTATCGAAGAAACGATGGTTCTCGAAATTCAGCTCGATCATCCGCTCGCGACGAATCATGGCCTCCAGCGCATCCGCATCCGCTTCGACCTCGGGATAGATCGTCTCGATATCAGCCACGCCCGCGCGTTTGCGCACCGCATTGATCGCCGCCAGAGCCGCAGTCGCATCGCGTTCGGGCTGCCGGTTCAACGCCTCGGCGTAGTTCAACAGGACCTCGGCATAGCGGAACAGCGGCCACGTTATGGCGGTCCAGTTGGCCTGCGCGGACCCGGCATTCTTGCTGTCGAATCCCGTATCCTGGAACTTGAAGGGCAGATAACCCGTCAGCGGATAGTTGAAGTTGCTCGACGTCTGGCCCGAGTTGCCTCCGTAGTAGAACTGGATCGAGGAGACCGTATTCGAACCGCCGATCCAATTCAGACCCTCGTAGAACACCGACATGTAGAAGCGGGGTTCGCGGTTGAGGTACATGTTGTAGGTCGATTTGGTGCTGCCCAGGATCGGATGCGTGAACGAAGTGAAGCCCGACTCGTCGTATCCGCTCTGCGGATCGATCACGGGACTTCCGTCGGCCTGGTATCCGGTGATGGGATAGCGACCTCCGTGCTCGGTATCCATGGCGAAAGCATCGACCAGTTTCTGCGTTATGGCGACTCCGCCGTAGGCCCGTCCGCCCACTCCGAGCGGAATGGTCGCGACACGCCAGTTATAGCTGGTCTTCTGGTAACCGAAAATCAGCTCCCGGTTCCATTTCTGCGTGAAGACCGCCCGCCAATCGACATACGGATTTCCCGTTTCGATCAACTCGTACTGCCGGAGGTCAAGGACATCCCGGGCCGCTTCGGCGGCTTTCGTCCACTTCGAAGCGTCGTACGACTGCGGGAAGAGGTATTTGCCCTCGGCGTTGGTCATGTTCCGGTACATCGGATTGCCGTTGAACAGGGGACGGGCCGCATAGAGCAGCAGTCGGGCCCGCAAGGCCAGAGCGACACCCTTCGTCGCACGCCCCAAATAGGAATCCGGCTGCGTAAGCGGCAGATCGGCCGCGGCTTTGCGGCACTCCTCCGCCACCCAGTCCACGCATTCGTCCCACGGATTGCGGTCGCGCTCGCGAAGCGCGAGGTCGTTGAAATCGGCGACACCCTCGCCCAAAAGGACAACCGGACCGTAAAGCCGCATCAGGCAGAAATAGTAGTAGGCGCGCAGGAACCGGGCTTCGGCCGCCCATTCGAGCGCCTCGGCGGGCGACAACTCGGGGCAGCGTCCGACGTTGGCGATGAAATAGCTCGCTTCGCGGATGCCTTTGTAGTAGGTGGTATAATACGAGAGACCGGTCTGATCCTCGGTGCTCACGGACCACGTGGAGTTGTTCCACTGGGCGAAAGGTCGTCCCGTGAATACGCATACGCATTCGTCAGACGAGGGGGTATAATGGTTGGCCTGGCCGCTGGGGTCGGTCTCGTTGGTGATCCAGCTATATACGTTCACCAGGTAGCGGAACGTCGAATTGTAACTTTCGAAGACATTCTTCGATGTATACGGTTCGTCGGGCTGGCGGTCGAGGTAGGAGTTGCAACCTGCGGCGGACAACACCGCGAAAACGGCTGCGAATAGGCTCTTTTTCATAGGTAGAATCGAGTTTTAACGGTTAGAAGATCAGCGACACGCCGATATTGTACACCCGGTTGTTCGGATAATTCGCAGCACCCGTTTGCAGATCGGGGTCCCAGAGTTTGAAATCACTGAACGTCAGCAGATTCATTCCGGAGACATAGATTCTCAGACCGTCGATGCGGAGTTTGTTGACCACCTGCTTGGGCAGCGAGTAACCGATCTCGGCATTCTTCAGACGCATGTAACGGCCGTTGACCATCCAGAAAGTCGATTTCTGCGAATTGTTCGGATTCGGCGAAGTCGTCAGACGCGGATATCGGGCGTTCGGATCGGGATTGCTCTCGCTCCAATATTTGCCGATCAGATCGGTGAAGACGTTCGACAACGAAATGCTCGAAGCGGTGAACGGCTGCGTATAGGTGTTGTTGGTAAAGAAGTTGACATTGCCGACACCCTGGAAGAAGACCGAGAAATCGAAACCCTTCCATTTGACCGAAGCTCCGAAACCGTAGGTAATCTCCGGAACGTTGGGATAGCCGATCGGTTTGCAGTCATACGTATCGACCTTTCCGTCGCCGTTCAGATCGAGGTACTTGATGTCGCCGGGATGCACCTCGCCCCAGGCCTGCGTGGGCCAGGCGTCGATCTCCTCCTGCGACGAGAAGAGTCCCGCAGCCACCAAACCGTACTCCTGCCAGTTGCTTTGTCCGATCTTGTTCAGATAGGGTTCGGCCCAGCGGGGCTGGTCGTTGTCGAGGATCGTATTATGGGCGTAGGTGAAGTTGCCGCGCACGGTCAGCTGCACCTTCCCGATCGTTTGATGGTATTCGAGCGAAGCATCGACACCGTGGTTCTTCATCTTGCCGGCATTGATCCACGGCGACGTCGAAAGGCCCGAGATGCGGGGAATGGAGGCTGCCTGAAGGAAAATACCCTCGCGGCGCTCGCGGAAATAGTCCGCCTGAATGCGGAGTTTGCCGAACAACGAGACTTCGGCTCCGACATTGAGTTTGTAGGCTTTCTCCCAGCCGACCGAATCGTTGGCCCAGTTGCCCAGGCGCAATCCGGTATAGGTCGTATTGCCGGTGCCGAACTGATAGGAGCCGCCGCTCGTGTTGATCGTCTCGTTGTAGATAAAGCGCCGGTCGCCGCCGATCTGGTCGTTACCCACGATACCGTAGGAGGCTTTGAACTTCACCAGGTCGAGCACGTCGCGCAGCGGAGCGAAGAATTTCTCCTCGGAAAGCACCCAACCGACGGCACCCGCCGGGAAGAAGCCGAAACGATGGCGGGGCGAGAAGTTTTCGGAGCCGTTGTAGCCGAAGTTACCCTCGATGAAATAGCGGTTGTCGTAGTTGTAGGTGATACGGCCGGCGATACCCTGATGGCGGTAGGGCAATGCCTTCTCGGAGTTGGTCTCGGACGAGTTGGTGATGTTCTTCTGCGATTGCTGATAGAGGAACAGGGCACCGACGGAGTGCCGGCCGAAGGTCCGGGCGTAGTTGAGCGCCGCCTCGAAATAGAACGAACGCGTACCGCTCGCAGACTCGCTGAACGACAGGTTCTCCTGACCGACGAACGTGGGAGGTCCGAAGATCAGATTATCGTCGTCATCGCGACCTATCGCCAAGTATTGCGTCGGCTGCTTCGTGCGGGCCAGATGCTGGTAATTCTGAGCGTCGAAGGCGACCTTGGCGCTGGCCGTCAATCCGGGGGTGATCCAGTCGCCAAAGTCCTGCTGGAGGTTGATCGTCGAGGAGGCCGTATTCCAGAACTTCTCGCGATATCCCCGCTGGGTCAATTCGACGTACGGATTGATGATGTTGCTGCCCGGACCGGCCAGCGTGCCGTCGGAATAGAAAAGCGGAAATGCGTTGGGTGACGTCGCAAGCGAGTATCTCCAGATATTGCCCGTATCGCCGCCCGGCTCGTTCTTGCGTTCGAACGAGGTGCCCAGGTTGATATTCAGTTTCGTGTGGGGAAACACCTGCACGTCGACATTGGACCGGAAATTATACCGCTGGTAATAGAGCGACGTATCGTAGTTCTTCATATTGTCGACGGCGAACAATCCGTTTTCGTTGTAGATCGATCCCGAAATATAATATTTGGCGATACTACCGCCGCCGCTGACGCTCAGATTGACCTTCTCGTTCCAGGAATGGTTTTTATAAAGCTGGCCGAGCCAGTCCACATTCGGGTAGAGGTCGGGATCGGAACCGTTCCGATAGCGTTCGATGGCCTCGTCGGAGAAGAATTTTCCGCCGTAGGCTTCGTTATACATCCGGGCGAACTGCACCGAATTCAGCATCTCGGGGACTTTCACCGGTGAGAGCATACCCGCCTCGAACGAAAGCGAGACTTTGGGTTTTCCGATCGAACCGTCGCGCGTGGTGATCATAACGACGCCGTTGGCGCCGCGAACACCGTAGATCGCCGTCGCCGAAGCATCCTTGAGGATGGACATCTCCTTGATATCCTCGACATTGACCAGGTCCATATCGCGTTCGACGCCGTCAACCAGGATGAGCGGTGTCTTCGCCGCTCCGAACGTATTGATACCGCGGATCCAGAACGTTGATCCCACACCCGGTTCGCCGGAACGCTGGATGGAAACGACACCGGCGAGCTGTCCGGCCAGGTTGTTCGATATCTTCGCCACCGGCGCCTTGATATCGGTCACCGAGACGGTGGCGATGGCTCCCACGACGCTGGCTTTCTTCTGGACGCCGTAGCCGACGACTACCACCTCGTCGACCGAAGTCGACGACGAAGTAAGTTTCACGGTCACCGCGGCACCCGGCGAGAAAACGACTTCGCGGGTTTCATACCCCAGGAACGACACGTTCAATACGGAGTAATTTCCCGAATAGGCGATCTCGAATCGGCCCGAAGAGTCGGTCACCGATCCGATCGTCGTATCCTTGAGCCATACCTGCGCACCGACGACCGGCTGCCCGGTCTCGGCATCCAGAACGACACCGGAAACCGTCTTGCGTCCGGATTGGGAGGCCGGAGACGATTGCGCTGGCTGCGCTTCGGCGGCAAGCGCCGAAAGACAAGCCAGCAGACAAGCTGCGACGTGAAGTCGCAGATGTCCGACGAGGCGTAAAAGTTGTTTCATAGGTCTTAGTTAATAGTTTAGATGGGGGACAATCCCCCGAAAAACGGATTTGCGATAAGGTGCGGAGCCGAGTCGTTACGATCGGACCCCGGACATTCATTTCAGGTGCTCGAAGGTGAATGCCTCCCAGGGAATGTCGGAATCGGATTTGCCGTGGTCGAGGATGTCGACGATGTGCATCAAGAGCGGGAAATCCCTCAAATCGACCAGACCGAGCTCGGCTTTGCGACGGATGGCATTGCCCATGATGCGGGTAATCACCAGGCTTTCGAGCGTAATGCCGGCAAGCGCCTCCGTGACCTGATCGTAGTTCAACCCTTTGCCCATCAATACGCCGCAACGTCGCGTACGCCCGCTGAAGATGGTTACATAAAGGTCGCCCAATCCGATGCACTCCGACTCGAACTCGCCACCCTGCATGAGCATCAGGGCATGCGTCTCCCGAACCGCTTGCGTGAACGTGCCCGCTTGCGAATTATAATGCTGGGGTTCCTCCTCGCCGTGCCAGCGGATATTCAGACCGACAGCCAGCGTTACGGCCATGGCATAGGCATTCTTGAGAGCCACGGCGCTTTCGAGTCCGATCACGTCGTTGGTCAGCGAAATATGATAATAAGGACGCTGCATAGCCTGCTTCATCATCCGCAGCGCTTCGTTGTCCTTGCCGCAGAACCCCACCTCGGTCGGGTCCATGAATACCAGTTCATAGGAGGTACAAGGGCCGCCGATCGCACAGATGTCACGCACGATACCGCGCTTGGCCAGTTCGCTCATCCAATAGCCCGGATAGGAGAGCAACGACCCGTCGTCCGTAGCACGAAGTCCCTTCGTAACGGACAGCACCGGGATTTTCGGATCGAGTCGCGTAAGAATTTCCTCCAAAAACCAGTCGACGCCGAACGAGGAAACGCCGCCGATCACGAAATCCGAACCCTCGACGACCTGCTCCCACTCCTTGAAATAATGGAAACTTACATTTTCGGGGAACGGACGGCAGAACTTTTCGTGTTTTCCGGTTTTCAGATAACCGTCGATGATTTCGTCGTCGAGACAAGTGCCGACGATGTGCACTTCATGGCCGTTTTCAGCCGCAGGAAATGCCAGAGCCGATCCCATCATACCGGCTCCGATGATTGTGATTTTGCGTTTTTCCATAATACCTGTTTTCGGTTTGCAAAAGCGTGCACGTGCCCGCTTATGATGCAAAAATAGAATTTATTTCTTATTTTTCCAAACTAATCGTTATTTTTTAGGAAATTATATACGATTTCGCACTAAACCCGCCTTAAACCCCTATCACGTTGAGGGTTATACCTAAAGTCCCCACCGATAGGGGAATTTAGGAACGGGTCAGCCAACTCCGGGGACAAAAACTCTCGAAAGAACGATGAGCAGCTGTTTTCCTCGAAAACCCCGTTTCAGCGGGGCGGCCAAAGGCAGCGAGCATATGACCGTCCTAAGGAAGCGACAATCAAGAAACTGACAAGGTGTAAAGTTGTATATAGTTAGCATTTTTTATAAATTTGTACAAAAAATCGATCGATGACCAAACAGAGAAGCAAAACGCCAATCACCATCTTCGACGTCGCAGCGCTGGCCGGGGTGTCGCGAGGCACGGTCGACCGCGTGGTCTACAAGCGCGGGCGCGTGTCTCAGAAAACGATAGACAAGGTACAGAAAGCGATTTCGCAGCTCGGTTATACGGCCAATCCCAACGCATCGTCGCTCGCCCTGAAGCGGGAATATACGTTCGCATGCCTCATTCCGGAATTCCGGCCGGGCGAATATTGGGAAAAGATTTTCGACGGATTCCGAGACGGCGTGAAAGCGTTGTCGCACTACAATATCAAACTCGACTTCCATCTGTACGATCAAACCGACACCGAATCGTATCGCCGTTGCAGCGACGAGATTCTGCGGACCCGGCCGATGGGCGTCATTACCAACGCCGTTTTCAAAGAGGAGGTCGTCGCGTTCGCGCAACGGCTGGAAGAGGCCGGCATTCCCTACGCATTCGTGGACAACAAGATCGACGACCTCGACTATCTGTTGTACTACGGCGTGGACCCCTACAAAAGCGGGGCGCTCGGAGCCTTTTTGCTTACGACCCGTTGCGAGGTGCAGGATATCGCGCTGATCCGACTGATTCGCGACCGGAAACACAAGGCCGACCCGAATGCACCGCGCCGTCACGGTTTTCTCGACTACATCGAGGAGACATTTCCCCAGTGCCGCATCCATACGCTGTTCATCCATCCCGAACAACCCGACCAGGCATATGCGACCCTGGAGCGTTTTTTCCGGGAGCATCCCGAGGTGAAACATCTGGCAATGACCAATTCGCGTATCTTCCTGATCGACGACTACCTGCGCCGCAATCCCGATCCGGAGCGCATCGTCGTCGGATTCGACGATCTCGATCGCAACCTGGCCAGCCTGAGCAACGGACATATCGAATACCTGGTCACCAGGCATATTCCGTTACAATCGTTCCAGGCATTGACGGCCTTCGCGGAATGCGTCATCAAGGGGACCAAACCGCAGCGCCGCAACAATTACGTTCATATGGACATCCTGCATCGCCGCAATCTCGACAATTATTGAGGCCGGGGTCGTTGCGGCGATCGTCGAGGCATCGGAGAAGGGAACGGTACGGTCGGCATTTTGCGGCAGCATCCGAGATCGTCGAGGAATCGGCTCGCACGTATGCCGATACTGCTCAAACGAATGAAGGGCATCCGCTCGCCGAAGCGGATTGTTCATAGCCGATAGAGTTCCAGACTTCATGGCCAACAGAGCCCAGGACCCGAGACCGATAGAGTTCCAGACTTCTTGGCCGACAAAACTCCAGAATTCGTGACCGGCAAAGCCCCACCCTCTTGGCCGACAAAACCCCAGAATTCGTGACCGGCAAAGCCCCACCCTCTTGGCCGACAAAACTCCAGAATTCGTGACCGGCAAAGCCCCACCCCTCTTGGCCGACAAAACTCCAGAATTCGTGACCGGCAAAGCCCCCACCCTTTTGGCCGACAAAACTCCAGAATTCGTGACCGGCAAAGCCCCACCCTCTTGACCGAAAACTCCGTATTTCGAGAAATTCCATTAAACACCCCGAACCCAAACAAAAAAGGCGTATAGGTCATTTCGGGTGCTAAAATCGTTGTAATACTGGTGTCTGTCAGTA
>ERZ772855.2572-NODE-2572-length-15096-cov-4.214347_pt1 | contig 15096 bp, 16 predicted proteins | sample MGYA00511900_ERZ772855 | MGnify/ENA primary metagenome ERZ772855 (study PRJEB29015, sample SAMEA2737701) | human gut metagenome | biome: human gut; feature: human-associated habitat; material: faeces | place: China | collected 2012 ...
AAAAATAAATAATATTTTATATTAAAAAAAGACTAATTTTTATAAATTAAAATTAGTCTTTTTATAAAAATTTTTTTAAAATTTTCATTTACATTTCTTGCTTTTCTCCCATATACCTTGATTCTCCCCACTTTCCGTGATATAATCTTTGACGGTATCGTTTTATGTAACTTTAACATGACAATTGTCTATAAAGGAGGTTTAGTTTTATGGCTAACGTTACCGTTATTGTTGGAACTCAATGGGGAAACGAAGGAAAAGGACGGATTGCCCACCAAGTTTCTAAGGAGTGCATTGCAGTTCGTGGAACAGGTAGTAGTAAAGCTGGTCACACCGTAATGATTGGTGGTCAAAAGTTTACTTTGCACTTGCTTCCTGCGGCAATTGTATTGCCAAACACTCAATGTATTATCGGTCCAGGCGTCGTAATTGACTTATCTATCCTTGCCACAGAAATAAAAACTCTACAGGCAATGGGTGTTAAAGTCTCTCCCGAACGTCTAATTATCAGTCCTCGGGCTCACATCATTCTGCCATACCACATTAGCATGGATAAAATGCACGAAGAATTGAAGGGCTCCAATAAATTAGGTACTACCCTAAGTGGAGTTGGTCCTTGTTATTCTGATAAGGTAAACCGAATCGGCATTCGCATGATAGATTTTGCAAGCTTGAGTATTCAGGAGCTTATCACTCGCATTTCTCACATTATCAAGATTGACAATGTGATTTTGAATGCATTTTCTCCTGAAAACACAATCACGAAAATCCATGCCCTTATCGATGACAGCATTTTAAGTTATCGCAGTTTGATTGTTCCCTACATTCGTGATGAACGACCTATACTTAATTCTGCACTTTTCAACGATGATAAAATAGTAGTTGAGGGTTCACAGTCTTTTTACTTGGATGTAGACCAGGGTGACTACCCTTATGTTACCTCTTCGAGTCCGAGTACTTCTGGAACTTTGGCAGCTGCTGGAATAGGTCCTGTCTACGTCCGCGATGTGTTGGGGGTTGCAAAAGCCTATTGTTCTCGCGCCGGCGAAGGTCCTTTTAACACAGAGCAATTTGGTAGCACCGCTAATGCAATACGCAAAATAGGCCACGAATTTAATGCTGATGGAAGCCCTCGTAGAGTTGGTTGGCTCGACTTGGTCCGTCTTAAAAATGCAGTCATCCAAGATGGTATCACCGAATTGTGTTTAATGCACATGGATGACCTTGGAAAAATCGGCTGGAAATTGGGTGAAATTAAAGTATGTACTTCGTATGTATATAATCAACCCCACAATTGGCCGATAACAATTGACTATGTTCCCATTGACTCGGAGAATTGTGAACCTATTTACAAAAGTTTTAAGCAAGGTTGGGATACTTCTGGTTGTACAGATTACAACTCTCTGCCTCAGCCCGCTAAAAATTTTATCGAATTCATTGAAGAATACTTGGAGATTCCTGTTATGTATATTGGAATCGGCCCCGATGTTCATGACATCATCATCAAATAACACATACCACTACGTTGCATAAAACCATACCGAGGAGGCAAATTTTGCCTCCTTCTTTATACTTTATAAACTTATTTGTGTAAACTCAAACATTTGCTCGACTATAAGAATAAATTCTACTTTTAGAACTAAACTAGAATTTACTTTTGGAATTAACTATACAAACATTTTTCTGTGGATTCTAATTGTTTTTAATTATCCGGTATGGTATAATTTATACGGTTATAAAATTTAATTGAAAGGAAAATCAGGTATTGTATACTGGTTAAACATATAATATGATAGTAAAAAATCCTAAATTTGAAATTTCAGCAGTGAAGCCTTCTCAATATCCTCAAAACGATATGCCTCAAATTGTTTTAGTTGGGAAATCTAATGTTGGCAAATCTAGCTTTATAAACACAATGTTAAATAGAAAAAAATTAGCAAGAACAAGCTCAGAGCCTGGCAAAACAAGACAAATAAACTTCTACAATGTAGATAATAACTTTTATTTCGTTGATTTACCCGGATATGGATATAGCAAAATGTCAAAACAAGAGCAAGTTAAAGTTGGAAACTTTATTGAAGAATACTTGTCAAAATGTAAAAAAATCTCATTAATAGTTTTTTTAATAGATATTCGTCATTTACCAACAGAAAATGATAGATTAATGTACCAATATATTATAAACACAAACTCACCTTGTTTAATAGTAGCAAGCAAAGCTGATAAAATAGGAGTTACTAAAGTTTCTGGGGTTCTAGAAGATTTACAACAAGAATTAAACCCATTAAAAGATTTAACATTCTTGCCTTTTTCAGCAGAAAGAAAAATATACAGTGAAAATGTGTGGAATTATATTGAAAATTATATTTAGATTTTGGGGATAATTATTACGCATTAAGGTTAGTATATTTTATTTATAATACTAATCTTATTTTTATTTGAATAAATCTGAGAAAAAATGCATTTTTTGTTGAATTTTGTCGAATTCCGTGATATAATACAGCAATATTAACTCCTCTTTGAGGAGATTTTGAAAGGGGATTCTTATGACTCTGAATCGGAAAATGCCTCGTGAAACTCGAAAGGTCCTTTTCGCGAATTCAACACTCAGAGATGTTGCCATGAAGGCACTTGAAACCAAGTACCCCGATGTGCACATTCAGAAGGTTGACCACAATGCTATCCTTATCAATCTGACGGACAGCAAGATTTACGACCTTCACGTCAACAAGAGCGTTGAAGACTTGGGTGGTTCTTTTATGCCTATCACGGCATAAGCCCATCTAAGATGAGTACTAATATAGCGCTTTAGTTACCAACGCGTACTCCCTTCTCCCCCCTCCGGATGCATTTGCATTTCGGCGGGGGATTTTTTTATTTCCAAATAAATTATTTCCTATACAAACTTTTATTACAAAAAAACTAATTTCAATTTTAAAAATGAGGTCAAGCTCGCCTTTTAATGAGTCCAAAATAGCTCCAATCATGAGCACTGTGCCGTAATTTTTATAAATTGAAATTAGTCTTTTTTAATATTATTTTGTTATTAATTCTATTCTCTTTTCCACATTAGCTTTACCCAAAACATGCATTATTTCATACAAGTCTGGAGTGTTTCTTCTTCTTGTTATTGCAACTCTTAGTACTGTACTAATATCTCCAACATGTCCTGGCCATTTTTCTGGCTCTTTCTTGTATTCTTTAACTTCTCTTGCATATCCTAACTCTTCAGCCATGTCTTTCATCTTTCCAAACCAAGTTTGTTGGTCATCTGCTTCATCATAATATTTTGACATATATAAATTTAAAATCTTTTTTATTTCTTCTTTATCATTTATCTTGTCAAATTCGTATTCATCATTGCTTGCAAAGAATTTATCATCATACATGTATTCTATGCAATGTTTAACATCTGACCATTTTGCAATATCTCTACGAGGTTTAGCTTTGCCACGTTCAATGTTCAGAACTTTAATAGAATATTCTTTGTTGTTCAAAAGTTCTAATAGCTCATTGTCGTAAGTCTCAGCCCATTCATATGCCTCATTGTAAACCTGCTCAGCTGTATATTTAGATATAACATTTTTTCCTATGTCTAAAAGCTTAACCATATCGAATAAAGCTCCACTAACACTCATTTTTGTTAATTGGAAGTCAAATTCTTTTATCGATTTATCTGGATTTTGTTTTCTCCAAATTTCGAAATTTGAATTTGCAATGTTTAGTAAATATTCCTTTACAGCCTCAACTGGAATACCAATTTCTTTGTAGTAATTTGCTGATGCCTCTGGATCCTTTCTCTTGCTTATCTTTCTCTTATTTCCATTATCATTTTTAAGTATTGTTGCAGTGTGTGCATATTTAGGAGCCTTAAATCCTAACATTTGGAATAATTGAACATGAATTGGAACAGAAGATAACCATTCGTCTCCTCTTATTACATGTGTTGTATGCATTAAGTGGTCATCAACAGCATGCGCAAAATGGTAAGTTGGAAGTCCATCAGCCTTTATTATTACTATATCTTGGTCATTTTCTGGGAATATAACATTTCCCTTTATAACATCGTGAACCTTAATCTTTCTCTCTTCGCTTCCATTTGATCTTAAACGAATTATATAGTGTTCACCATTCTTTATTTTTTCTGCTGCTTCTTCAACAGTTAAATTTCTATACTTAGCCCAAACTCCATAATATCCAGGTTTAACACCAGCAACCTCTTGAGTTTTTCTCATTTCTTCAAGCTCTTCTGCAGTAGCAAAACATGGGTATGCCTTTCCCTGCTCTAGCAAATATTTAGCATAAGCTTGGTAAATCTCTCTTCTCATAGATTGTCTATAAGGTCCATATTCTCCATGCCAAGTTGTTTCTGTATCCATTCCCTCATCAGGAAGAACATCGAAATATTTTAAAGAATCAATTATATCTTTAATTCCATTTTCAACTTCTCTTTTTTGGTCTGTATCCTCAACTCTCATAAAGAACACGCCATTAGTTTTATCTGCAATAGTTCTTGCAAGCAAAGCTTGGTATATAGTTCCAATGTGAACAGAACCAGTTGGGCTAGGTCCAATTCTTACAACCATAGCACCTTCAGGTAAATCTCTCTCAGGATATTTTTCTTCGTAAAACTCTATTGGTTTTGCATCCGGAAAAATTAAATTTGCTAAATCCTTATAATCCATAATCTTACTCCTTTTATTTTTATTAAAAGAAGCTTTCAAGGCTTTTACTTTAAAAGCTTCTTTTCTAATTTTCCTAGTTCACCCTATTAAACTTCCATTATTATTGGTAATATCATTGGGTCTCTCTTTGTTTTTTGGAATATATAGTCTCTTAAATCATCTTTTAATGTTGATTTTATTGTTGACCAATCTGTTATATGTCTTTGTTCAAATCCTGCAACTTCTTGTTTTATTACGTTTTTAACGTCTTCCATTAAGTTTTCAGATTCTCTTACATAAACGAATCCACGTGAAATTACATCTGGTCCAGATACTATCTCACCTGTTGATGAATCCATCGTTAATACTATAACAATTAATCCATCTTGAGATAAATGTTGTCTGTCTCTTAATACAATGTTTCCAACGTCTCCAACACCTAATCCATCTACTAAAACTTTTCCTGATGGAACTGATGTTGTGAATTTTGCTTCGTCTTTATTTAACTCTAATATTCTACCATTGTGTGTTATAAATATATTTTGTGCAGGTATTCCCAGCTCTTTAGCAGTTTCTGCGTGTGCCATTAATTGTCTATACTCTCCATGAACTGGTATGAAGTATTGTGGTCTTGCTAAAGATAATATCAATTTTTGCTCTTCTTGACAAGCGTGTCCAGATACGTGAACATCAGCTAATGCACTGTATACAACCTCTGCACCAATCTTCATTAAATCATCTATAACTTTAGAAACAAGCTTCTCATTTCCTGGTATAGCATTTGCAGAAATTATTACTAAATCATTTGGTGTAATAGTAACCTTTTTGTGCTCTCCTGCAGCCATTCTTGTTAAGGCTGACATCGTTTCTCCTTGGCTTCCTGTTGTAATTATTACTAATTGCTCATCATTGTAATTACGTATCAAATCGATATCTATGAAAATATCTTCTGGAGCATCTATATAGCCTAGAGCTCTTGCGTTTTCAATCATATTTATCATGCTTCTGCCACAAACTGCAATCTTTCTGCCATATTTAACAGCTGAATCCACAATTTGTTGAACTCTGTGAACATTTGATGCAAATGTTGCTACAACAATTCTCTTCTTACAATTCATAAATAACTTATCGAAAACTGCTCCAACAGACTTCTCTGACATTGTGAATCCTTTTCTCTCAGAGTTTGTACTATCAGACATAAGTGCCAATATTCCCTTATTTCCAAGTTCTGCAATTCTTCCTAAATCCATTGGCTTTCCATCTATTGGTGTATAGTCAATCTTGAAATCTCCTGTGTGAAGTATTGTTCCTGCAGGAGTAGTAATAGCAAGCATTACAGAGTCTGGAATGCTATGGCAACTTCTAATAAACTCTACCGAGAACTTTCCTAATTTAATAGTTTGACCGGCATCAACTTCTACAAGCTTTGTAGACCTTAATAAATGATGCTCTTCTAACTTTCCTTTAATCAATCCACAAGTTAATTTCGTAGCATAAATTGGTATATTTATTTGTTGTAATACATATGGAATTGAGCCAATATGATCCTCATGGCCGTGAGTAATTACCATTCCTCTAACCTTTTCCTTATTTTTTACCAAATAAGTAACATCAGGAATTACTAAATCTATTCCAAGCATATCATCTGTTGGGAACTCAAGTCCACAATCAACAACTATAATATCATCTTCGTACTCGAAAACTGTAATATTCTTTCCAATCTCTTCTATACCACCTAGTGGAATTATTTTTATTGATGGTTTCTTAAATCTAAAATCTTCTCTCTTGGTAATTGACCTTTCGCTTCTCTTAGCAATTGCTCTTTCTGGTCTTTTTGCTATTGCTCTATTCTCTACCTTAACAAGACCTCCTTCATGTCTTCTTGTTTTTACAAGCTTTGTGTTCTCATTTTCTTGGCTTGTTATATTTTTTTCTAATATTTCGTTACTTTCTGCAGAAGCATTCTCATTTCTGTTTTCTCTACTTCTACGTGGTCTTCTACTTCCTTTTGTATTTTCTGCTGTCTCTGTTGTAGTTCTTCTAGTACTATTTCTACTTGTGCCTTCTCTTCTATTGTAATTTCTATGGCGTCCTTCTCTTCTCTTTACGCCAGCATCAGAAACATTGTTTTCAGTTCCAACGTTTCCATCTTTATTTAAATTCTCATCTGTCATTAAAAAAATCTCCTTCTTTCATATTCTTTATATGTTGTTACTCTCATACATTTAACTTGATCCGTACATAAAATTTCTAAGTTTATATATTTTATGGGAATACGAAAAATACATATATCTATTATCTCTTAGATATATTATTTTAAACATCCTATAAACCTACTATACAAAAAAATTCCGCCCTAACGTATAGCATATATAATAAAATCAAATCTCTTCTTTACCTTTTTCAGGTAACAACTGTTTACAATTATACCCTAAATTTAAGAAATTGTCAAATTTTACTTGACAACTCTTTTCTATTTTGATATTATATTAATTGCTTGTTAACAAGCATCTTAAATAGTTTTATTAATAGATAACTTAAAATGCAGGTATAGTTTAGTGGTAAAACATAACCTTGCCAAGGTTAAGTTACGGGTCCGATTCCCGTTACCTGCTCCATAAAATTTGCAATATGTAATTACAATAGCCTTCTAATATTATTGGAAGTCTATTTTTTTACCTACAAATTTTATTTTAAAATCACTTGCCAAACATGAAAATCTATGCTATACTAGTTAAGTATTGAATAAATACAGCGTATATTACCAGTAAAAATAAGTTTAACATTGCTTAAATTTATTATAAATGAAGTCTGGTTTCTATTTTATTATTGGTAATATTTACACTTTTAAAGCATATATTATATTAATATGGCACCTTAGCCAAGTGGTAAGGCAGAAGTCTGCAAAACTTTCATCCTCAGTTCGATTCTGAGAGGTGCCTCCAATATCGTAGTGTTACAGAGTGTTATGTAACATTACAAAATATTATGAAATCCCTTGAAAACAGGGATTTTTATTTTTGATTTGTTATGAAATATTATAGAAAATTACAGAAAATTAAATTCTTTTGTGCTAAAATTGTGTTAAAATAAAAAATAGTAGAACTGGCTTCTAGCAACTGTTCTACTATTTTTTATTAATATTTATTTTTTTAACTTCTTATATTATTTTCTTTATAGTATCTATGATGTTTCTCTAGTTGATTATCTCTAAATCTCTTTAAAATATGTGCATAAGTATCTACTACTTGCTCTACTGTATCTCCAATAAGGTCAGCAATAGCTTCTACTGTCATTCCGTGCTTCTAAACATCTTGTTACAAAAGAATGTCTAGCCTGATGTATAAAACAGCCTGTAGGATTATCATCTTGTATATGTAATTGATGACAAATGTTTTTAAATGTAGTTGTTATTTGACTATGAGTTAAAAAACTTCCGTCATAATTGCAAAATAAAAAATGTTGGTTATTGTTTGGATTACTTTTTGAATGTTCAATTTGTTCTTTTAAAATATCTTCTATAACATTTTCACAAGCTATATTAAACTCAACATCTCGATAAGGTGGTAATCCTTTTTTTATTCTCTTTTTATCATTTTTTGTTTTTTTTTAACTGGTTTATTTTTTTCTGTTGATATAGTTTTAGAAATTCTAAAATACTTTTTTTCAAAATTTATATCACTTGTATAATGTTTTTTATCATATCCTATTTGTAAAGCTAATAGTTCGCCTATTCTTTGCTCAGTATTAAAAGCAAGTCTTACTGCATTTTTAAAGGTTATTGAATCCATACCAGACCTTATGTCTGTTAAGTTATTGTGTGTTTCTATATATTCAAGTATAAGATTTTGCTCATCTACTTCAAAAGGTCTTGCATTACGTATAGGTAGTGTACTATACACAGGAGTTAAATTATCACAAGGGTTACTAGCAACCCAATGATTTTTAATTGCAAATCTAAAACCTGAATTTATTTCATCTTTTTGCTTATCTATTTCACTTTTGGAAAAAGAATCTTTTAAATCATTTAGATAGTTTTGAATATCATCTGTAGTTATTTTTTGTATTTTCTTATCTCCTAAACCGTATTTTCTCATTTTAACTCTCAAAGCTCTATTTCTATCATCTGTACCAGTTGTTATATATTATTTGCGTTGAGATTATTAATGTTCTTTTTTTCTAGAACTTCAAACAAAGTTATGTTAGAGGTCTCTATAAAGCCATTATTTTGTGCAAGAGTAATACTATCTTGAGCTTCTTCTGTTTTTTCATACTTTCCTAAATACTTTCTTTTTTTACCACCTTTTGCAGAAGATGAGGCTCTATTATTTGTATATATGTAAAACCTATCACAATATGTTGATGTACATTTTAAACATTTTTCGCATTTATCTGTACCTATTCTATTATTGCAAATGCTTTTATCCTTACATTCGCTACATATTTTACATATTTTTTCTAAACGCTTTTTTCTTGCAACTTTTTGTGGTGCACTTGATATTGTTCCTGTTCCATTTCTATTTTTCTTTTTCTTCTGTTCATTTTTTCTTGGTCTACCTGCCATTTTTCAATCCTCCTTAATAATTTTTAAATACATTAAGAAAAATTGATTTTTGGAACGATTTATTGTATAATAAAAATATACAAATCATTTATGTTTTTCTTAAATGTATTTGTTTTAGGTATGGGAATGTAAAGTTTGTTTGGCGACAGTTTACATTCTCGTTTTTTATATAAACATCAATTAGATGAGTATAAACTTAATCATTATTGTTTTCTTCTTTATACTTTTTTTCAAGTATATCAATGACTTCAATATTATTTTTTAGCACATATACTATTGCTTTTATTCGTTCATCAGTAATTTCAGATTCTATTGAAGAAATTATATCATTTTGTTGCAATGAATTTCTTAATTTAGAATATGGTGTTAAATTTGCATTAGCATTTTTTCTTATAGTATTATGTATTTCAAATTTATCAGTATATGGTAATGGAGTATCAATAATACCTAACAAATACTCCATAGATATGTTTAGATTCTTTGCAATCTTAATTTTTAATTCATCTCTAACGTGCCTTTCTCCTCTTTCATACATAGACAAAGCAGAATATGTAATACTATTTTGACGAGCAAAATCCTCTCTTGAAATTCCTAATTTTTCTCTTTCTTCTTTAACTCTTTTTCCAAAAAATGTACTTCTATGCTCCATACTAACACCTCTCTTTTGAATCAACTTACATTAATTGTGCAATTTATGATTTTATCTAATAATAGCACAATTTGTGTAAAAATGTCAAGAAGTTTCAAAAAATATATTGACAATTTGCACATATTGCGTTATATTCTTACTCAAGCTACAAAAACTGCGTTTATTTTTTTATTTCACTATTGCACAAAATGTGCAATAATTAAAGGAGGTGGTTATATTGAAAAATGGATTAACTGTTGAAGACGTAATGAGAGATTTAGTGGTTTGTGAAACTACAGTTTATAGAATTTTTAAAAGAAAAGATTTTCCTGCAAATCGCTTGACTCGCCCATTTACCATTGAAAAAGAAGCTTACAGTGAATGGAAAAAACAGCGTAGAGAAAAAAAAAAAAAGGAGGTACAGAATGCAAATTAAAAATACAATTAATAAATCTGTAACAGTAGCAACAGTATTTGGTTCAATGATGAATAATAAAATTTGCATAACTGTTTCAAAATTAGCAACATTTTTGAATGTACTGTTAGGCACTTATACTATAACAGCACAAAAAATAAATGAAATGCTTTGTATTGCTGATTTTCAAAGGATAGCAAGTGATGATGAGGTTAAGAAATTAGGTACAGTTGCAATAAAATACGTTCCTACAAATTTAGCAAAGGAATTTGTAAAATTTGAAACAATAGTTAAAAATAATATAGAAATTACAAGTTTAATTTGGAATCCGTCAATTCTTTGGGAAATTTTAATTGTAGACTTTAATCAAGATGTAGATGAAATTGTTGACAATATTTTATTTAATATAGTTGATTATCAATTAATTAACATTGAAAAAGATGAGATTGATATGGATATATTAAAAGAAAATATTAAATTTTTAAAGAAGAAATTACAAGAAGCTGATAAAGATGAATGATGATTATATATCTAATATAATAGAAGCATTAGAAAAAATAAAAAAAGAACCTCCACGAAATATTGGAGGCAAATATCATAATGAGATTTGTGATGATGAAGAAATAAAAAGACAACAAAAATTTTTAATGGATTTAATTACTAAACATAAAAGTCCTATTCCTGAAATTGATGAAAACGGTAATTTTATTGCCCCACCATTGCTGATGAAGATTGTTGATAATGACTGTACTTTTGGAAAAACTACATTATCGCTATATGCAATCATAGAATTATACAATAGTATTTTCACAGAGAATTGGCGTGTTATATGGGTTGCAGATAAAAAAGAAGATTGTAAGAAAAATGCACAAAAACTTAATGAATTACTAGGATTTGATTTAGGAGTAGCAATAACTGGAGAAATCTCCGCTTCTATTAGGAAAAATTATGCTAAAAATTTTGATGTAATATTTATAACTCACGAACGTTATCGTCGACTTGCTAGGTATTATAATGAAGGTGAAAGAGATTTTTTAAAATATAATAGACAACTTTTAATTATAGACGAAAAGATACAAATGAACAGAGTAATTACTTTTAGCTTTGCTAGATATTATGAATTGAAAGAGGAAATTCAAAAACTGGGAGGAACAAGAGCAGTTGCTATTTATGATAAAATTGTAAAACCTCTAGTAGACTATATTAGGGCAAAAACAATAGATAACGTTTATAAAAAGGGAATTATATATCAATTTCAAGCAAATTTGAAAGATGTTGAAAATAATATTGAAAAATTAAAACTCTTAATAAAAGAAAAATCAAATAATCAAATAAAGTTTGAAGATTTTGATGAAGAAGATTATCAAACAATTTATGAAAAGGTTGAAGATTTAAGAGAGTTTTTTGTTGGAAGATGTATTGTAAATGTAGAGAAGAAAAAAATAATATTACAAGTTCCTAATTATTCAATTCAGATGTGGGGATTAAGCAATAATATTATTTTAGACGCAACAGCTTATAATGATATATCCTATCAATACAATAATTTGTTTAAGCTATTTCATCAAAAACGAATAATTAAGTACACACATTGGACTATTCGCTATGCAAATATAAATACTACATCTAATGCGAGAGTTGAAAAATATAAAAACTTTTATGACGTAACAAATGAACTAATTGAAGAACTTGGAGAAAATGAAACTCTAGTTTTGGCTGATTTATATGATGATGAGGAATCAATTTCTAAAACAAGTAGTAAAAGAAGAAAAAAGAATGTTTTTAAAGGAACTGTAACACATAGAGGTCAAAGAGGTAGTAACACTTTTAAAAATATAAAAAACTTTATAAATGCGTGTTATCTTTATGAGGGGGAAAGTAGTTATATTCTTGAATACTTATATTATAATAGAAACGCAGAAATAAAAAATTGGAGTTCTGTAAATTGGGTATTTCAAGATGAAGAACTTGAAAACTTTAAAGCACATAAAGTTGCTATTGAGTTCTATCAACTTATAAAAAGAATAAATCGTAATATGGAATATGAAAGTAATGTAATTTTTCTATCTCATAATGAGGCAGTTACAAAGTTAGTTTTAGAAATGTTTGAAGAAGTTGGAGCAAATATTATACACGATACAGAGATTGAGAATAGATTTATTGAGATTGAAAAAATACATAAACCTAAAAAACCTAGAAAGATAAATCAATTCAAAGAACTATGTCAAAGCATTTTAAGAAATGAAATACCCTCTTCTTTTGAAAGAATTTTTGAGGATAAACAAAAGTATAAAGAAATGGCAGAACAAGGAAAATTTGCAAAATATCTTTTCTATACTACATTAGAAATCTCTAATAAGTCTTTTGGGAATAATATTTTGAGGAATAAAAAAGGGATTATAAAGGCATTTTTAGAAAAAAATAATATTGAAAATCAAGAAAAGGGAAAGTATATTATCTTCCCTAACTTTCATATTTAATCTATGTCTACATATCTTCTTAATATATATAAGGTAATATGTAGATTTAAAAAATAGGTTTTGGTTTTATGGGCAAAGAGAGGGTTTAAAACAAAATCAATTATTCAATCAATCGCAAAGCTCTTGATTGAATAATAACAAATTTGTTTTAAACCCTTTACTGAATTTTCGCTTCATTGCTACGCAATGGCTCAATTCTACAGAAGAAGAATTAGCTGTTAAGAACGAAAAATTTAAATTTGTATATATCTAGGAGGAAATCTGCCCAATACGTATATTATAATAGGCTTTTTAGCCACTTGGTAAAATGGGAGGGATAGTCCCCTATTTTTTTATGAAAAAATATTAAAAAATTTTCAAAAAGCTATTGCAAAAACTGGTAACCAGTAAAATTGTGTTATAAATAAGTTTTGAAAGGAGGTTTATATGTCTAGGTTGATAGCCAATCGTGATTATCAGTCTAAAAAGAATAAAGGTAATATTGTAGGATATAAAATAGCATTAAGTAAAAATGGTGTAAATAATATATCCCATATAGATGAAAAAGATGAACTAAATATTGAATACAAAGAAAATATGATTATAATCACGAAAAAAATTAAAAACTCACCTAAACCGTAAACGTCTGGTAAACTTGAACGGATTAGATGAGCCATATAACACAATCAAAATGAATGTGTCTTGTTTAATTATAGAATATAATTGAAAAAATTTCAAGCCACATTCCAAAATTTATATTGAAAGGTGGTTTTTATTATGGCACGAATAACACGTGAACAAATACAGAAGATAAACGAAAAATGTTCAAATGGTTGGGGATTAGATATACAATATTTTTTATATCATAATGAAAAAACACTAATAAAAAAGATTGATTTAGATAGTGAACATTATTTGGAATTTAGATTATATTACACTTATCAAAACAAAATTCAATTACATATTTCAAAATATCATTATCAGGAGGGTGATTATTTTGCAACTTCAAACGGATTAGGAAAAAGTCGATTACTTGATAATATACAATATACAAGAAAATCTATAAAAGATTTAATAAATTATACTAAAACTTTAAATGATGAAGAATTAATGACAATAAATGCAATGACAGAAGCTACTATAACACCAATATTTGTAGCAGGTGAAGATTTTTAGGGATTATGGAGGCTTGACCTCCTCCCTATAATTATAATATGAAGAAAATCTAAAGGATATTATTCATACAAAAGATTATTATCGAAATTATTTTAATTTGTATTATTTGTAGTGAATAAAGTGTTCAAAATGAGTATACCCTATGCGAACATAGAAAAATAAACAAAAAGTGTTCAAACAGAGTTGAATATCTAAAAAACGGATATGTTCGCACAGAGTTATACCATAAAATGAACAGAAAAGAGGTTTGAAATGGAAGAATCAAGGAATTTATTCGGATATGGTCGTGTGTCTGCAAAAGGCCAAAATCCCCAAAGGCAACTGGAGGCATTACTTGATTATGGTGTAGATAAAAATAATATATTTATTGATAAAAAGAGTGGGAAGGACTTTGAAAGAGAAGAATATCAACTACTTAAGCAAATTTTAAAAAGGACAAAGAACAATGTTCTAGTTATAAAATCTATTGATAGATTGCGGACGTAATTATCAACAAGTACAAAACGAGTGGAAAGAACTAACACAAATTTATAATACAGATATTATCGTTTTAGATATGCCCTTACTTAATACCACCCTACATAAAGACCTTTTAGGTACATTTATTTCGGATTTGATATTACAAGTGTTAAGTTTTGTATCAGAGCAGGAAAGAACTAGTATTAAAGAAAGACAACGTCAAGGCATTGAAATTGCAAGAAAAGATGGAAAATATAAAGGTGGAAAGAAAAGAATAAACATACCAAACAACTTTGAAGAAGAATATACAAAATGGAAGCTGGAACAACAAACAGCTAAAACCACAATGGAGCATTGTTGCTTGAAAAAAAATACTTTTTATACATTAGTAAAAGAATTTGAAAAAATTAGAAAAATGGAGGATTAAAAATTATGAAAAATAAAATTGGAAGACCAAAAATTGAACTAACAAATGAATTTAGAGAAGTTTGGAAAAAGTGGAAAAATGGAAATTATTATAAGACCACAACAGAAGCAATTAGAGATTCTGGAGCAAGTAAAACTACCTTTTACAGATTTAATAAAATATTGGAAATGGAGGTAAAAAACAATGCTAGATATTAATTATTTAAGAATGAAACGTATTATTTTAAAACAATTTAAGAAACAAAATGTACATATAGAAGTTCAAAGCACTTTGTCTACAAGATTCATTATTGAAAACGCAAGAA
>ERZ772855.2576-NODE-2576-length-15066-cov-3.639331_pt1 | contig 15066 bp, 12 predicted proteins | sample MGYA00511900_ERZ772855 | MGnify/ENA primary metagenome ERZ772855 (study PRJEB29015, sample SAMEA2737701) | human gut metagenome | biome: human gut; feature: human-associated habitat; material: faeces | place: China | collected 2012 ...
GCTGTCCCTCCGGAACTGATCTCCAGAGCCCGTTTTACTTCCCATAATCGTCCTTATGGGAAGTTTTTGCGTATATCATTGACCGGCACCTCCATGGACATGTCCTGTCCGAAGAGATGTACTCCGATCTCTACCGTATCTTTTTTGACTTTCCAGATCACTCCCGACATATTTTCAAAGGATCCGGAAATCACGCTGACATGGTCGCCTGCGGCATAACCGTGGTCTTTCTCCGGCTGTGCGGCATGGTAAAACTCCGGCATCTCCAACGGGGTCTCAACCTTTCCATAACGGATCTCCTGCTGGATATCTTCCTTTAAGATAACCCCCAGGGCTACGGTCTTATAGCTCCCCATCATCTTCAGCCGGATGATCACATAACGCTTCTTATATTGGGCCTTTACGATGGAATCTGCATATTCTTTCAAAGGTCCGCATACGCGGAGAATCCGCCCCTTTCCATCCAGCTCCACATAGGAAAGCCGGACAATATGCTGGTTTTTCAGCATATTCGCGAAAAACGCTTCTTCTTCCTCTTCAATGGAAAGAAAGTCAAAATTTCCATCGGCGATCATCTTGGACATGGCAGGAACCTTCTTCAGACACAGGTACAGCTCCTTCGGCATATCCGAAACAATGAACACATATCCCGGAAACAGCCGCTCCACATGGACGACGCTTTCCTGCTGCTTTCTCCATACCCTTTCGTAATATGCCACAAAACAATCTGTGTACAGTTCTTTTGGAACGATCTCTTCAATATAATGGACCAGCTCCTCTTCTCTTCCAGTCATTGTCTGCAATACATACCACATGATGATTCTCCTTTTAGGGTAGGCTCCGCCACTCCGCGATCCGCCCTTCGGCGTCCCAGATTCATTCAGGCACGTTATGTGCGACCAGTATAACCCCTTCCAAAAGCCCGCAGCCTTCAAACTCTCAAGCTTTTGTCCGGTTTTAGCTCATATCATTATAGCATCGCAGTACAGCTTTTTCAACCCTTCTTTTCGATACCAGGGCCTAGTATATCACATCTTTCTCTGGCTGTGCGTTCCAATTTCTGCAAAACAATCAGAATTTTGATAAATAAGTCAAAACTTATTCCTCTATCCACAAATCTTGCCCAACACCTCAGCTTTAATAAAAACAGCCCCCAGTTCATACCATACTGGGGACTTTCCTATACGTTCTCCTTAATGTTCTTGCGGATCTCAACATCATGATCTTGAACACTTTTTATAATCTCTGCCATATATTTTTCCTCTTCTGTATTAAACAGATATGTAGTAATTGTATGGGGAATAACGATAAATACTGTTAAAAAAGATACTATAACACCAACTGAAATCGCGACACTATCTGACGGAACAAGCCCCAGTATCATCAAAAGGACCACCAGGCAAAAAACAGTGCATGTAAATATGAGGAGGAAAACACAGATATCATAAAACTCTTCTTTCAGTTTTCGTTTGCTTCTTAATGTCACCTTAATATCAGAGACGTATATATCCAGAAGCTGAGTATACAATTCTCCATGTTTAATCATATTGGCAGTATCACGTGCCTGAAGATCACTATCTGAAATTTCATCTGCCGGTGATTGAACATACAGAAATGAATCCAGGAAGCTTTTTGCTGCTTCCTCAGAATCTTCCATACCCGGTATAAATCCATCCGTCTTGTCCATATCTCATATTCCCTTAATTAAGCCCCAGCTCTTCAAATCTGATTTTCACAGATGTCTCTGGAACGCCAAAAAATGTCGCCAATTCTGCCACAATTTCGTCTCCGGATAAAAATCCGCCTTTTTCCCGGAGCTGCTGGTATTTTCTCTTAAAATCCAGAGACGGCATCAGCAGATTCGCCGCAAAGTAATTTGCAACCCTTTCCCTGTCATCCACTTCAGACCGCTCCCTTTTCCATGGAGATTCTTCCGTATTATATGTATTATAGTACGTTTCTCTCCCTTGGCGGTCAAAGAGGAAATGAGCCAGTTCATGAGCGATCGTAAAACGCTTATGGCCGCTGCTATCGTTCTTGTTCACCATAATAATCTTCTCGGAGCCATATACATCCTTCCACTTAGGATCTACAACAATAAACCCCGACAGCTGATTATCCTGCAAATCCGTATCAAAAACTTTAAATCCAAACTTTTTTGCAATCCCAATGACTGGAACTGGATACTGATTGTTTGCATACAAAGCAAGAATATCCTCTGCATTCTGTGGCATATCTTCATATCCTCTTTTATCTTCAATCATCAATTCAGGCAATACGCCACCCTCCTTTTTCTCTTGTATAGCAGCTAAATAAATAATTTTTCCCACAATATACCATCCAGCTTTTCATATCTTTCAAAGTATTATCCGCATGTTCTTTTCTGCTATACCTATTTAGTAAACTCCGTCCGCATAGTATTTTTACAAAATCTACAGATCCGTTCCAATTTATATCCTCTCAATTATATTATACCGCATCTTGTCAAGTACTAGATATTGTAGGCATTGATTATTTCATTACAATTGTCATCTCATTCATCCGCCAGAAAACCCCCGGATTCTCATCCAGGGGTTTTCTCTCATTTCATATCATATTAAAGGATACACTACCTCTTCTCGTACATCTCCGCCGTATAATGGATCACTCTGGTCCCGCTGTTCTCAAACTGGAACGGCACATATAAAAGGTCCTCCATGGCCTTTGCCACAGCCTCTCTCTTATCCTCCTCCACATAAAACAGCAGGAAGCCGCCTCCTCCGGCGCCCAGAAGCTTTCCTCCAAGAGCCCCGGCCTCGATCCCCTTGGCATAAAGACCATCGATGGAGTCCGTGGAGATCCCGCTGGAGATCCCGCGCTTTAACTTCCAGGTGTAGTCCAGAAGCCGGCCGAACTCATTGAGATCCGTCTTTGTGGTCAGCACCTTCTCCGCCTCGTCCACCAGGGACAGCATTTCCAGAAGCTGCCGTTCCTTATCGGCCATGTCCTTCTGGGTGGTCTTCTGGATATCTGAGGAAAACCGGGAAAAGCCGGTGAAAAACAGCATCAGATTCCGGTTTAACTGGGCCTTCCGGTCCGGGGAGATGATCACTGGATTCACCTCGTAGCCGTCGGCGTTAAAGTTGATCCGGTTCAGGCCGCCGAAGGACGCGGCGATCTGGTCCTGGACGCCGCCGCTTTCCTTGCAGAGCACCCGCTCCAGATAGATGGCGTCGTCGGCCAGCTTCCGCTTATCGGCGTATTTGCCCTTTAAGGCGTAAAACGCGTTCAGCATGCCCACGGCAAAGGAGCTGCTGGTGCCCAGGCCGGACCGGGCCGGCAGGTCTGCCTCATAGGTCAGGCGGATCTCCTGCATGTCCAGATATTTCATGGCCTCCCGGATGGCCGGATGCTCGATGGCCTCCACATCGGTCACCCGCTCGATCCTCGAGTAGGAAAGCTCTGTGGAATAATCGAAGAACCGCGGCAGATGGCGCACGTTCACGTAGCAGTATTTATCAAAGGTGGTGGAGATCACGGCTCCGCCATGCTCCTTATAAAATCCCGGGAAATCGGTCCCGCCGCCAAAAAAGGACATGCGGAACGGCGTCTGTGTAATGATCATGAGATCCCTCCTAATCCATCTCCAGGATCTTCTCCACGGCCTCCAAAAGGTCCCTGCAGACAAGATCCGGCGTCACATCGTATTTTTTATCCTTTCCTGCCTCTCCGGTCAGTACCAGGGCGGTGCGCATTCCGGCGTTGATCCCTGTCTGGATATCTATGGTGGTGTCTCCCACCATCCAGGAGGCGGAAAGGTCAATGTTATATTTTTCTGCTGCCTGCTCCACCAGGCCGGTCTTTGGCTTCCGGCACTCACAGGCGATCTTGTAGGCCGGATTTTCCTCCGGGTATCCCTTGTCCGGGTGATGGGGGCAGAACAGGATATCGTCCAGGAACGCGCCCTCCTTCCCCAGAAGGGAGGAAAGCTTCCGGTGGATATTTTCCACATCTTCGATCCCGCAGAGGCCCCGGGCCACCACCGGCTGGTTGGTGATGACGATCCCCAGACGGCCCGACTGGTTGATCCGTTTCACCGCCTGGACCGCACAGGGCTCCAACTCAAAGTCCTCCTCCTTATATACCAGGCCCCGGTACTGGTTAATGGTGCCGTCCCGGTCCAGGAAGATGCATTTCTGCTTTCTGCTGAGGGATTTCTCCGCAATAAAGCCCCGTTCAATATCCTTTAAGGTCTGCTGGATCCGGTCCACGGTCCCCACATCCTTCACATACTCCGGGGAGCGGTAGCCGTACACCGGCTCTCCATCCTGGATCATGCCCTGGATCACATCATTTTCCAGATTCCGCTTCACCGGCTCCGGAACCCGGTCACAGATTTTTCTGTTAAACACGAAAATTCCAGCATTCACACAATTTTCATACCAGTAGTCCCTGGTATTGTGCTTGGAGTCGAATTTCCGCACCCGGTCGTCCTCATCTAACACCAGGAGATCCGAGTCATAGGGATGGCCATTGGGGTGGACGAACAGCGTGGCCGCTGCCTTTTTCTTCTCATGGAAGGCCAGCATCCGGCCGAAATCAATGTCAAAAAACAGGTCCCCGGACATCATGAAGAAGGTCTCCTCCACCATATCCTTTAAATAATAGAAGGAACCGGCGGTGCCCAGGGGCGTTTCCTCCACAAAATACCGGATCCGTACCCCAAAACGCTCCCCATCTCCAAAATATTCCTGTATCTTTTCGCCCAGATGGCCGATGACCATGAGGATATCGGTGATCCCGTGGGCCTTCAGCCTCTCCACCTGCCATAATAACAGCGGTTTTCCCGCCACCTCCACCATGGGCTTCGGTATCTCGTCTTTCGTAAGGGCCGCCAGGCGCGTTCCCTTTCCTCCGGCCATGATCACTGCCTGCATATGCACACTCTCCGTTCTATATGGATTCATTTTCCTTTTTCTTTAACTGTCTGCTGACGCCCATGGCCAGAAGCTGCACCGTCACAGGCATAGCCACCGGAAGGTTTAAGTTCACCGTGGCCTGGACCGCATAAGCCGCCAGGGCAAACAGGCAGGCCGCCACCTCCGGCCGGTCCTTGAGATTCCTTGCCATCCAGAAAATGGAGGTGCCCAGCCATGCCATATAGGACAGCATGCCGAACAGACCGATGGTGATCAGATAATGGAGGTATTCGTTATGGGCGTTGTCAAAGATCACATTGCCCAGCTCTCCCAGATAATAATTTTCCATGAGCACCCGGAAGGTCTCCGGACCGTAGCCGAAGATCTTGTCCTTGGTGGTGAAAAACTCCCTGAAAACCTCCATGGACCGGATCCAGGCATAGCCGCGATTGGTCCCCCAGGCGTCATTGAACACCACATATTTACTGATGGCCGCGTACTTTTCCGCATTCCCCGCCGCATTGGCGTCGTAAAGCACATAGATGACTCCAGCCGCAATGAAGGCCAGAAAGCCCAGCCAGACAAAACAAGGCCATCTGCCGATCCGGTCCTTTTCTCCCTTTCTCCGGATGGTCAGCGCCGTCATCACCGCCGCTGCGATCCACAGGGCCAGGACGATCTCCTTAAAATGCTCGTACTGGACGAACATGGTAAACAGGCTGTCGATGCCCAGGACCTTGTCCGCGTATTTCACATTGGCCCATTCCACGATCCAGGCCGCCGTGAAGAACCCTGCCGCCGCCATGAGATATCTCCGGATGCCGCTCCAGGTGCGGAACAGATAAAGGGGCAGGAAGCCCAGAAGCGCTCCCAGGGTCAGGTAGGCGTTGTCGCTGGTTCCCATGATGATGGCCACACTGGACACCATCATGGCGGCAAAATACCAGATTCTCTTCCTCCAGTCCTTATCCAGGGTGAATAAGGTCATGGACACCGCAAGCACCGCGCCCACATAAACGGTGTACGTATTAATGTTTCCGAAGGTGGAGACGAAGGTGGCGTGCTGGTCCGCCGAAAGCTCTGCCTTAAAGTGGAGCAGGTCCATCCGGAAATAGTCGGTGATGCCGAAGCCGCAGACCAGCATTCCCGTCACCAGGAACAGATCCAGATACCACTGACGGAACCGGAAAAACCGGGTCACCAGGAAGTAGACCACCGTATAGAGGGTGATCAGAAATACGCCGTTATACCGGCCGAAGGTCCCCCAGAAGGCATCCCAGCGCCAGTCCACGCAGAGGATCCAGGAAATGACATTGGCTCCCCAGAACGCCAGCATGGCCCAGTCCACGAAATTCAGGCTCCCGAAGATCCGCTTCAGGATCCCGGCTCCTCCCTTTTCACTGCCGTTTCCCTTAAAAAATCCGGCGATCCGGCCGCTGAAGATCCCGTAAAAGAGCATCAGCGCCATGGCCGCAATGGAGGCGACACAGTAAAAATGGTACTTGGTCTCCAGAATGTTGTAATAATAGTTATCGTATGCCAGGGGAAAGATACCCAGCACCGCCACGGCGAACACGCCCATGATCCCGGCCATGCTCCTGGCGTCCTTTTCCCGCAGTTCGGGGCTGTCCGCCCCTTTCTGCCTCTTTCCAGATACTTTATTTGACATATCTCTTACTCTGCTGCGGCCTGCGCCGCATTTTCCTTTCCTGTTTTCCTTGTTTTTAGAGAAAAAACCAGGTATAGTATACCATTCTCCGCCATTTTCCGCAACGGTATGCAGAGGGAAATCTCCCAGGCTTCCGGCGCGGGGCAAGGAAAAGACCGGCCGCCCCGGCAGATCGTCTCCGCCGGACCGTCCGGTCCTGCGCCTTATGGCGTAAAATTTATACTTCAAAGATCATATCGCCGTAGCTGGGGAAGGGCCAGTATTCCTTGTCCACGATCATCTCCAGACGGTCCGCAGGCTCTCTGAGCCGGTTCATGGCCGGTACCATCTCATCGTAGCAGAAGTGGGCCCGCTCCTTCATATTAGACATGGTCCCTGCCTTCTCCAGATCCTTCCGGATCTCCTCCATGGCGTTTTTCATGGCAGCCAGCAGGCTGGAGACCTCCAGCACCAGCTCCGTCTGCACACTCATGTCAGCCTCCGGGCAGGCGGTCCTTACTTCATTGAGGGACCTAGCCAGATCTCCCGAATACCGGATCACCGCCGGAATGATCTGCTTTCCAGCCATGTCTGACATGGTCCGGGCTTCCACCAGAACGCTCTTGGCATAAGTCTCGTACTCGATCTCTGCCCGGGCGTACAGCTCGGATCTTGTGTACACGCCGAAGTCTCCGAACAGCTTCACGGCCTTTTCTGTCACCAGGGACGGAATGGAGTCCACCATGCACTTTAAGTTGGGAAGCCCTCTCCGTTCTGCCTCCTGTACCCACTCCTCGGTGTAGCCGTTGCCGTTGAAGATGATCCGTCTGTGCTCGGAAAGCAGCTTTTTGATCAGGTCATGGACCGCTGTGGGGAAGTCATCGGAGGCCTCCAGGATATCCGCCGCTTCTTTAAAGGCCTCTGCCACAATGGTATTCAACACCACATTGGCGGAGGAAATGGAGTCGGAGGAGCCCACCATACGGAATTCAAATTTATTGTTGGTAAATGCGAAGGGCGAGGTCCGGTTCCGGTCTGTGGCATCCTTATCAAAATCCGGAAGTGTGGTCACGCCGGTCCTTAAGGTACCGCCCATCTTGGAGTGGGTGGCGGAGCCGGTGCTGCAGAGCTGGTCGATCACGTCCTCGATCTGCTCGCCCACAAAGATAGAGATAATGGCCGGCGGCGCCTCCTGGGCTCCCAGACGGTAATCGTTTCCGGGAACGGCTGCCGACTGACGGAGCAGGTCTGCATGGACGTCCACAGCCTTCATGATGCAGGCCAGCACCAAAAGGAACTGGATGTTCTCATGGGGCGTCACTCCCGGCTCCAGCATATTGATGCCGGTGTCGGAGGTCAGGGACCAGTTGTTGTGCTTTCCGGAGCCGTTGACGCCCTGGAACGGCTTTTCATGGAGCAGGCAGGCAAGGCCGCGGCGGCTGGCTACCTTTTTCATGGTCTCCATGACGATCTGGTTGTGGTCCACCGCCAGGTTGGCCTTAGTGTAGATGGCCGCCAGCTCATGCTGGGCCGGGGCCACCTCGTTATGCTGGGTCTTGGCCGCCACCCCCAGCTTCCAGAGCTCCTCGTTAAGCTCCTTCATAAAGGCGCCCACCCGCTCCCGGATCACGCCGTAGTAATGGTCGTCCATCTCCTGGCCCTTGGGCGGCATGGCTCCGAACAGGGTGCGGCCCGTATAGATCAGGTCTTTTCTCTGTAAATATTTTTCCCGGTCCACCAGGAAATATTCCTGCTCCGGTCCCACCGACGGGATCACCCGCTTCACGGCAGTGTTGCCGAACAGATGGAAAATGCGGACCGCCTGCTTATCGATGGCCTCCATGGAGCGTAAGAGCGGCGTTTTCTTATCCAGGGCCTCTCCCCCGTAGGAGCAGAAGGCTGTGGGGATGCAAAGGGTCACGCCCAGGGCGTCCTTTTTTAAGAACGCCGGGGAGGTACAGTCCCAGGTAGTATAGCCCCTGGCCTCAAAGGTGGCGCGGAGGCCGCCGGAGGGGAAGGAGGAGCCGTCGGCCTCTCCCTTGATCAGCTCTTTCCCCGAAAGATCCATCAGGACTCTTCCGGCTGCGTCGGGACTGGTGATAAAGGAATCGTGTTTTTCCGCCGTAACGCCGGTCAGGGGCTGGAACCAGTGGGTATAATGGGTCGCTCCATTGTCCACCGCCCAGTCCTTCATGGCATGGGCTACCACGTCTGCGATGGACGGGTCCAGCTCGCTTCCGTCCTCAATGGTCTGCTTCAGCTTCTTATAGACGCTTTTGGGCAGACGCTCTCTCATTACCGCGTCGTCAAATACATTTTCTCCAAAAATTTCTGCCACATGGATGGCCTCGCTCATAGATTTTTCCTCCTCATGTATACTGGCCCAGCCAGATTTGCAAAAACGTTCTCCCGGAAAGGGGAGAACGTTTGATTGCCGCACGCGTCTTTTATTCTGCCTTGCCAATGGAACCGAACAGCTCCATTTTGGTCTTCACAGTCTCTTTGATGGCCGCTGCGCCGGGAGCCAGAAGCTTTCTCGGGTCAAAGCCCTTTCCTTCCAGATCCTTTCCTGCTTCGATGTACTTTCTCGTAGCATCGGCAAATGCCAGCTGGCACTCGGTATTTACATTGATCTTTGCAACGCCCAGGGAAATGGCCTTCTTGATCATATCCTCCGGGATCCCTGTACCGCCGTGAAGCACCAGAGGCATATCGCCCACCTTCTCCTTCACTGCCGCAAGGGTCTCGAAGCTTAAGCCCTGCCAGTTGGCCGGGTATTTTCCATGGATATTTCCGATTCCCGCAGCCAGCATATCAACACCCAGGTCTGCGATCATCTTACATTCGTTGGGATCTGCGCACTCGCCCATACCAACTACACCGTCTTCCTCACCGCCGATGGCGCCGACCTCAGCCTCCAGGGACATGCCCTTTTCACGGCAGATGCGGATCAGCTCCTTGGTCTTCTCCACGTTCTCCTCGATGGGATAGTGGGAGCCGTCGAACATAATGGAAGAAAATCCGGCTTCGATGCACTTTAAGCAGCCCTCATAGCTGCCATGGTCCAGGTGAAGGGCAACGGGAACTGTGATGTTTAATTCCTCCAGCATACCATTGACCATTCCCACAACGGTCTTATATCCGCCCATATACTTTCCAGCGCCCTCGGAAACCCCAAGGATCACCGGAGATCTTAATTCTTCCGCTGTCTGAAGGATCGCCTTTGTCCACTCCAGGTTGTTGATGTTGAAATGGCCTACTGCATATTTTCCGTCTCTTGCCTTTGCAAGCATTTCTTTCGCTGTTACTAACATAATCTTGGACCTCCATTTGCGTCATATTGTTTCAGGCCGCATCATAAGCCGGCGCTGTATACTCAAGGTGATTATACCTTATTTCTCCAGGTTTGAAAAGATTGATTTCACAGTTTCCTTTATTAATATTAAATCTGCTCCATTTATGCTATAATCCAGGGACGGAGGTATTTTCCTATGATCTATGAAAATGTAATGCAGGCCGTTTTCCTTTCCCGTCCCAACCGGTTCCTGGCCCGGGTCCTTCTGAACGGAAACGAGGCGGTCTGTCATGTAAAAAATACCGGAAGACTGGGAGAACTCCTGATCCCAGGCGTCCCGGCGGCGGTGCAGTTCCATCCAGACGCCATGGCCCAGGGAAGGAAAACAGAATACTCGCTGATCGCCGTAAAAAAAGAGACCGCCCAGGGGCCGCAGTGGGTCAATATTGACTCCCAGGCCCCCAACCAGACGGCGTGGGAATGGCTCACCGCCGGAGAGGGGCTTCCCTTCTGTCCCAGGCCGGACCATGTAAAGCGGGAGGTCCGCTATGGGGACTCCCGGTTCGATCTGGCCTTTTCCTGCGGCGGCTCTCCCTGGTTCATGGAGGTAAAGGGCGTGACCCTGGATATGGACGGTACGGCCATGTTCCCGGACGGAGCGGGGGATCCGTCACCTGGAGGGCCTTGCGCAGGCCGTAAAGGATGGATACGGAGCGGCCGCTCTTTTTGTGATCCAGATGAAGGGCGTTCATGCTTTTTCTCCCCACCGGGAACGCCACCCGGAATTTGCCGATGCACTAAAAAAGGCGAAGGAAAACGGCGTCCATATCTGGGCCTATGACTGCGCCGTCACAGACCGCTCCATGAAGCTTGACGCGCCGGTTCCCGTGATCCTCTGATCCCCGGTCCCCTGCACTGGTTCCGGTGTTCCCCGGCTCCCCCGCCCTGTACAGGCACAAAGCCGCCCGCTTTTTCATATCTCACTCATAAGCAACGTGCGAGTGAGTGATTTCATGGTACTACCATTGAGCAGTATAAATACAGGCGGATCCGCAAAGATCCTGGCGCTGGCCAATCCGCCGTTAATGGCCGGGCGGCTTTCTGACCTGGGCTTTGAGCCGGAGGAGGCCGTCACCTGCGTGCTCCGGAAACGGAAAGGGAACATTGCCGCCTATCTGGTCCGCGGGGCCGTCATCGCCCTCCGGGAGGAGGACAGCCGCATGATCCTGGTGGAGGCCCTCTCATGACGCGGCGCGTGGCCCTAATGGGCAACCCAAACGTGGGAAAAAGCACCATTTTCAACGGTCTGACCCGGCTCCGCCAGCACACCGGCAACTGGGCCGGAGTCACCGTCTCCTGCGCCGTGGGACAGTTTTCCTATGGCGGCCAGGATTTTTCCGCCGTGGACCTTCCCGGCATCTACTCCTTTGATACCCGTTCCGCTGAGGAGGAGCTGACAAAGGATTTTATTTTAAACGAGGACTACGACTTTCTGCTTGTGGTCTGCGACGCCACCTGCCTGGAGCGGGGGCTGTATCTGCTGTCCCAGGCCGCAGGGCTGCTGGAGCACAGAGAGGAGGCTGGTCCCATGCCCCAGGCGGTCCTCTGCGTCAATCTCTGCGATGAGGCTGAAAAAAAGGGGATCCGGATCGATTTTAAGGCCCTGGAGCGTTCCCTGGGGATCCCTGTGACTCCCTGCTGCGGCCGGACGGCCAAAGGCCTGTTAACCTTAAAGAAGCTGCTGGCCTCCCTGGCCGCCTCATGCCCCTGTGCCTGCGCCTCCTGCTCCCTGGGCTCTCCGTACCGGAGGCTCCCCTCCGCCTTCTCCCCCAAAGACCTGGCGGCCCAGGCGGTCACCTATACAAAGGAACATTACAGAAAAAGGGAAGAGCGTCTGGACCGGCTGCTTACCTCCCGCGCCACCGGCATCCCCCTGATGCTGCTCCTTCTGGCCGGGGTGCTGTGGCTCACCATCACCGGGGCCAATTACCCGTCCTCCATGCTGTGGGACCTGTTTTTCTCCCTGGAGCCGCGGCTGGCTGAGACCGCCCTTTCCATAGGCCTCCCCCAGTGGTTCATCGACATGGCTGTTTTCGGCGTATACCGAGTGGTGGCCTGGATCGTGTCCGTCATGCTGCCTCCCATGGCCATCTTTTTTCCTCTGTTCACTCTGCTGGAGGATCTGGGGTATCTGCCCCGGGCGGCCTTTAATATGGACGGCGCCTTCCACAAATGCAGCGCCTGCGGAAAGCAGTGCCTGACCATGGCCATGGGCCTGGGCTGCAACGCCGCCGGGGTGGTGGGATGCAGGATCATCGACTCCCCCAGGGAACGGCTCATCGCCATCCTCACCAACAGCCTCATGCCCTGCAACGGCCGGTTCCCCCTGCTGCTGACCATGATCGCCCTTCTGGGAGCCGGAGGCGGCGTCTGGGCAGGGCTTCCGATGGAAAACCCGGTGCTCTCCTCCCTGCTGACCGCCCTGGTGCTGACGCTTTTTATCCTGGCAGCCATCCTGGCCACCCTTGGGGCCTCATTCCTGTTATCCAGGACTCTTTTAAAGGGCGTTCCCTCGTCCTTTACCCTGGAGCTTCCGCCCTACCGCCGCCCCCAGCCGGGAAAGGTCATCGTCCGCTCCATCTTTGACCGGACCCTGTTCGTCCTGGGCCGGGCCGTGGCTGTGGCCGCCCCGGCCGGTCTGGTGATCTGGCTTCTGGCCAATCTGACCGTGGGCGGAGAAAGCCTCCTTATGCACATTGCAGGCTTTCTGGATCCTCTTGGGACCCTTATGGGACTGGACGGCATCATCCTCATGGCCTTTATCCTGGGCTTTCCCGCCAATGAGATCGTCCTGCCCATTATCCTCATGGCCTATTTACAGAGCGGCGTCCTGGCCCCCATGGACGATAAAACGGCCATTTTAAGCCTGCTGTCCGCCAACGGGTGGACCGTTAAGACCACCGTCTGCATGGCTGTTTTCTCCCTGTTCCACTGGCCCTGCTCCACCACCTGCCTCACCATAAAGAAGGAGACGGGAAGCTTAAAGTGGACCGCCGTATCCATCCTTCTGCCCACCGGGATCGGCGTCCTCCTCTGTATACTGGTGAATCTGGTGTTCTGATGATCTTCCCCGTTCTCCTGTGTAATGATGCCAGGGTCAAAAGGCCAAAAAGCCTTTTGACCCAAACATCATAGAATGATATAATCAGTATCAAAAAGGAAAAGGGGGAAACCATCCTATGATCCATATCTGCATCTGCGACGACAGCGACGCCATGCGGGACGAGCTCTGTGGTCTGATCCAGGAGCTCTGCCAAAAGCACAGCATCGCCGCCTCCGTATCCTGCTGCTCCTCCGGCGAGGAGCTGCTCTTCGATCCAGACGATAAAAACCGGACCACTGACATCTTTTTTCTGGACATCCTGATGAAAAAGCTCAACGGCATTGAAACTGCCGCCAAACTCCGCGCCATAAATCCCACCGCCCAGATCATCTTTCTCACGGTCAGCAAGGAGCATGTTTTCGAGGCCCTGGACGTAATGCCCCTCCACTACCTGTTAAAGCAGGACATGCGGAGGGAGAAGATCGAAAAGGTCTTTTTAAAGGCCGTTTCCCTGGCTGAAAAGGGGCGGAAGGAAAAATTTACATATAAATTTGGAAAGACCATTGGCTCTGTCCTCCTGACGGACATTATTTTTTTCGAGGTAAAGAACCGGATCATCGAGATCCATGTGAAGGCCGGGCCGCCCATTGAATTTTATGGAAATATCTCTGACCTGGAGCAGCAGCTCCCGCCGGAATCCTTTCACCGGGTCCACCGCTCCTATATCGTAAACTTTGAAAATGTGGATTATCTCAGTGGAAAAGAATTTGTCTGCATCGACCGGACTGTGATTCCCATCGGCCAGAAGTACGCCGATTCCCGGGAACACTATCAGAATTACCTGCTCAACGGCCTTTCCATGGTCTGAGCAGAGAGGAGGAGCTGTGGCAAACCGAATCTACCATGCCTTCTGGCTGCTGTTTTTGTATATCTCCTGGCTGTTCCTGCTTTCCATCCAAAAGGAACGGCCCACGGATTCCTACCATACGTTTCTGGAGCTCACCAGCTCTGGAAGCATCGTCCATTTTGACCATCAGGAGGCCCGGAAGGGAGTCCTGTCGTTTTCCTGCGCCCTTCCCGGTGACCGGGTGGAACGGCCCTTCCTGGCAGTCAGCGGCCAGAAGCCGTCCCGAGTCCTGGCGGACGGCCGGGAGATCCCGGTCCCGGAGGACTGTGAGGTTCTTGAGATCAGTCCCGATACCTGGTTTCTGATCCCCCTGGACCCGTCTGGCGCTCTCTCCCTGTCCCGCCTGGAGGTCCAGTTTGAGCCTGCTTTTTTAGAGGACGCCCCGGCTCCTGCTGCCGAATATGAGATCCACAAGACCCCACGGATCTGCTTTGGCTCCCGGAACGCCCTGTTCAATAACCTGGCCATGTCCGGCCCCCTCCATCTCATCACCTCCGGAGTCTTATTTTTTGTTGCCCTGGTGATCCTTCTGGCGGGCTCCGTATTCCGTTATGTATACAAAATACAGACTTGCGTTTCCGCCATCGGCTTCTGCTTTTTAGGCTTTGCCGTCTGGATCCTCTGTGAATCCTCCCTGGCCAGCTCCGTGCTCAGCGGCTACGCCATCGACACCGTCAAATGTGTTGCCATCTTCATCATCCCGGTGCTTTTATACCGGTACATCTCCCTGGAATTTCCCAAAACCTATCCGGGGATCTTTACCTTTCTCTGTCTGTTCCACTTTGCGGTCCTGATCCTCTCTGTGGCGGTGATCATGGCCGGCTACGTCCCCTTTTACCGGCTGGAGCAGTCCCTCTGGTTCCTGTTCATCTGCACCCTTATGGTCTGCATCTGCTATCTCAGCGCTGAGGTATCGGAAAACAGGAAGATGCACACGGTCTACATCGGGATCGTCATCAGCTTTTTTACCTTTTTCATCTATCTGCTGTTTTACAATTTCCAGCCCGTAGTCGCCATCCGTAGCCTGGTCACCGGAGCTGTTCTGCTGATCCTTTATAACCTGGTCCTGCTGGTGCCGGAGACCGCCCGGATCTACCGTCAGAGCCTGGAGCGGAAAAATCTGGAGCAGCAGCAGGGAAAGCTAGAGAAAGAAGAACAGGTTGTGGAGATTCAGAAGCAGATGCTGGAAAAGCAGAAACGCAGTCTGGATTTGCT
>ERZ772855.2597-NODE-2597-length-14944-cov-3.336960_pt1 | contig 14944 bp, 1 predicted proteins | sample MGYA00511900_ERZ772855 | MGnify/ENA primary metagenome ERZ772855 (study PRJEB29015, sample SAMEA2737701) | human gut metagenome | biome: human gut; feature: human-associated habitat; material: faeces | place: China | collected 2012 ...
CCTTAGCACCCACCAGCTTGATCTTGTGACCCAGAGCGGGGATGACCTCGCCCTTCTTCACAATCTCGCCGCAGACGGTGCAGACTTCGTCGCCGGTGTAGCCGTCCTCGGTGCAGGTGGGCTCCTTAGCACCCACCAGCTTGATCTTGTGACCCAGAGCGGGGATGACCTCGCCCTTCTTCACAATCTCGCCGCAGACGGTGCAGACTTCGTCGCCGGTGTAGCCGTCCTCGGTGCAGGTGGGCTCCTTAGCACCCACCAGCTTGATCTTGTGACCCAGAGCGGGGATGACCTCGCCCTTGGTGATGACCTTGCCGCAGGCCTTGCAGACCACGTCGCCGGTGTAGCCATCCTCGGTGCAGGTGGCGGCCTTGGCGTTCACGGTCTCGGTCTCGGTGTGCAGGTCAGCAGCCAGAGTCTCGGCGTTGTTCACGGTCTGATCGTTGCGCTCGGTCTCGGTAACGGTGACGTTGATCTTGTCCAGAGCGGTGGGATCATTGACGGTGAAGGTCAGGGTGGCCACGGTGGAACCGGCGGTCACGCCGTTGAGGTCCACATAGCCCAGGGTGACCTTGCCGGAAGCATCCTTGTAGGAGCTGTACTGGGTGTTGAAGGCCACGTTGGTCAGGGTCAGGTTGGCGGCATCGTAATCCACGGTGAACAGGCCGTTGGTGGCAGCATCCTTGGCCAGGACGTTGACGGTGACGGTCTTCTCATCGGCGGACACGGTGACGTTGGAGGCGGTGGCGTTCTCAGCAGCGTCGCCCATGGGCAGGTTCACCACGGCAGCCACGGGGGCAGCGGTGTTCAGGGAGCCCTTGGCAGCCTGGGTCTCGGCGCCGTTGTAGCGCTGGATCTGAGCGGGGGTCATCTCCACAGCCTGAGCGGTGTGGACGGTGGTCTTGCTCATGGCAGCGTTCACGGCCTTGGCGGCGTCCTCATTGGCGTGGTACATGGTGCCCACCAGGGTGGCAGGCCACACGCCGTCGCCGAAGTTGCCGATGTCGGCAGCTTCCCACTTACCAGTGTCCTCATTCAGGAGGATGCGGTAGACATGGCTGGCGTCGCCGGTGAAGTTGGCCAGGTACAGAACCAGTTCCTGGCCCTCGACGGTGGCATACAGGGAGTCATACAGATCGCCGTCATCGGTGGGGTTGGCAGCGTAGCCAACGTTAGCCAGGTTGGACTCCAGGATACCGAAGGAGGCGCCCCAGGTGTCCTTGCCGGTCTTCTCATCCACCGTGGGATAAACATTCATGGTCCAGATGTTGCCGGCGTCATCCAGCGCCAGGAACAGCTCAGTGTCGGTATCCTTCACGCCGTCTTTATCGGTGTCGATCTTGTTGGCACCCAGAGAGGTAACGGCGGTGAAGTAGGAAGCGTCGGCAAAGAGCCACAGATACAGTCCGAGGTCGAAAGCGGACAGATCCAGGTTATCCACCGGCTTGGGAGACATGAAGTAGGTGGCGTACACGCTGGCCAGCATGGGCTTGGCCTCGGTGGAGTAAACCAGGCTGTACTCCATATCCCACATGGGGATTTCGCCCTCGAAGCCGGGATAGGTAGCCAGGGTCTTACCGGTATCCAGGTCCATCTTGTTGATGTTGAAGCTGCCATCCTGCAGATAGACGTCGCCGGTGCGGGCGTCGAAGGTGGAGGCAGACACGCTCTTGGTGGTTTCGAAGTTCACCAGCTTCTTCCAGGTGGTGTCGTGCTCCATATCCCAGGTGTAGAACTGGGCATCGCCGTTGGTATCCATCAGTGCGCCCACCAGGGTGGTGTCCACGGTCTGGACGGTGACCACGCAGGAGGCGGTGGCGGTGGGATCCTTGATGGAGGCCGCCGTGATGGTGGCAGTACCCTTGTTGACGCCGGTGATGATGCCGCGCTCGTTGACGGTGGCGACAGTCTCATCGGAGGACTTCCAGGTCACGCCATCGGGCTTCACGCCGAAGGGGCTGACCTCAGCGTTCAGAGCAGCCGTGCCGCCCTTGTACATCTTGATGGACTGCTTATCCAGAGTCACGGACACGGGGCCGCTGAGCTCTTCCTTGTTGAGGTTGATCTTGTAGGTGGCGGTGTTGTCGGCGTAGTCGGCGACCTGAACCAGCAGGTGGTCAACGCCCTCGGCCTTGCTCAGATCCAGGGAGATATCCGTGGCAGCGCCCTCGGCAGCACCCTCGGGGGAGCCGGCGGTGCGGTCCAGAATGGACATCTTGTCATAGTCGATCAGGAAGGCGGCCGCCACATAGCGGTTGTCCTGAGCGGTCAGGACCAGGCTGCGGGTGCCGGTCTCAACGTCTTCCTTGAAGTACACGTTGGACAGGACAGGCTCGGTCCGGTCGATGAAAGCGGTGTAGGTCCGGCTGGCACCATCGCCCAGGGCATCCCAGTTGGTGGTGGCATTGCCCTCGGCATCGTAGGTCACATAGTACTCGGGAGCCTCAGTGACCTTGACGGTGATCTTCTCACCCTCAGCAGCCTTGGTGGGGGCATTGTTGATACCGATGTAGCCCTGAGCATTGCGCCAGCTGCCGCCGTTGCTGTAGTAGTAAGCGCCAGCGGTGGGAGAACCGGACGCCTTATCATAGTAGACAGTGCCGTTCTCGCCGGTGATGGTCGCCCGGGAATCCGCAGCGTTGCGGATCAGGGAGAAGGTAGCACGGGCAAAGACGGTGGTGTCCGGGTTGATGGCGGCGCGGTTGGGATCATAGGTCTCATCCACGTAAGGATTGCCGCCGAAGTAGTACATGCCGGAATCGCCAGCGTACTGGACGGTCAGGGCCTGATACTTGGTGGCGTTCTTGTTGTAGGCGTACATGTAAGGCACACGGGACTCGGTCTTGGCCTCATGATACTCCAGATAGCTGCCGATATCGAACATGGAGGGATCGGTCCAGCTGCCGTAGTAGCCCAGGACGGGGATGGAGTGGCTGTCGCCCTTGACACCCTCGGCGGAGGCAACCTCGTCGGCGTACACATAACCCTCGACATAGGTGCCGGTGTTGTCGCTGGCCTTGTCATACTCGTCCAGGCCCAGGACCTTGGCATTGACTTCCACATGGATGCTGCCGTTTGCGGGGATCTCCACGGTGCTCTTGTTCAGCTGCTGGAAGAACAGGTAAGCATCGTAGGTGTCGATGTTGCCGTCGTTGTCGAAGTCGGCGTTGTCCTTATTGGAGATGGAATCCAGGACGCCGGTGACATAGTCCAGGAGCGCCTGGCCGTCAGCCTTGGTGACCTTGCCGTCGCCATTGAAGTCGCAGTTGGCAAGACCCGCGGGAGCGGTCATCTCCACCATCTGGCCGTCCACGGTCCAGGTGACGTTGGAGGACAGCAAAGCGGTGTAGGTATCCTCGAAGTTCACCACGGAGCCGTCCTCGAACTGATTGGCGAAGACATCCTGGGTGAAGAAATCGGCGCTGAGGTTGAAGGAAGTCGCAGCATCCTTCAGGTTGTAGATGGTGAAGCCGAAGCTGTAGTCACCGGTGCGGTTGGGATCGTCGCCCAGCTCCACCTTGACCTTACCGTCGGCAGCGCCGGCGTTGGCGTTCTTATCCATCTTGATGTAGGTGCCGGCGGAAACGGCAGCGCCCACATTGGCAAGGCCGGCGCCCTGCTGCATAACGGAATAGTAGCCATACTTGCCCTCGCCGTAATCCTGATACATGGGGACAGCGGTGGACATCAGCAGGGACTGAGCCAGAGCACGGGCGGTGAGGCCGGTCTTCTCCGTCAGCTTGTTGGCGCGGATGTACTGGGCCACCACAGCGGCCATACCGGCAACCTGGGGAGAGGCCATGGAGGTACCGGACATATTCTGGTAGCCGCCGCCATTCTGCAGGGAGTAGATATTGCCGCCAGGAGCGGTGATCTCAGGCTTCAGCTCCAGGGAGCCGGGAACGCCCCAGGAGGAGAAGTCGCTCATGGTGTAGTAATCAGCGGTCTGAACGTTCACGCCGGGCTTGGCGCCCACGGTGAGCTTGCCCACATAGTAGGTCACGCCGTTGGCTTCCTTCTTCTCGGCATTGGCCTTGATGATCTGGCCGTCAGCCAGAGTCAGGGAGACGTAAGGAGCGGTGCCGGTGTAGCCGTCGGTGGACATATTGATGGTGCCCGCCGCGTTGTTGACCACGACGGTGCCGATGGCACCGGCGGCAACGGCGTTGTTGCCCTTGGCGGTGAAGTTGATTTCACCGCGGTTGCACATGGCAATGGCGCCCTTGAGCTCATCGCCCGCAGCGGCGAAGTCCTCGGGATTGCCGACGGCATCCACATAGACGAAGCGCTGCTCACCGGCCAGAGCGGTCATGGGCTGGATGGGAGCCTCGGAGGTGTCGTTGTAGAACATCTTGGTGCCGGCGAACTCAATATAGTTGCCGGTGGAGCCCACGTTATCCACGGAGGCAATGCCCAGAGAGTTGGTGTAGGAGCCGGGGCTGCCGTTGGTGGCCCAGCTGACGCTCTCGGCGTAGGGATAGGCATAGGGGGTGTTCTCGAACCAGTGGCCGGAGTTACCGGCGGACATGGCGACCACCATACCGCTGTTGACAACAGCCTCCAGGATGGCCTGGTACTTGGCGTCAGACTGGCGGGAATAGCCGGGGTTGCCGCTGCCCAGAGACAGGTTGGCGGAGTCGCAGCCCAGGATCATGGCATCCTCGATGGCTGCCATGTAGTCGGAGTCGTAAGCGCCGCCGCCCTTACCGAAGACCTTCATGGTGTACACCTGGGCATCAGGGGCAACACCCTGGGTCAGGGCGGTATCCAGAGCGGGAGCGAAGGTACCGTCGGCCTGCTGGATATAGCGGTTGCCGGCGGCAATACCGGTGACGTGGGAGCCATGGTCACCCTGCTTGTCGTTGTCGTGGGTGACATCCAGATCGGCGTCAATGTAGTTGAAGCCGAAGGGGATCTTGGCGCTGACATACAGGTCGGAGGCCTTCAGGTCGCCGTTCTTCTTGAGGGCGTTGAGCTTCTCCAGCTTGTCAGCGTAATCCGCAGCGGTGACGGGGGTGATGCCCAGGCCCTTGACAGCGTAGCTGTAGGCAGCGCCGTTGAGGGAGGGGTGATCGGTGTCAGCGCCGGTATCAATGATGGCCACCTTGGAGCCTGCGCCGGTGTAACCGTCAGCCCAGGCAACGCTGGAGCCGATCATGGAAGAGGAGGTAGCCATGTTGGGGTCGGTGGTCTCCGACTCCTTGACCACGCAAGGCTCATACTGCGTCTCGATCAGGACGGAATCAACACCCTTGATCTTCTCGATCTTCTCGATCTGGCCATACTGAACGTTGGCGGAGATGATGTTGGTGGCCAGGGTCAGATTCCAAACCACATCCAGAGACTGGCCGTCCAGGGCCTTCTTGGAGATGGTCTTGGCCATCTTATCCTGCTTGGATTCCAGCTTGTCGCGATACTTCATCGCCTTTTTGCTGCCAGAGGCGATGTCGGACGCGGAAAAGCCCTTGTCCAAGGTGGAGGGGTCGCTCAGCACGATGGAGACGCGGACCACGTCCGTGTCGGCATACTGCTGCTGGGCTTCTTCCTCAACAGCCGCGTTTTCCTTGATGGGCAACTTGATGTTGTCCACCTTTTCCCAGGTGATACCGTTGTTCTCGCCCTTGGTCGCAACGGAGCTGCTGCTCATGGCCCAGGTGGGGGTCACGAGACTCAGCGTCATCACGAGAGCGAGAAGCACTGCCATCGCCCGTTTGAGGGTATGCGCGTGTTTCATATGCGTACTCTCTCTTTCTCCGGTTTATACCGGTAAAGTTGGATACCGGATCGGTTCGGGCCGCCGTGATGCCCTATCAGCCGGCCTGTCCGATACAGCTATGGTTACTATACCATGTTTCCTTGTCCAGCGCAATGAAAAAGTCGTGTAATTTGTCACAAAATTTATAGAAATTTCGACAAAAACAAAAATCAGCACTTTGTTCGCGCTATAACGACACATTGTGAGTTTTTACACAAAACAGGATTTATGTATAAACCAAGTTGGTCATTTTAACACATCAGTGTATTAAGCGTTACCGTGCTAAATCGTTAAAAACAGCACAGTTCATCGTTCATGTTGCTTTTGCGTCACCATTCATCGTTCAATTCGACACAGTGTCTATTATTGTCGGCAGAATTTTGCGCAGTAATAATTTATTTGCATGTTTTAGCGAGTCCGGATTGTGAACAATTTTTGTACAAAACGCCGGAGACCCGGAGGCCGTTTCCGGTCTCCGGGTCTCGCGGGTCACTCTGTCTCCGGATCAGAGACAGGCGTCATATTCAGCGGGTGTGCTTCTTGCGGGGCAGGACCACCACAGCGGCAGCCAGCAGAGCGGAGACGGTCAGCAGCATGACCCACAGGGTGGTGTTGCTGTCGTCGCCGGTCTTGACGGCGGGCTTGTAGTTGGGGTCGGTCTCGCCGCAGTTGGTGCACTTGCCGTCCTTGTAGTCGTGGCCGGTGGCCTTGACAACTTCACCCTTGGTGACGGTTTCGCCGCAGGTCTTGCAGACCTCATCGCCGGTATAGCCGTCCTGGGTGCAGGTAGCATCCTTGGCACCCACCAGCTGGGTATCGTGGCCGGTGGCGGGGATAACCTCGCCCTTCTTCACGGTCTCGCCGCACACGGTGCAGACCTCGTCGCCGGTGTAGCCATCTTCCGTGCAGGTGGCGGCCTTGGCGCCTACCAGCTGGGTCTTGTGGCCCAGAGCGGGGATAACCTCACCCTTCTTCACGACCTCCTGGCACACGGTGCACACCTCGTCGCCGGTGTAGCCGTCTTCCGTGCAGGTGGCGGGCTTCGCACCCACCAGCTGGGTCTTGTGGCCCAGGGAGGGCAGGGTCTCGGTGCGGGTGTCGGTATAGTTCTTGCCTTCCAGGGTCACGGTGGCGGTATAGGTCCGGACGCCCTCGGTGGAGCAGCCGGGCTGGGTGGTGACCTCGCTGGTGATGCTGGCGGGCAGGACCTTCACATGGCCGGCATCCCGGGCGCAGGCGAAGGAGGCCTCGGCGGCGCCGTAGCCGGTCCAGGTCCACACAGGCTCGCCCCAGGCGTGGCCCAGGGAGGGCAGGGTCTCGGTGCGGGTGTCGGTGTAGTTCTTGCCCTGGAAGGTCACCGTGGCGGTATAGGTCCGGACGCCGGTGCTCTCGCAGGAAGCAGGGGTGGTGATCTTGCTGGTAACAGCGGCGGTGACCTCTTCCACATGGCTGGCGTCACGGCTGCAGGTGAAGGTAGCCTTGGCGGACTCGTAGCCGGTCCAGGTCCAGGCGGCCTCGCCATAGTCGTGGCCCAGCACGCCGATGGTCAGGGCCTCCAGGGTGGTCTCGTTCTTGCCTTCGGCGTCGCTGAACAGCTTGCCGCAGACGGAGCACACCCAGTGGGCCTTGACGCCGGTCTCGGTGCAGGTGGCGGGGACCTCCGCCACGGCGGTGAGGGTATGACCATCGGCGCAGGGATCGGTGGCGCCGTAGGTCATGGTCACGTTGTCGATGGCGAACATGGCGTCGGTATCGTCATAGCCCTGGTTGGCCTTCTTATAGAAGTGGAAGGCGAACTGGGCATTGTCCGTGCAGAAGGCGGCGGGAACGGCAACGTTGGCCGTGCCCATGAACCAATAACCGCTTACCGGCTCCAGATCGGCTGCGGTCCAGATGGTGGTCCAGGTCTGGCCGCCGTCGGTGGTGGCTTCCACGGTCACGGAGCAGTAGTTGCCGATGACGGACTTGAACAGCAGGTAATCGAAGCTCAGCGTAGGCGTCTTGCCGGTGAGGTTCACCACCGGGGAGATGAGATACTCATCCTGCAGCTTGTCGCTGCCGCCTGCCATAGGCAGCAGGGGCTTGCGGATGCTGCCCACGCTCCAGCCGCCGCCCCAGGGATCTTCATAGTAATCCATGTCGATGCGGGCCTGCTTGGTGGTGTTGAGGTTTCTATTGGTGCCCTGGTACCAGGTATAGGGGCTGTCGCTGCGGGTGGACTGGAGGGTCCAGCCGTGGCCGGGGAAGGTCTCGGACTCGAAGTCGTTGTCGAACTGCACGTCGGAGGCCGTCTTGGTGAACACGGCGGCGATGGTGTGGTTGGCGGTGACATTCTCAAAGGTATAGCTGTCCACCGCGCCCACGCTCTGGCCGTCCACCAGCACGTCGGCGATGGCGTAGCCCTCCTGGGCGGCGATGGCGAAGGTCTGGGACGCGCCCTCCTTCACGGACACCGCACCGGCAGGGGTGATGGAGCCGCCCTCACCGGCGGTGGCGGTGATGGTGTACTTCTGGGCTACGGGGCCGTCCTCCACCGCCATCAGCTTCACATTGTCGATGGCCAGCTGGCCGGTAGTGTCCTCATTGGGATGGACATAGCGGAAGGCAAACTGGACGCCGTCCACATTGTACTCGGCGGGCACGGGAACCTCTGCGCTGCCGGAAATGATGTAGTTGCTGGCCTGCTGGCCGGTATAGCTGTCTTGGAAGTTCCAGATAGCGTTCCACGTCTTTCCGCCGTCGGTAGAAGCTTCCACCGTAGCGGTGAAGGTCTTGTTCTTGATGCCGTACTCGCCGTAGGCGAAGTCGAAGGTCAGCACGCCGTCACGGGTACCGGACAGGTCCACCACCGGGGAGATCAGGTACTCATCCTGTGCACCCTTCCAGTCGTTGCTGATGTAAGCGTGCTTGGAATCATTGCCCTCGTTCTTCCAGTTGTAATAGGTATACTGCTTCCATGTGCTGCTGGTATCCTGCACCTTCACGGTCCAGCCGTGGAAGGGGAAGCTGTCGCCGGCCACATCCTCGAAGTCGTTCTGGAACATCACCACGGGGACGTCGGGAATCTTCTCGAAGGCGGCGGACACGGCATAGCTCTGGTCCATGACCAGGGTGTAGGCGCCGTCCGTCACGTCCACGGTGCGGCCGTTGACCTTCACGGAGGCCAGCTGATAGCCGGGGTCCGGGGTGAAGGTGATCTCGGCGCTTGCGCCGGGGGCGTATCTGGTCTGACCGGCGGGGGCCACGGTGCCGCCCTCATTGGCGGTGGTGGTCAGGGTGACGGTGTCGCCGGACTGCTGGGCCTTCTGGAAGGTGGCGGAGATGGTGTGGTCCACGCCCACCCGCTGGAAGGTATAGTAGCTGATGGGGCCGAGATCGGCGCCGTCCACGTTGACGTTGACGATCTCATAGCCCTGGGCGGGAGCGATGTCGAAGGTCTTGCTGGTACCCTTCTTCACCAGGGTCTGACCGGCGGGGGGGATGGTGCCGCCCTCGCCGGCAGCGGCGGTGACGGACACATAGTTGTCCCGCTCCTCGGCGTACAGCTGGACGTTGTCCATAGACAGGGTGGAGCCGCCCTTACCGGTGTAGACAAAGGCGAAGCGCAGGTCCTTGCTGTTTTGCAGGCTCTCGGGGATGGTCACCTTGGCCTGGGTCTTGGTCCAGGCGGTGAACAGGCCGGAATCCCGCTGCAGGTTCCAGATCTCCTGCCAGTTCTCGCCGCCGTCGCCGGAGGCCATGACCTGCAGGTTGCAGTGCTTATACTCCACGGTGTACCAATAGGTGGTGTAGAAATCGAAGACCATGTGGACCTCGGTATCCACGCCGCTAATATCGGTGGTGCGGGAGATCAGCCACTCGTCCTGCTGGTTGTCGTCGTCATGATCCACGGCGGCCATGTAGTCCTCGTCGCGGTACCAGGTGTTCAGAGAGCCGCCCTTGCTCTGGACGCTCCAGTCGTCGGGGAGCCACTTCTCGTTGAAGTTCTCGGTCCAGAGGATGTTGGTGGGGGTGATGGTGCCGTGATCGTCGGGGTTGCCGGGAGCACGGACGGTATACACCTTGGAGTTGCCGGCGTAGTCGTGGACGATCATGCCGAAGGTCTCGCCGAAGCCGGTGATATCATACTCCTTGATGTGGCTGGTGACGCCGGGCTTGTCCTCGCCGAAGCCCTGCATACCATAGAGCATCTCGCTGTTCTTGATGTTGTAGAACACCACGGCCGCCACATACTGGTTGTCGGACACGTCCAGGCTCAGATAGTACCGGCCCTCGGACTCGGTGACCTTCAGGTTGTCGGCATGAGGCTCCTCGGTGTCGATGGTGATGGGGAAGGACCAGGAGTGCTTCTGGTTGGTCCCCACGCCGTCGCCATAGGGCAGGGTGGCCTCGATGGTCACGGTGGCCTTGGTGTTGTTGGGCAGCTTGGCGTTGTGGGAATCGGTGCCGTACCAGGGCTCGATGCCGTCATATTCGGCGTCCACACCGGCGGGCACAATGCGGTAATAGTCGTAGCTGTAGATGGACTTGCCCACATACTCGCAGTCCTTGCTGTAGTACACCTGGCCGTTTTCGCCGGTGATGGTATACTTCAGGCTCTTGGTGTTGCGCAGCAGGCCGGTGTAGATACCGGTGAGGCTGTCCATGAAGTCATCGTTGTTGGGGGAAATGGCGTTGCGGTCCGCCAGATACGGCACGGTGGTGTAGTTGTTGTCGCCCAGATAGGTATCCACCGTGTTCTCGCTGGAGGAGGAGAAGGCGGTGTTCATGTACGCCTGGGCCTGGCTGGCGGAGCCGTCCAGCGTCTCCCAGTAATCGGTGGAATCCATGATGGGAGCCTTGGTCCAGTCGCCGTAGAAGGCCAGGAACGGCAGGCCCAGATCAATGGGATCGGTCAGGGCGCTGCCGTCGGCGGCCACCTGGGTCAGGGTCACGAAGCCCTCCACATAGCTGCCGTTGGGGAACTGGGCCAGCATCGCCCGGCCCTCGCCGGTAACGGTAACGGTGACGGTGACGTCGGCGGTCTTGCCGGGGGCCACGGCCACCCGGTTATTCTCGCAGTTGGTGGTGAAGGTGTGGGGCAGCAGCCGGGAGCTTCCGCTGATGGTGGAGAACTCCTGCCCGCTGCCGTTGACATAGGCCTCGGTGGTGTCCGTCAGGACGATGGGGGTCACGTCGTAATACAGGGTGTCGCTGCCGGTGTTGTGGACGGTGAAGTTCATGGTGTACATGCCCTTCATGGCGGGATCGTCCTTCAGCTCCAGCTTGGGACGCTCCATGCCCTCCACGGACAGATAACCCCGGGTATTCACGGCGTCGTTGATGCTCATCAGGCCAGCGCCCTGCTTCCGGGGGGAATAGGGCACGCCGTTGTCGTCATAGATCACATGGGCGGTGCTCATGAGCAGGGTGTCGGTCATGTGCTTGCGCTGGGCGCCGGTCATGCTGTTGTCCCGGGCCTTTAGGGCCTGCTGCACGATGGCCATGCCGCCGGCCGCGTGGGGGGATGCCATGGAGGTGCCGTCCATGCTTTCATAACCGCCGGGCACGGCGGCATAGATGCCCGCGCCGGGGGCGGTGATCTCCGGCTTCAGGGTCAGCTCGGGGGTAGCGCCCCAGCTGGAGAAGTCGGCCATGCCATAGGTGGGGGATTCCACCAGGGCGTCGGCGGAGGCCACGGACAGAGTCTTGGTCTCCTGCTGCTTCATGTATTCACCGGCGGCCTGGGAGATAAACGCGCAGGGGATCTTCCAGTCGGTGATGGACATGTACAGCATGCCGGGGACGTTGTTGTACACCAGCATGCCAATGGCGCCGGCGTTGGCGGCGTTGCGCTCCTTCTGCTCATAGTACATGCCGCCGCCCCGCTGCACCAGGGCGATCTTGCCGGTCAGGTCCAGGCCCGCATAGTCCTCCTCCGCGCCGTAGTTGGGAACCACCACATACTCGATGGAGCCCCGGGCGGACAGGCTGCGGAAGGGCTTGGCGTTCTCGTCCTCGCTGATGGTGGCGCTGTCCTGATAGGCCAGGTCCTTGCCGCCCACGGTGACATAGGGGCCCTTGACCATGCCGTTGGACACGGCGGCCACGGACAGGGACTCGCCATAGGTGGAGGGCTCGCTGACCAGGCCGTAATCGGGGTTGGAGGCCAGGGCCTTGCCGCCGAAGGCGTCGCCATAGGCGGCGTTATAGGCGTTGCCCGCGGCCACAGCCAGGGACACGCCGCTCTCGCCGGTGCGCTCGAACACGTCCAGCAGGCTCTTGGTGAAGGCGTCCTCGCTGTCATAGTCGATGTAGCCGCAGTCGGAGCCCAGGCTCAGGTTGGCCACGTCCACGCCCAGCAGGATGCAGTCCTCCAGAGCGGCCAGAATGTCCGCATAGGACGCGCCGCCGGTGGACTTGAACACGTTCATGTTGATGATCTGGGCCTGGGGAGCCACGCCCATGGCGGCCTCGTTGACGCCGGTGTTGCCGGCGGCGGTGGAGGCAACGTGGGTGCCGTGGCTGCCCTTATCGCCGGGCATGCCGTCCTTGTCCCTGTCGCCGTAGTCAAACTGGAAGGGGATCTTGGCGCTGTAATACAGGTCGGACACGCTGATGCCCTTGACGATGCTCTCCACCTGGAAATCATAAGTCTCCAGCATGGACTGGAGCTTCTCCCGGGTCAGGGAGGGGCTCTTGGGGGCGGTCTTGAAGATCTCGTGGCCCATGTCCACGCCGGTATCCAGAATGGCCACCAGCATCCCCTCGCCGGTGAAGCCCGTGGTATTATAGATACCGCCGCCGATCATTCGGTTGCTGTTGGCGGTGTCGGGCAGCAGCTCAAATGTGGGGGAAATGAAGGCGGACTGCACGCAGTCCAGCTTCCGGATGGCCTTGTACTGGCCATAGGTCACCGTGGCGGAAAAGCCGTTGAGCAGGGTGGTATACTGCCGCTGGGGCTCCACCTGCCCGTCAATGGCCCGGTTGATCTGAGCCAGGGCGCTCTTCTGCGTGCGCAGCAGGGCGTTGACCTGGGCCCGGGAATCCGGGTCGGCCACGGAGTCGTTGACCACCACGATGATCTCGACTTCGTCGCTGTCGTCGAGCTTCGCGGTGTTCTCCATCTGGATTTTTTCGCCGTTTTTCTGGCCGCTGCGCAGGACCTGGCGGGCGATATCGTTGGCGATACCGCTGACCGTGGTCTCCTGCAGGGAGGCGTTGACCTCCTGCTCAGCTGCCTGGGCGAATGCCGTCACCGGCAGGGCGGTCAGGATCATCAGAACCGCCAGAGCCAGTGCGCAGCACCGTTTGATAGCTGTCATCTCGTTCCTCCTATAAAATATATTGTCCGCCGCTGCATAAAAGTTCAGCGCGATTTATATATTATACCAGCTTTTGGACTTTAATGCAATGACGTAACGGCATAAAATGCCAAAATATTTTCCAAATTTTCCGGCATTCTCCGGTCAAAAAAACGGCCCCGGGCCAGACACCCGGGGATGGAGCTTTCCGGCGCGCTGCAAGGCTACGCATTTGCGGACCGTCCGCGGCTCCGTCCGACGGATCGCGCGGGAAATGCCCGCAATTTCGAAAAATCCCTTGCGCAGCATAAAAATACGGCGCCTGCGAAAAATCCCGCCGGGAGTCCGAAAAAATCGGGCTCCCGGCGGGGTTTTATGTTGACAAAGGGGCCGCGCCTGTGGTACAATAAGACGCTATATCGAGAAAATGGGGCCTGATGCCCCATTTCAATCTGTTGTTATGATACCAGCTTTCCTCCGAAATTACAAGTGGGCCCGGGCGAAAACAAACAACTCGCCCCCGCGTGTCAAATCGGCGGAGAGCCGTTCCCTGAGGAAAAGCACGGAGAAAATGCGAAAAGAAAGGCGTGAGTATTGAAGATGGCCAAGGACAAGTATTATGGCAAGACCCTGCGCAAGAACTTTGCCAGACACGAAGAGGTCATGGCGATGCCCAACCTGCTGGAGATCCAGAAGAAATCCTATCAGTGGTTCCTGGACACCGGCCTGCGGGAGGTTTTTGCCGACGTGGCCTCCATCGGCGACTATGCCGGCAACCTGGAGCTGAGCTTCATCGACTACAGCATGGACGAGAAGCCCAAGTACGACGTGGAGGAGTGCAAGGCCCGGGACGCCACCTATGCCGCCCCTATGAAGGTCAGCGTGCGCCTGCACAATAAGGAGACCGGCGAAATCAAGGAGCAGGAGATCTTCATGGGCGATTTCCCCCTGATGACCCATGGCGGCACCTTCGTCATCAACGGCGCCGAGCGCGTGGTGGTCAGCCAGATCGTCCGCTCCCCCGGCATCTACTACGGCAAGGAGATCGACCTCAAGACCGATCTGCCCCTGCTGACCTCCACCGTCATCCCCTACCGTGGCGCATGGCTGGAGTACGAGACCGACACCAGCGAGGTGTTCTGGGTCCGCATCGATAAGAACCGGAAGCTGCCCATCACCTGCCTGATCCGTGCGCTGGGCCTCAAGACCGACAGCGAGATCATGGACCGCTTCGGTGACGATCCCCGCATCGTGGTGACTCTGGAGAAGGACGCCTGCAAGACGTACGAGGACGCCATGCTGGAGATCTACCGCAAGCTGCGTCCCGGTGAGCCCCCCACGCTGGACTCCGCCGAGACCCTGATGCAGAACCTGTTCTTCGATCCCCGGCGGTACGATCTGAGCATCGTGGGCCGGTATAAGTTCAACAAGAAGCTGACCCTGTGGACGCTGGCCAAGGGCCAGCAGCTGGCTATGCCTGTGGCCGACCCCGCCACCGGAGAGATCCTCTTCGACGAGGGCCACGTCCTCACCGGCGCAGAGTGCCGGGAGCTGGACGCCATCGGCGTGGCGGAGGTCTCCGTGAAGCTGGACAGCGGCGATGTGATCCGGGTGTTCACCAACCGGATGTGCGACATGAGCCGCTACGTGGATTTCGATCCCAAGGAGTGCTGCGGCATCAAGGAGCGGGTGCGCTTCGACGTGCTGCAGGAGCTGCTGGGCCAGTACCAGGGCCAGGAGCTCATCGATCAGTGCCGCCAAAACGCCGATCAGCTGGTGCCCAAGCACATCATCGTGGACGATATTCTCGCCTCCATCAACTATATGAACGCCCTGGCTCACGGCCTGGTCACCAAGGACGATATCGACCATCTGGGCAACCGCCGCCTGCGCTGCGTGGGCGAGC
>ERZ772855.2601-NODE-2601-length-14921-cov-5.536055_pt1 | contig 14921 bp, 27 predicted proteins | sample MGYA00511900_ERZ772855 | MGnify/ENA primary metagenome ERZ772855 (study PRJEB29015, sample SAMEA2737701) | human gut metagenome | biome: human gut; feature: human-associated habitat; material: faeces | place: China | collected 2012 ...
AGATATAAAAGATAGACTTTCTTATTTAAATAAGTATAGATAAAATATTGCGTACCATTTTTCCTATGTAGGAAGAATGGTATTTAAATCATTTTATAGTATAATAACTGTAAGGGGGTGAAAAAGATGTAAAATGTTAGAATATAAAAAATAAAAACAACTATATATAATTAAAAACCTAAATCTATTTTTGGACTGTAGCGGTACAGTCCTTTTATTATGCAAGAAAAGAGGTATAAATGAGCGAAGAATTATTAGAACACAAAGTAAAAATTCATGAACAGAGAATTAATAATCATTCAGAGAGAATAGACAAACTAGAAAACAGACAAGCAGAAATGACAGTAAAATTAGATAATTTATGCAGCACTATAGATAAACTCGCAAGCAACTTAAATAAACTAACTTATGCAATTATAACGGCACTAGTTAGTTTTTTCTTTTATGCAATACAAAATAATTTATTTAATTAATAGGAGGTAATAAAATGAAATTTAATATTAAAGAACAAGTAAAAAACAAAAGTTTTTGGTTATCTGTAACAGCATTATTAGTGTTAACAGCTCAACAATTTGGATTAGATTTTTTACCTAATAATTTCCAAGATTTTGTTAATTCAGCTTTAACTATATTAGTAGGTATGGGTATAATTACAGACTTTAAAACTGATGGATTCGGAGAATAAAAAAAGACTTAAAAAGTCTTTTTATTTTTTAGAAATTCCTCTATAGCTTCATCTAATAGCTTAGACATAGGAATCTTACTATTTTCAGAATACTCCTTTAAACTATTATATAACTCTGTTTTAATAGCAGAGCCTATCGGAGTTCTGTTTTTTAAATCATTTCTTGCCAATGTTACCACCTCAAAATAATTATAATATATTTCTTAACTGATTGCAACTGATATCAGTTTATGGTATAATATAATTAAGGAAAGAGGTGGTTATAATGACTGAAATATGGAAGGATATAAAAGAATATGAAGGATTTTATCAAATTTCAAATTTAGGTAGAGTTAGATGTTGCGAAAGAATAGATAAAATAGGAAGACATAAAAGTGTTAGAATATTAACACCTAATAAACAGCATAATGGATATCTTAGAATATGTCTTCATAAAGATTGTAAACAGAAAAGATTTTTTGTACATAGATTAGTAGCAGAAACTTTTATTCCTAATTCAGAAAATAAGCCTCATATAAATCATATAAATGGAGAAAAGGATGATAATAGAGTTGAAAATTTGGAATGGGCAACTAGAGAAGAAAATATGCAACATGCATTTAATACTGGATTAGCTCATATATGGAACAAAAAGAAAGTTATATGTTTAGAAACGGGTAAAATTTTTGATTCTGCATCCGAAGCTGAAAAAAACATGAATTTATGTACGAATAAGGTATCGGCTGTATGTAGAGGTGTTAGAAAAAGTACAGGTGGATATACATTTATGTATTATGATGAATATTTAAGAATTTGATAGAAAAATAGGTAATAAATACTTTATAAGATAACCATAAGGTGCTTAGAAGGTCGATAAGAAGGTCGATTTTTTGAGCATCTTTTATTTTTAGAAAGGAAGTGCTATTATGAGTAAAAAATATTTAGTAGCTATAGATGCAGGGCATGGTATGCATACAGAAGGTAAACAATCAGTGTCAATGAGCAAAGATTTATATATAGATGGTAAATTAGTAAGAGCAAAAGGAAAGATCATAAAAGAAAATGAATGGAATAGAGGTGTAAGTGAATATCTAGCAACAGCACTAAAAAGATGTGGAATAGATACAATGTTTACAGCTGATATGACAGGTAAAACAGATATACCACTATCAACTAGAGCAAAGAAGGCTAATAAATATGGTGCTGATATATTAATTTCAAATCATTATAATGCTATTGGTAGCTGTGCTAAATGGCAAAGTAAAGTTAAGGGATTATTAGTTTTAAGAACTAAAAATGCATCATCAAAATCAATAAAATTAGGTAAATTAGCAGTTAAGCATCTTGAAAAAGACATAGACTATGAATATAGTTATGGTTTAATGCGAGATGTAGATATGAGTGGATTTACATTAGCTATTTTACGTCAAACTACTATGCCAGCAATATTAATCGAGTATGGTTTTATGGATTATGAAAAAGAAGCAAAACTTATGCTTGATAAAAAGCATCAAGAAAAGTGCGCTGAAGCAGTAGCAAAAGCAGTATGTGAATACTTCGGAGTAACTTATATAGAAAAGCAAGAAGAAGCTAATAAGACTAAGTGTGTTAGAATATTACAAGACATAAATATACATAGCAAAGCTGATTTTGAAAAAGAAAGTGTAGTAGGCAAAGTTACAGCTGGTGGAGCTTATACTGTAGTAGAAACTATAAAAAGAACTGGAACAGATATGTATAAATTAAAATCAGGAGTTTATATAACAGCTTCACCAAAATATGTAGAAGTATTTGAAAGATAATTTGGTACCGAAATTGATTTCGGTACCAAACAAACTGCCAGCCCAAAATATGTAGAAGTATTTGAAAGATAAGTTTATCGGACGCGACCGATAGCGACCGATAGCGACCGATAGCGACCGATAACATTTAGATAATATGTATAAATATTCCAGATGCAGTCAATACTCCTCGTAAAGGAGGTAATGACTATGAAAAAAATAATGCTGGAAATTACAGGGCGTATTGCATATCTAGGAATTGGAGTAGCAAGTGCTGTATTAATAATGATGTAAGGAAATAACACATAAAAAAGGCTAGGGAAATTATATTCTCTAGCTTATTTTATGTATAGCATTAACGAACTAATTCATATGCACATCAATGCTATACATAATAATTATATATTTAGTGTTATTTCTAACTCAAAGTAATCCTCATTGCTGCCTTTTTTACTTTTTTTCTTTTTAGTATAAGTTATTTCTTTTATAATGCTTTTTAGCAATTCGTTTTTTCCTTCTATACTAAGAGTATTATAATTTTTTAATACATTTTCTAATTTAGGTATTAGTTTTTTTATTTTTATAACTTTATCGCTACCAAATTCTTTTTCTAATACTTTTTTATTTTCTTCTAGTATTCTAATCTTATCTTTTATTTTACTGGTCCTATCTTTAAAAACTTCTATAGTATATACATCTTGTTCTAAGAATGTACAGCATTTTTCAAATTGCTTATTTAGTTTCTCAATTTCTTTTTCAATTCTTTTTAGATCATTGTCTACATTTCTTTTTTCTTTTATCGTTTCTTGTTCATAATTATCTACATAATATTCATAATCAGATAATGTATTTGATAATGCTTGTAAAATATGTTCTTCAACTCTATTTAGATAAGAACCTATATTTTTACATCCAGTAGTAGAACAATATAAGAAATCACCTTGAGCGCATCTCCTTTTTACCATAATTCTATTACATTCACTACATTTTATTAGTCCAGCAAGTGGATTGCTAAGTGGTAAATCAAAGTTAGACTTATGTTGTTTTCTAGAATTTAATATATCTTGTACCTTCTCAAAGTCACTTAAAGGTATAATAGCCTCATGCAATCCTTTATAATATTCAACAGCAGCATTTACTGGTCTAGATTTTTTTACATTACCTTTTGTATCTATATATTTCTTATATTTTCTTTCTCCATGTTTGAGATATCCAGCTACTACATTGCTTGTTAATATATTTTTTACTGAACTGTAGCTCCAAACTTGACCTTTTCTAGTAGGATAACCGCCTTGATTAAGCCTTTTCGCTATTATACTAGCTCCAGCATTATCTTCTAAAAACCACTTAAATATTAATCTGACTATATGTGCTTCTTCTTCGTTTATAACTAACCTAAAGCCATTTTCTCCCTCTAATTTCTCCTTGTTATAGCCATAAGGAAGAATAGAACCTATGTATTTACCTTGTTTTACAGATTGTTCACGACCTCGTTGCATACGTTTAGTAATAGTTTTATACTCTCTCCTAGACATAAACAGTCCGAAGTCGACCATTTCTTCATCGAACTCATTATTTGCAAGGTCGTAAGTCTTGGAAGGTGTAATTATTTTACATTCCGCAGCAGTAAAGGTACTAGATACAATTTCCTGGTCTATTTTACTACCTCTACAAAGTCGTGATAACTCAGTACAAAAAACACCTTCATATAATCCCTCGGACACTTTTTCTAGTAGGCCTTGCATCTTTGGACGGATAGAAATACTATCTCCAGTTTCTATTTCTCGAAATACATTTTCTTCTTCTATCTGTATTTTTAACTTGTCAGCTAATTCTGTTAGCATATTGTAATGATTTTTTAGGACCTTTTCTAATGGAATATCCTTATCATCAGCACGGCTTTTCCTTAAATACATTGCATACATCTTATTTCCTCCTTAAAAAAGAGCAGCTGGTAAAACTGCCCTGATGTTTATCTATATTATTTATTATTTTTTTAAACTCTGATGTATATATACATCATCTGCATATGTATTTACTATTTCATTAGCAACTATATTTCCATTTTTTATTCCTTGTATAGTTTTGCTATTCAATGTAAATGATACAACTTTTTCTTCTTTGCCATTATCCATATCTGCAACAGCCCAGTAATCTATTTTATCAAATTTATCGCAGCCTTGATTTTTTATAAGATCTTCTACGTTATAACCATTTTGGTCAATAGTTAATTTATTAGTAGTAGAAGGTTTAATTTTAACTTTTATCACTAAACCGTTATCGTCTGTTTCATTTGATTCTAGATACTCACCATGCAAAATAGTATATTCTCCTTTATCATTACTAGAACTATTGCTGGAACAACCTACAAAACCAGCGCACATAATAATACATAGCATTATACTTAATATTTTCTTCATAACTCACCATACTCCCTCTTTTTTATTTTTTCTTAAATTGTAGCATATACCAGTTGTATTTACATTAGTTTCCAGTATAAAATAGATATAATGTCACAAAAATGATAGTATGAAGATACTAATTTACCAACAAAGGATAAAAAAGAGATATTCATTAGAAAAATTAGCAAGAAAAACTAATATTAGCAAAGCTGCGCTTAATAACTATGAAACTGAAAAAAGGAAGGTGAATATATTCCAGCTAGAAGATATAGCTAAGGCTTTAGATTGTAAAATAACAGATTTGTTTGATTCTTATTGGAAGTAAGCAGAAATTTCTGTCCACAAATGTGGAAATTTACATAAAATATTCCAAAAATGTAAATGATTAGTGTATAATATAGTATAAGAAAAATAAATAGAACATTTGTTCTATTGAAATATTTTGTTTATAAGGGGGATAAGATGGATAACAAAAATAAAACTTTATTATTAGGCGAGAAATTTTTAAGAAGGTTAGAAATTATCGCAATGCTTACAGAAAAAAAACAAAATATTAATCACAAAAAACAAAAATAGAATTATTTAATAAGAAAAAAACAGGTGAATAAAAACGTAAAAAACTTAAAATAATAAAAAGGAACTAGAGATATAACTCTAAGTTCCTTTTTTTATATTTTTTATAAATTTAACCATATTCTCTAGATCATCACTGCTGATTCCGTTAAATATCTTTGAAAATTTTAAGACATTTATAAATTCATCCTCAGTTAAATCTTTGGTAGATATTAAAAATTCTATAACTTTATTAAATTGTTCATCTGTAAGATTTTCAGTAAGTTTTTCAACTGTTTCTAATTTTTTTAATTCTTTTTTAAAAGGCCTTTCTTCAGAAGCTCCTACTAAATAGTCAGCAGATACATTAAAAAACTCAGCTAGTTTAAAAAGAGTTTCAACATCGTATTTTCTAAAATCTTTTTCCCAACTATTTACTGTTTGTTTAGAAACTTTTAAATAATCTGCTAACTCCTGCATAGTCATTTTTCTTTCTAGCCTTAAATCTCTAAGTATTTCCCCTTGTGTTGGCATGGTTTTTCCTCCTCTAAGTATCATATACATATATTATTAATAATTATACGCAACGTATACCTATACCTTGCAATTATACCATTTTGTTTATTTTTTAGCTATTAAATATATTGCAAAATACAAAAAGAGTACAAAAATATAAAAAAACTTATAAAAAATATATTGACAGTATACTTTGAGAATACTATAATTGAACTATAAAGAAAAGAGGTGACAACAAAATGATGGTAAAATCTTATAGAAGATTTCATAATATGACACAAACTGATATGGCTAATGTTTTAGGAATATCTACAATGAGCTACTGCAGAAAAGAAAACGGAGAAAGAGAATTTAAATTATCTGAAGCTAAAACAATTGCTGACCTTTTTGGATGTACAATAGAAGAAATTTTTTTTACAAATAATGTCTACTCTAAGAGTATTGATTTAAGTCAAGTATTATAAAATATGTACTCTTAAAGTGGAGAAAGGGGATTGAAATATGGATTTAATAAACGAAATGAACAACTTAGTACAAAGTATATCATCTAGAGAAGTAGCTAAGATGATGGAAAAAGAACATTGGGAAGTACTTAGAATGATTGAAGGTAACAAAGATGTTGTAGGTATAATCCCAGTTTTAATAGACCACAGTTTTGTGGTGAATGAATATTTTATAGAAAGTGAATATAAAGCAAGTAACGGTAAATCTAATAAGTGTTATGAATGTACAAAAATGGGTTGCGAAATGTTAGCTAATAAGCTTACTGGTGAAAAAGGAATATTATTTACAGCAAGATATGTTAATAAGTTCAATAAAATGGAACAGTACATAAAAGAACAAAATACACCTTCTTATATGATAGAAAATCCAGTAGAAAGAGCAAAACGTTGGATACTTGAATATCAAGAAAAAGAAAAATTAGTAATAGAAAATAAAGAGCAAACAAAAGTAATAGAAAAACAATCAGATGTAATAAATGAATTAAAACCACATGCAGAATATGCAGAAAGAGTTTTAGAAGATAAAAAAACATTATTAACTCCAACTCAAATAGCTAAAGATTTTGGAATGGCTGGTCAAGGTTTGAATGCATTACTCCATGAGTTAGGAGTTCAATATAAGCAAAATGGTCAATGGCTTTTATATGCTAAGTATCAAGGTAAGGGATATACAGGGCCATATCAACCAGATATACCGAATGCTAAACCTCAGACAAGATGGACTCAAGCTGGTAAAAAGTTTATCCATGACATTTTAAGAAAAAATGGCTATAAAACAATTTTAGAAAATCAACAAGAACAACAATGTTTTGACTTTAACTAAGGAGGCTTAAATATGGAAGATAATAAAAAACTAAGTTTCACATACTTTGGTGATATAAGAATAGAGAAAGCAAATGTTAGAGTGATAGAAATAGGGGCTGGAAGTCTTAAATTCGCAATAGATGAAAGATATCCTCATTACATAAAGGTTTACATAGGAGATAACTCTGACGAAGGATTTGAATACATTGACGATATATTAGGGATAGATCAAAAAATAAATGATGATGAATTTATGACAATAGTTCTTAATTATTGTGTGCAACATGTAGAGTTTATAACAAATAAAGCAATGGAAGAAAGGGTTCAAAATTACTATAAAAAGTTAGAAAAAGAGAATAAAAAGGTAAAACAAATTTTATCGCAGTATACAGATGAACAGTTATTAAACGAAGTTAACGAAAGAGGACTTTTAGGAGGTAATTAGCATGGCAGTATACACAGGAACAGAAAGATTTAAACTTACTTTAGATAGAGCAGCAGACGTACTAAGAAAAAGAGGATATAAGGAAGAATGGAGCATTATAACTCCTTTTCAACAAGAAATAAAGATGTATAACATCATAAAAAATGAATATGCATACGTTCGAAAAATGAAAACACATATAACAGTTACTTATTCGAGACAGGGGGAAATATGTTAGCAAAATACATAGCAGTAGTAATCGTATTTAACATAGGCTTCTTTTTAGGAGCTTGGTGGAGAAGCATCCACGAATAGGACAAATTTTAGACATCATATTTATTTTATTAGGGGGTGCAATATGAAAGAAAAACGATATCAAAATGGAGGGGTTAAGATAACTGTAAAAAGTCCGTTAACACCTTCTAGGGAAAATTTAGAAAGAGTTTATAACGTATGCAATAAGCTATTTAACCAAGAAGAACTGTTTTACGAACTAGGTGAATGTAAAAGTCTAGAGAATATGAAAGCGGTATAAAAAGGGGGAAAACAAATGACAAATCAAGAGTTTAGAGTAAAAACTTTAGGTTTATTCGCTAAAGCTGAATTTATAAATGAAAATATAGATTTTGCTAAAGCTGAAATAAACTTATCTTTACAAACTAACAAAGGTGAAAGTTACTACATCATATCAGCATCAATCTATGAGTACAACACAAAAGTACACTACATCACATTTACAAGTGCATCTTATAATGCACTAGACATTCTAAGAGATATATCAGGCCTATTAGACAACTACATTGAAGGTATAAAGGAGGTGATATAAATGACTATGACATGTTCACCAAAAGTTTTAAATGAAATATGTGAAACTTACCCAGAAATAACAGTTGCTGAATTTATAGCAATTCTACAAGTAAGAAGATTAAAAGAAGAACAAGAAGAAATGACATTAGAAGAAGCAAGAGAATTTGCACAAATAGAAAGAGACAGAATAGATCTAGAATATGACATGACACATCAATAAAAAGAAAAGTACCTCTCTAATGTGGTGACTAGGGAGGTACAAAAGACATATTATAGTGTTTTATTAATTAACGTTTAATTAAATTATAACATAAACAAAGGAGAACTCGAAAGATGAATTTATATGAACTTACAAGCAATTTTATAGAAGTAGATAGATTAATAAGTGACTATTTAGAAAATGGAGAAGAAGATTTAGCAGAAAACTTAGTAAAAGCTAACAAAATAATAGCTAACGAAATAAAAAATAAATCAAACGGATTTGTATATGTTTTTAGAAACATAGATAGTCAAATAGAAAGTATAGACGGTGAAATAAAAAGACTTCAAGAACTTAAAAGACAAAGACAAAACAAAGCTGAAAATCTTAAAAAGATGCTAAAAGACAATATGGAAGCACTTGGAGTTAAAAAAATGGAAACAGATTTAGGAAACTTTACTATAAGAAATAACCCAGGAAGTCTTGTTATAGATGACTTAGAAAGTGTACCAGATACATACAAAGAAACTGTTGTAACAGAAACAGTTAAGGTAGATAAAAATACTATTAAAAAACTTATAAAAGGTGGTACAGATATAGAAGGTTGCCACTTAGAAGTTGGAACAAGTTTAACTATACCAAAAACTAAAAAATAAGGAAGGTGAATTTTAATGGCAGACAGCATATATAAGAAGTTATTAGATATACAAACAGAATTAAAAGCACCTAAAGGCCAATTTAATAAATTTGGAAACTATAGTTATAGAAGCTGTGAGGATATATTAGAAAGTCTAAAACCACTACTAAAACAAGTAAAGGCAACTGTTATTCTTACAGATGAAATCAAACTAGTAGGAGATAGATATTATGTAGAAGCAACTTGCAAGTTTATAGATATAGAAACAGGTAATGCGCTAGAAAATAAATCTCTAGCTAGAGAAGATGAAAATAAAAAAGGAATGGACTTAGCACAAGTAACTGGAAGTTGTTCAAGTTATGCTAGAAAATATGCATTAAACGGAATGTTCTGTATTGACGATGTAAAAGATAGCGATGCCACAAATACACATGGCAAAGAAAATACAGTGAATAATTTAAATGCAAATAGTCATACATCAAATAGTAAAAAATTATCGGACAAGCAGTTAGCTAGATTATATGCACTAGCTAACAAAGCTGGAGTAGATAAAGATCTAGTTAAGCAACAAGTATTTAAAAAGTTTAGTAAAGAAGTAAAAGACTTAAATAAACAAGAATATGATTTAGTTTGTAATGGCTATGAAAAAGCAGCAGAAAAAACAGCATAGTAAAAAGTAGGTTGGGGAGCAATCCCCTTCCTAGAAAAGTAAAGAAGGTGAAGATTAATGGCAAAATACAGAGCGATACAAGTAGACTTTTGGGAAGATGGATTTGTATTAGATTTAACTCCAGAAGAAAAGTATTTCTATTTATATCTTCTAAGCAACTCTAGAACAACACAATGTGGATGCTATGAGCTACCTTATAAGGTTGTAGAAATGCAAACAGGATATAATAGAGAAACAGTACAGAAATTACTAAAAAGATTTGAAGAGTACGGAAAAACAAGTTACAACGAAGAAACAAAAGAAATACTTATAAAAAACTGGCATAAACATAACTTTTCTAAATCTCCTAAAGTGAAAAATTGCATTTTAAAAGAAATTGAAAAGATAAAAAGTAAAGACTATAAAGATTATTTATATAGAGTATGTATAGAGTATGGATACCCTATTGATACAGTATCTATAGACTATAAAAATAGTAATAATAGTCTAGATAAAGACTTAGATAGTCTATCCATAGACTCGGGGGAAAAAGAAAAAGAAAAAGAAAAAGAAAAAGAAAAAGAAAAAGAAAAACAAAAAGAAGATACAGTATCTCCTGAAAAAAATGTAAGTAAGTTGGTAGGTAATGATTTAAAAGAATTTACTAACCTATTTGAAAAAAATATAGGAATGGTAAATCAATTAATAGCTCAATGGCTTATAGAAATGACAGAAACAATAGACAGAGATTTATTTGCAAGAGCAATAGAAATATGCACCGAAAGAGCTAAAACCAACTGGGGCTATCTAAAAGGGATAATCAACAACTGGACCAACAATAACATATACACCATGGAACAATTACAAGCATACAAATTGCAGCAAGAACAAAACAAACCTAGACAACAAGATGAATTAAATAAACAAGATCTAGACTTCCTAGACAAAATAGATGAAAAATTCGGATTATAAGGAGATGAATAAAATGGATGCAGTTTTATTGGATAGATTAAAAGCTACTTTAGAGAAACATAGTCCAGAACCAGCAAAATATGATTGTCCTAAATGTGAAGATAGAGGATATATTTTTAAAATACAAGATGGATATGAAGTGGCTGTGCCTTGTAGCTGTTTAGAAAAAAGACAAAGTATCGAAAAATTAGCCTTAAGCAACCTTACAGAGGTTTTTAGACAAAAGACGATTAATTCCTTTAAAGCTGACAAGGAATGGCAAATAAAGGCAAAGAACGAGGTTTTACGATATATTAATGACTTCTTAAAAAAAGGAACTAATGCAAGTTTAATATTATGCGGAAACCCTGGAAGTGGAAAGACACATCTAGGAATCGGGACCATGTTAGAACTTATAAATAACAATGTTGGGTGTGTTTATAAAGAGTATATATCAATGTTGACTAATCTAAAACAAGTTATCAATGAAGAAGAAGAATTTATAAAAGAATTAGAAAAATATATAAATCCAAGAGTATTGTTTTTAGATGACTTTCTAAAGGGCGAACCCACTCAAGCAGACCGAAAATACATATACAAAATAATAAACACTCGATATTTAAAAGGTAAACCAATGATTATATCAACTGAGAAAAGCATAAAGGAAATATTAATGTTTGATGAAGCTGTTGGGTCTAGGATAGCCGAGATGAGCCAAGGTAATATAATAACATTCCCTAGAGGAATAGAAAACAACTATAGATTAAGAAATATCATATAAAACAAAAAGAAAGAAGGCTTATTTACCTTCTTTCGATTTGAAAAAGTCTTTTAGTATTTTATTTATCTGACTTGATATAGTTCTATCCTCTTCAGTAGCATATTGCTTTAATTTTTCTAGAATTTCTTCATCTAGAGTTATAGCGATTTTCTTTTTCATATTTATACCTCCTTACATCTTAGTAGTATTATATCACACTTAAAACGTAAAAGGAATATATAGAAAATTGACAAAGTATGATAAAGTATGATAAAATAATACTAAAGAAGGTGATAAAAATGAACGAAATTTGGAGAAAGATAGAAGGATTTGAAAAATATGAAGTTAGTAATCTCGGACGAGTTAGAAGTTTAGACTATAAGCACACTGGAGAAATAAAAGTACTTAGACCGATATTAAACAGATATGGATATTTACGAATTAATTTATATAAAAATAGTAAATTATGCAGTAGATCAATACATCGACTTGTAGCACAAGCATTTATACTTAATCCTGAAAATAAACAACAAGTCAACCATATAGATGCAAATAAACAAAACAATATAGTATCAAATTTAGAATGGTGCACTAATTTAGAAAATATGCAACATGCACGTGATATGGGATTATTAAAATTGACAGACGAACAAAAAAAGAAAAGAAGTGAAAAGCAAAAAGGTAAAAATCATCCATTTTACGGCAAACATCATACAGAAGAAACTAAAAAGAAGATGAGTGAATCACGCAAAGGAGAAAAAAATCCGAAAGCTAAAAAAATAATATGCGTAACTACAGGAGAGATATTTGATTGCATTAAGCATGGCGGAGAAAAATATAATGTACATAGTTCAGATATATCAAGATGTTGTACAGGTAAAAGAAAATCGGCTGGCAAACATCCAGTAACAGGTGAAAAATTAGTATGGAGATATTGGGAGGAATAATTATGAGCAACAAACCAGTAACAGACTTAGAAAAGAGAAAGATAAAGAGATTATACAATAAAGGATTAAGCATACTAAACATCTCTTATGAGTTAAATAGAAATAAAAATACTATAAAAAAATATGTAAAAGAAATGGGACTTGTTAGAGAAATTCCAGACCTAACTGAACAAGTATTTGGCAAACTTACAGTAATAGAATTAGATCAAGAATCAAGTGGTAGAAGAAAATGGATATGTAAGTGTAGCTGTGGAAATACAGTATCCGTCAGAGAATATAACTTAAAATCTGGAAACACAAAATCATGTGGATGCACTAGAAAAGAAAAATCATCAGTGAGAAATCTGAATGTAAAGCAAGTTAAAACTAGAGATAATCAAGGTGGAGTTTACTATTCTCAACCAGGAGAGATTATTTTAAAAGGTAATTATGAAAGTGAGAAAAAATGCAGCAAAGTAAAAGAATACAAATTATCACCTCAGGAATTAGCTGATTATTTGAAATCGCTAAAAATAAAAGAAGTTCAAAGAAGAAAATAAGGAGGAAGATTATGAGCGAATACCTATTACAAATGAAAAATGTAAACACTGGAGAAATAATAAAATTCGAAAGCAAAAAAGATGCAGCAGACTATCTTTCAGGTGTCTACAATAAAAAAATACATGAAAGTATCGTGTCAGGAGTTATAAAACAAGAAAAACCTTATAAAAAAACATGGGAAATAAATCTAATAGAAGGTGGAGATATAAGAGTATGCGATTATTGTGGCAAAGAATACAAAAGAAAAAACAAAAAACAAAGATTTTGCAGTAATTATTGTAAAGAACAATACATTGTAGTACAAAGAACAAAAGATACACCATTAGTAGCTATGGGAAATAAAGACAAAGAAAAATTAGTACATAAATTAGTAACAATGTTAGCACCATATAGAACAGCAAAATAGGAGGGGAGCAAATGTTAAGAAATTATAAAGCAAAACCTGTAATAGCTACAAATATAAAGACAGGTGAAGTATTAGAGTTTCAAAGTCAATATGCATTAGCAAGATACTTTACAGATTTATACGACATAGAAAGTTCTAGCAAAAATGTAGGTAGATTAGCAAAACAAAAGAAACCTTATCGCAAAACTTGGAAAATACAATTTAAGGGGGAAGACAATGGAGAGATATCAGCTAAATAAAAATAAAGAAGGGTACACAGATTTAACGGCGCTAGAAGGAATTAAGAGAGCAGATAAAGATTTAGAAACTAAAGCAACAAAAGAAATATGGAAGGATATAAAAGGATATGAAGGATTATATCAGGTAAGTAACTTAGGAAGAGTTAGGAGTTTAGATAGATATGTAAAGCAAAACCATAATACTAAACAATTAAAGAAAGGGAAAATAATACAGCCTACAAAAAACCATAAAGGATATTTAGGATTAAAATTATGCAAAGAAAATACTTCTAAAAAAGTTAGTATACACCGTTTAGTAGCGCAAACATTTATACCTAATTTAGAAAATAAACCACAAGTAAATCATATTGACGGAGATAAAACTAATAATAGAATTGAAAATCTTGAATGGTGTACAAATTCAGAAAATCAAATCCATGCATATAAAATGGGACTAAACAAGGTTACAGAAGAACAGAGAAGAAAAATCAGCCAAAGACAAAAAGGAAGAAAAGTGACGGAAAAAGAAAAAAGAATAAGAAGAGAAAATGCTAAAAATAAGAAAAAAGTTAAATGTATAAATACTGGAGAAGTGTTTGAAAGCATAATGGATGCTAGTAGAAAAACTGGAATAAATTCGGGAGGTATAAGTAGAACTTGCAGAAAACTCAAACATAGTGCTGGCAAACATCCTATAACAGGTGAAAAATTAATATGGGAATATATGGAGGATTAAACATGAAAGGTGAGGATTTAGAGCAAGCAACTTTAATTCAATGGTGCAACTTACAATCTTGCAAATACTCAGAATTAAAATTAATATTCGCTATTCCTAATGGGGGATATAGAAATAAAGCGGAAGCTAGAAAATTAAAAGCTACAGGGACAAAATCAGGAGTGCCAGATTTATTCCTACCAGTTCCTAGAGGTAATTCTCATGGCCTATTTCTTGAAATGAAGGTCGGTAGAAACAAATGTACCGACAATCAAAAGAAATGGATTAGAGAGCTAATCAATCAAAATTACGAGGTAAAGGTTTGTTATAGCTGTGAAGAGGCTATACAAGTTATAAAAAAATATCTAAATATATAGGGAGGATGATTTTATGCCACGCAACACCTTGGGTGACCTAAACAATCATTTATTTGCTCAACTGGAGCG
>ERZ772855.2634-NODE-2634-length-14810-cov-6.442901_pt1 | contig 14810 bp, 18 predicted proteins | sample MGYA00511900_ERZ772855 | MGnify/ENA primary metagenome ERZ772855 (study PRJEB29015, sample SAMEA2737701) | human gut metagenome | biome: human gut; feature: human-associated habitat; material: faeces | place: China | collected 2012 ...
AGAATCCTATTAATTAATAATAGCTTCTAATGGAATTACATGAGGTAGCCCATTGTCATCGATATAAATTTTCGTTTTAACACGGTATACATCTTCCATCATGGCTTCTGTAAAGATGTCTTTCGGCGCACCTTGAGCGTATACTGTACCCTCTTTAAGCACGATGATTTCATCTGCGAACATAGCCGCCAGATCAAGATGATGCAATGTTACGAGTGTTGTAAAATCATTTTCTTGAGTCAGATTTTTTAGCAATGTTAACAAGTCAAATTGCTTGTGCAAATCTAAAGCACTTGTCGGTTCATCAAGAATTAAGATTTTAGGTTCTTTCACAAGGGCTTGTGCCATGAACACAAGTTGGCGTTGACCACCGCTGAGCTCCATGATGCTGCGCGATGCAAAGTGCTGTAAGTTCAACCGTTCCAATACCTCTTGTGTGGCTGCAATATCCTCATCACTTACGCGGAAGGACATGGAGCCCATACGCCCTAGCATAACGACTTCAAAAACAGATAGATTGACTTTACAGTCATTATCTTGAGACAAATAGCTCACTGTACTACTAAAATCCTTTGTAGAATATTGAGATACAGGTTTACCATTAACGGAAATCTCGCCCTTGCCTTTCAAGATACCCATAATTGTTTTTAAAAGTGTAGATTTACCAGCACCGTTAGTACCAATGAGCGCAGTCAATTTACCTGTTTTGGCAGCAAAATCAACGCCCTTTAAGATTTGTCCGTCTTCCGTAGCGGAATAACCAAAGGTTAGATTATGAACTTCAATCATTTGAAATAGCTCCTTTTCCTAGTTAATACCAACGAGAAGAAGAAAGGTACGCCGATGATTGCCGTCACAATACCGATTGGGAACATCGCCCCAGGAACGAGCATCTTACTCGCAATAGATGCGAGAGACAAAATCGCCATACCACACACTGCAGAGAGAGGTAAGAAATACCGTTGATCCTCACCCACAAGCATACGTGCAATATGTGGTCCTACAATACCGATAAAACCAATGGTTCCAACGAAAGAAACAGCAACGGCTGTAATGATGGAGATGAAAACAAACACTTTTACTCGTAAGCTTTCAACATTAACACCAAGACCGGAAGCCTTTTCATCGCCTAATTTTAATGCTGTTAAACGCCAAGATTCACGCATCATAAGCGGAAGCATGATTGCTAGCACGATAAGAACAATAGAGATGTTCACCCAATTTGCCTTCGCTAAACTCCCCATCGTCCAGAATACGATGTTTTGAAGGGCCTCAGGAGATGCCATATATTGCATCAAGGATTGAAGCGCTTGGAACAAGAACATCATGCCGATACCGGCGAGAATCATCGTTTCAGAGGAGAAGTTCTTAATCTTATTGATGGAATAGATAAAGAAACTCGTCAAACTAGCAAATACAAAGGCGCCAAATGGAACCATAAAGACACCTAAAAACTCTAATGCACTAGCGCCTACAACAACCATAAGAGATGCACCGAAGCCAGCCCCTGCGGATATACCAAGTGTATACGGGCTAGATAACGGGTTATCAAGGATAGTCTGCATGCCAGCACCAGCAATGCCCAAGGAAGCACCTACGAGCAATGCCATAATGGCCGTCGGAAGACGAATCGACCAAATGATAACATATGCGTTTTTGGAAACCTCTGCTGGGTCTGTTAATGCGAGCCATACATCACTTAACGTAAGTGATGCAGGACCTACAATAATATCGGTAACAAAACTTACCGCACAAATGATCAGACCAATGATAATAAACATGAGCTTTTTATAGCTCTGTTTCTTATAATCGTACTGATTGTTAGTTTCTGTCACTACGAAAAACTCCTTTTTAGTTCAAATGCATAAACCAAACGCCACCGTAAGAGAATGGAAGGAATTTATCATAGAATTCCTTAAGTGTGCCTTCAGGATCTACATCCTTGAATTCCTCAGGATAGAATGTTTTAGCTAAGTATTCGAATACTGCAACGTCATATACTTCACGAGGTAAACCATGGTGAGTAGAGAATACGTTTTTAGATTGAACGGCTTTCAATTCAGGCCAGCCTTGACGTTCTGTGGTGAAAGCTTTCAATAACTCTTGAGATTTTGCTTCATTTGTATCAAAACCTAAACGCATGGATGTAGGTTTCTTAGGCCAGTAAGAACCGATGATCATGATGATATCTGGATTTCTTTCCAAAATAAATTCTGGGTTAACAGGACCTGCTTTTTGAACTACATCCTTAGTAATAAGGTCGCCACCTACTTGAGTTGCCAATGCGCCCCATGCTACGTTTCCACTATACGCAAAACCTAAACCTTCTGGACCTTCGTTACCTGTTTCAATGTAAACAGTTGGTTTTGGTTTATTGATTTTGCTAATGCGGTCCATAACTCTTGTTAAACGGTCAGTATAGAACTTGTTGATTTCTGCTGCACGCTCCTCTTTACCCAATGCTTTACCGACAGCTTCGATAGATTTTTGGTGATTTTCAAGCTTTTCCGCATGGTAATCGATATAGATAGTAGGAATGCCAGCTGCATCGATTTTAGGTTTGTAATCAGCTTCATATTGATCTTTGAAATATAAAGGCATGAAGATAACATCTGGGTTTAAAGAAATTACTTTTTCCACATCAAATGTTTTATCATTTACGTTACCAATGAGAGGAATTTTTTCCAACTCTGGCACTTCAGATTTGTAGCGATCCCACATATCTGTACGCAATTTGCTCAAATAAGGGTCAATACCAACAATAGTCTTAGCCACATCTTTGCCTTGCAACGCAGCCATAGTCAAGAACGCACCACCAGAAGCACTCAATTGAACTACTACGCGTTCTGCTGGCTTTTTCAACGTAACCTTTTGACCAGTTACGTCTGTAATCTCAATTTGTTTGCCAGATTGTGCCGCATCCTTTTTCGTATCTGCAGGACCACCACAAGCTGTCATAATCATGCTCACAACTAGCAGGAGCACCGTGGCAAGATAAGCCATACATTTCTTTTTCTTAACCATAAAAGCACCTCATATCTAAAACACAATAATTTCAAATGATAACATCAGAAAATAACTTTCAAAACCTCGGTCAATCAACCCCTATCGACACAACACAAAATCCTAGTTCATATGCATAAACCAGATACCACTATAAGAGTATGGCAAGAATTTGTCATAGAACTCTTTAAGTGTAGCTTCTGGATCAACATCCTTAAACTCTTCAGGATAGAATGTTTTTGCTAAATATTCGAATACCGCTGCATCAAATACTTCGCGAGGAAGGCCATGATGCGCGGAATAAACTTGTTTATTTTCAACGGCTTTCAAATCACTCCAACCTTGACGCTCTGTGGTGAACGCCTTCAACAACTCTTGAGATGAAGCTTCGGTTGCTTCAAAACCTAAACGCATAGAGGTTGGTTTCTTAGGCCAGTAAGAACCCATGATCATGATGATATCTGGATTTTTTTCAAGTATAAACTCTGGATTAATAGGAGACGTTTTCTTAATAACATCCTTGGTAATGACATCAGCACCAGCCATGGTAGCTAATGCCCCCCAAGAGTAATTGCTACTAAAGGAATTACCAAATTCTTCCGGACCATTCATACCAACTTCAAGGTAAACAGTTGGTTTTGGTTTGTTAATTTTACTAACACGGTCGAGAACTCTTGTCACACGATCTGTATAGAACTTGCTAATTTCTGCAGCTCGTTCTTCTTTACCTAAAGCCTTGCCGATGGCTTCGATGGATTTTTGATGACTTTCAAGTTTTTCAGCATGGTAGTCGATATAAATCGTTTGTACACCTGCTGCATCTAGTTTTGGTTTAGCATCGGATTCATATTGTTCTTTCAAGTCAACAGGAATGAAAATAACATCTGGGTTCAAGGAAATAACTTGCTCCACGTTAAATGTTTTATCCCCGATGGTACCTACTACTGGAATAGTAGCTAACTCGGGCATTTCAGCAGTAAAGTGCTTCCACATATCCGCTCTGTAATCCTGCAAAGAGGTATCCATGCCAGCAATAACCTTCGGCGTATCCTTGCCCATAAGTGCAGAAATCGTAAAGAATGGACCACCAGCACCACTCCACTGTAAGACAACTCGCTCTGCTGGCTTTTTCAGTGTTACCGTACGTCCTGTTACGTCAGTAATCTCAATAGGCTTGCTATTTTGCGCCATATCTTTCTTTGTCTCACTAGGACCTCCACATGCAGCGATGAACATACTAACAATTAGGAGAAAAACCGTAGCTAAATACGCCATAAACTTCTTTTGTTTGAACATAAGTACCTCTCTTCTCTCAACTAAAACTATCACTATAAGTGCACATAAAAAGCCCGTCTCCCCACGAAGAGGAAACGGGCTGTCATCTCAGTTAGACTAACTACCACGCCTAATAAGCTAGCATATAGTATGAGCTTTCAACTATGCATAGCTAGTATAAATCCATCTATATCAATCCCCATCCCTGTCTCTCGCAGGTCAATTGGCAATTGTTAATTAGGCAGTTCTCCTGGCTCCAGTTTAACGTTACTTTGCGCCTTCCCAAAAACTTCAGTGACCGAGAGCATTTTACCCTCTATGCAAAGTACCTCGCTGTTACAGTGGCGTGACCGCTTTGGCTTGTACCAAATTCTCTATTAAGTCAATAGACACCTAACCCAATCATATGTGATTTTCCTCATCGTAGCATGCGGTATATACAGTGTCAATAAACATATAGGGGTACAGCTATCCCTGTAAAATCTACACATTTCAGCTAAAAAGAAGCTAAAACTCAACCACTAAGCAGAGTTTTAGCTTCTCATTAGGACAATCTGTAAAAATGTCCGTCAAATTCTATAATTTATTTTTATCGATTAATAACTTTTCCTCTACAATTCAAGGCGCATTTGATACCATTTGGCACCGCCGTGATCAGACTCAGACTCACCTTCATTTACAAAACCAAACTTGGCATAATAAGGTATCTTTTCTTTCTTACAGGTTAGAATAACACCCTTACGTTTTTCCTCTCTCGCAAGGTCGATAAACGCCCCAATTAACTTACCACCTACACCGCGATTACGGTATTCAGGCATCGTATTTAGACCAAAAATCATCTGCCATGCGCCATTGGGATTATGTAGCGAAGCATCGGCGAACATCTCATCCGTTAAGACTTCATCATCAGATACGAAGCCATCGATAAAACCAATTGGTGTAGTTTCATCAAAGGCAATTAAAAACTGACCTGCATAATGGTCTAATCGTTCCTTAAAAGCCTCACGAGGCGCCGCCTCTGCCGGAGGAAAACAAGTTGCTTCAATATATGTAACTACATCTAAATCTGCGGTTGTCGCTTTTCGTATTAATATATCCATATCCTTCTCCATCATATCTACATATCGGTTTTAGTATATACCGTTTACATAACAAAGGCTACACGTAACTCTATGTACGTGTAGCCTTTTATTAACAATTTGACCAGTTATTTGCTATACAAATTATCCGACCAATCATCTTTTCGTATATTTAGGTACATTACGATATTGCATCGGCAAGGAATTATCTTTTATTTTAAAGCCATGCTTTTCATAAAATGAAGCATTCTTACTTTCACCAATCATAACATTAATGTACAAGTAAGACTTGTAAGCGTCTTTCACCATTTCTAGCAAATGACCAGCAATACCTTGGCCATGATACTCAGGATGAACCAACACATAATTAATGAAGCATACTAGCTCGCTATCATCCATGACACGAATAAGACCGACTAAACGGTCGCCATCCCAAGCACTAATCACACGAGATGAATTCATTAAAGCCTTGTATAGTCGGTCTGGATATTTACCTACCACCCAACGTACGGACAGAAATAACTCTGCTACTTGCTGGGACGTAAAATTTCTTTCTTCAGTATACTTAATAGTCATAAAAAACCTTCATATTATCTAAAAAACCAGGGATTTTCTAAAGTAGCAGCCTTATTAAAGGTTAATGTGCATAGCGTAGGATTTTCATTATCTAAGTAAGCAATAAAAACAATTTTATCAATCATTTTTTCTTTTACCCTCATAGCCTTTTCAGCGTCTTGATGTATATATTGACGAAGCAATTCAGGAAGAGTAAACCGAATACTAAGGCTAGGAATCTCAGAGTTATTAATAATTGGTACTATAATCCATTCATCAGGCTTTTCTGGGTTAAAATGTATTGAAACGTCCTGATGTGGATTAGTCTTCAATAACTCATTAAATTCTGAATTAGCTAGTAGAGGAATCATATATACACTATTTATTGTAGCCAAATATATAAATTGATTTTCAATATTATTCTTTAAATCAATTATCAGATTTTCTAAATCAATATCAAACAAAGACTCATCCCAACAATAAGAAGATCTCCTATGATATACCACTTTATCACGAATTAATTCTGAAAATGTTCTTTTGAAACTATTAAATTGAGTATCATCTATATCTGAATCATCCATCAATTCATCTATTATTTGATGAATGAGATTTATGATATTTTTGTATACATCACTAGATAAATCAATTAAATGTATTTTATGAGCAATTGCATAACGTTGTGCAGGCTTTGAAAAACCAGATGTAGAAAAGATAGCATAATGATATTGATAACGTTTAACAGATAATTGCTCCGTACTCAAATTTACAGTAGAGTAGTTAGTATTAATATCATCTAAAATACCAACACCCATTCTAACTCGATCAATACCAACTTTTGCACTTGAATAACACTTTGCCTCTAAAAATAAACGTAATGGGTATACAAACGGCGGTGTTATTTTAAAAGTTCCCAATGTATCAAACTGATGATATCCTCCACGCCCTCGAACATTTAAACCATTATATTTACATTCTATCTCTTGTTCTCCATCTGGTACACCATATTCGTAAGGAATATTACTCTCTGTAATTACTTCATAGCCATTCACTTCAATAAGTTTTGTTAACACTATTTCCAAAAGGTATCCTTTTGCTTGCTGTTTATTCATGCTAGTACGCTCCTAAGTTATAAGTGCTTAACGTATTTTGCTACAACCTCTTACTCATATAGATAACATCGTCCATAGGATTATGATAATACGGCTTGCATTCAATAAAGCCATGCTTCTTATACAAATGGATCGCTGCTTGCAACGGTTCAATTGTATCTAGCACCATTTCTTTATATCCAGATGCCTTAGCGTGGTCCATAATACTTTCAATCAAACGATCACCGAGAGCATGACCACGACCCTCGGGACGCACATAGAGGCGTTTCATTTCACAACGGGTATCGCTATGCTGATAATACGCCACCATGCCGAGCACCACATCATTATCATCGATAGCAACCAATAATTCACCATTTGGCGCCGTATATTTCTCACCGATATCTGCTAATTCTTTATCTAAATTTTGAAAGGACAAATCGCGACCAAGCCATTGCGTATACTCTTGAATTAGCTCTTTTACTTGATCTAAATACGGTTTGCCATCAACAATCTTAATCATTTAAACTCCAATAATAGTGATTACTTTAACTTTCGTATCTCACGAATAAACGCCTCTGCCTCTTGTAGATTCTTAGGGAATTCAAAATAAATACATTGCTCATGTCCACAATAAGGATTTCGAAAGTCATAGCCGCTCAACAACAAATACTCGATAATCTTCCATTCTTTGTCATTAGATTTTTTAGGGGCTTTGAACTTCTCGTTCACAAAATACATTTTACCTTTGCATGTGGGACAGGTTTTATTGGTATTAAACAACTCGTAGTTTGTGCCCTCCGACAAAGAGATCCGGCAGTTTACACATACATTTTTATAGCCCATAGTTATTTACTCCCATATGGTTTATGCTGAAAGATAGCTTTTACAATCCCTTCACCAACAATATTGCCACCTTCCATGATAAAGAACTCAGTACCTGCTTGTAGAGGCAGAATAATCTACAGTTTCATAAAGTGGCAGCGCATTAGCCCCTATTTGTTTATCAAAGATGACATCTTCACCATCAATAAAGTTGATGCCAAGATACTCCTCAGTACCTTTTATAACGATATGAGGATAGTACATTCCATAATTTAAATCCGGTGGAGTTCTCCTCTTCTTGCTGAAGAAAGTAACTGTACAGCCAATAGTAAAATCTAAATTACTCATTTCGGGCCTCATTCAACTACATATACCATATCACCTTTAAAGTATATCCGAGGAAAAACTAAATTGCTCTATGTTAAGATTATCTAATCAATCTAGAACCTTTTTTAAAATTTCCTTATCTTCTAAAACTATATTATATATTTTAACCAAAAAGACTTTTATAAAGCCCTTTAATTTCTCGTGCGTATTTCACTGCACCAGGAAGATGCATTCGTTTATAGTAATCTCCTAATATTTCTGTATGATTTTTCAAAATATCAAATTCAATCATATACATAGCAATACTCGTTATAGAATATTTTCCTATCTCAAGTATAGTTGATTTATCTTCTATATCTAATTCCTCGCCTTTTGAAAATTCACCATCAGAATATTCTTCCCAAGTTTCATCACTGTATTGCCAAAAGGCTTTACTCCAAAGAATCAGTTCTTTACGATTGTATTCTATTAATTGCTCGAAAAACTGCACTAACTCTTTCTCAGAATATAACTTACAATTAAACCCTTCTAATAAGAATTGCCTTTGATTCAATCGATTTCTTAGTTCTTGAATTTCTATACTTTGTAGTTCTTTATTAAAGTTATCAGCACCTAATTCCTCTATAATATCTAAATATATAGGGCTATCTAAAAATTCTTTTAAAGTTTTCATATTCTTACGTCCTTACAGAATTAACATCTTCCATAATAAAGAACTCCGTATCTGCTTTTAGAACAAAGTAATTTACAATTTCAAAAACTATCAACACATTAACTCATATTTATTTATCAAAGATGACATCTTCACTACCACAAAGTTTATACCAAGACTCAGTACCCTTTATAATGATATGAGGATAGTACATTCCATAATTTAAATTCGGTAGACTTGTTCTCTTCTTGCTGAAGAATGTAACTATGCAGCTAATAGTAAAATCTAAATTGCTCATCTCAGTTCTCATTCAACTACATATACCATATCACCTTTAAAGTATATGTTCATTATACAGTGTACGGGATTCCCTTCGGTCCATAACCAACCTTGGAATACAGCGTGACCCCAATTATAAGTCTCCGTAATGACCTCAAATTCACTTTCACTATAATCCTGTTGATACTGAGGCAACTCAATTCTTTTACCTGTGAAAGTATCTAGTATTGTATTATTAAACACGAGAATCTCAAAAAAATCTATATCGCACGTCTCAAACACAACTTTGGCTTTATGAGTCTGTTCAACACCATTCTCATAAGAGAATATATACTCAAAAGTAAGGATCAAATTATCATCTGCGTATTCTATTTTCTGTACCCGCGCATCATGGAGAGAATACTTGGAATACTCGCCAAAAGATTTAGTTGTTTTCATAAGGCCTTAATCCCTTTATAATTAACTCATTTCCAATTTTTCTATATAATCTTTTTCCTTTGTCAACTATATTAGAAAATCTAGAATAACCACTATCTTCAACTATATTTCTACTAATCATAAGCATTTTAATTCTATCACGTAGATGGAAAGTCTGACTATTTTACTAATTCTAAACGCATATAGCTTTTATTAAAAAAGACACTAGCTGAGATCTGCCAATTACTTTCATTTCCTCCAATAATTATCAATATCGGTTCAGGACATTTTAAATCATTGTTTCTAGATAGGGTAAACATTTGTTTTAAATCAGTAATACTGGGTTCAGCCGAAGCATTCGGATGATAATGCCATTCCCCTAAATAATATAAACCTTGATTCCATACTGAATCTAAAAGCTCTTTTAATCCGCTTGAACTCCTACGAAAATTATATTTTGAGTGTTGAGAGTTCTTAGGTGCTGGTGTTATCTGTAAAATATCTGCTATCATTTGATTATGTGAGTAATTTCCTATTAACACACCTCCAGTTTCATAAGGATTGGCTTCACGACAATAACTAATCATTTGTTTATATATTTCTTTTCCCAAATATACATTATATGCTTGACTCTTATCTTTAAAGATCATTAATTATCTATCTTCCTTTTTTTCTACCAATATATACCCCTCAAAAATCCCATTATTTTCTTTTTGTTCATAAACAATTGAAAAAGTCTTCTCTGCTTTTAAATCAATATAATTTTCAATTACCTTTACTGCTGTAGAAGCTGCAAGCCAGATATCATCACTTCTTCCAGGAAATGTAGGATGCCAACAACCTATTCCATTTCTTGGTAAGTTGTACTCATCAAACAATTCTCTTTCTTTTTGTATATATGGCAAAATCAACTCATAAAACGAATCAAAACTAAAAGAATTGCCACTCATTAGCGTTATATATAAATGCTTCGCTCCCAAGCCTACAGACACAGAGGTTATAATATGACTTTTTGTAAAAACAACTTTTTCAAAAATATCAAGAACATTATTTTCTCCTGTGCAATCAATAATTATATCGTATTTATCTAGATCAATATTTGTTTTATACTCTTCATCAATTGTAAGGATATCTTCTATTACCTTAATGTTTGCATGTGGATTTAAGGAATTAAGATAATTGCTCAATGATTGTACTTTAGACTCACCAATATTATCTATATTAAGAACATGACGAGACAAATTCCCGATTTCAAATATATCAGAGTCTGCAATAGTGAGATCGTATACACCTGCCCGTACAAGTATTTCTGCTACTGATGCACCGATACAACCTGCTCCAAGAAGCAAAATTTTTTTTCTAAGTAAAAAATCGTTCAATTTCCCCCGCTGCGATATTTCTTGTTGATTCCAATTTTCTGATTTAATCCATTCTAATTTCATCTTTCGTGTCAAAACTTCGCTTCTGTCACGAAACCACCATCCTTTATGATTAGTTCGGAATCCATTTGCTGTCTTCTTACCATATGATATAACTGGTAAATACATAGCCATCCAAAAAATACTTTCAGGCTCACCTCCAAAAAATCTCGGAATTGGAAAGCCAATTAAAAGTAAATGGTGATTCCCATCCCTAATCTTTGATAGAACCTTTTCCAATACATTCATAACATCAATATGTTGATTATTACATACATTTATTAACTCACTCAAAGTTTCTGGGGCTTGCCATACATTAATTACTGGAGGATATTTTAAAAGTATCCATGGAGCTTTAATTGGAGTAGATGTATTTGTTTTGGAAAGGTAATTACCCCATTGTGTACAGTGCTCTACATCACCATTTAATGATTTAAAATACTTTACATAGTACACAGATGGCTTACTTTTATAAACATCTAATTCTGCGATTCCATATCTACAATTAGTACTTTGCCATTGCATATAAGTGACACAATTTTCAGAAAAAACAAATTGTATTTCAGACATATAAAACAAACTAAAATCAGGCAATTCAAATAGCTCATTATCTAATACTAATTTATTTTGTGCCGCTAACTCAAGCCAAATTATGGCCCTACTTACATGGTATAGCAATCGTTCATCAATACTATAAGGCTCTCCTTGAAAACCAGATATTGTGTTTCTCTCCAAACACAATGCCCCTTTTCTCCACAGACCATTCTTTTCCAATTCTGAGTTATTAGCTTGATGATATAATGTCACATTAATACTATTTTCTACATCAGGATATATCTTAATTTTACCCTTTGGATATTTATCTTCTGCTATAACATACCACTGTGACAATTGAGGAAAATAAGATGTTTCATATTTAATTGATATGCCTAAATGTAAAAACCAAACTTTTAATTCATTATCAAATTTCCAATCATCTAATATTTTAACCTGTGATAACGAATCCAAAGCTCTTCTAGCCTGTTTTAGTTTTTCAGGAGCTTGTATTCTTTCCATTTATGCGAATCTTCCTTCTGGAATAGCTATTGACTTTTCAGTGCGAGTTGAAAAACCTGTTGAAGAATTAGATTTTGTAGGTTCTGGAGCAGGGGGAAATTCAGTACCAAATAACTCTCTCCATTTGCAAACACTATCATATAAGTCTTCGCAATCAAAAGCTTCACGAGCAATCTTAGCAGCACCACATACTACATCATAAAAATCAGAGTATTCGTCCTCTGTAATTCTTGCAAAAACGTCATGCTTAGGAACACCTCTATCAGCCAAGAAAGGTTTACTAGGATGGTCAAGAACAATATTCTCAAGAGTTGACACAATCCCCTCCGCTACGCTGGTTATACCATTCGGACAGCAATCACCAATAAAATGCTCGAATGGATAACTCTTTGGATGTTTTATATCTGGAAACTGTATCTTACGCCACCATTTTAATGCCTTAACAACATTTATATAGTGTGTATTACAACTCTTGTTTTTCTCAACTGTCCATCGAATTTGTTCAAGCGGATGTGTTTTATCCCATTTTTCGGCTTCACGATCAGGGATTAGAAGTGGATCAGATTTCCATTGCAGTTCGCTATCCGATTTACAAAATATATTATAGGCACTCTCAACCCAAAAATTATCTAACGATTTTACAAGCAAATTTTGCTGAAATTCTTCAATTGTATACTCAGAAATAATGGCTTTATCTTGCAATATTCCTATTTCGCTTTCACTTGGGGCGGAAGTAGGCACAATATCTAAGTCAACATAACTTAAACTTATACCTATTGACCTGCCTTGGATCCTATACTTATCTTTATAGTATTTCTCTAAAAAAGGTACAAATATATTTAATGCTTTTTCTGGCGTATATTCTTCAGAATCTAACTTTGTTACAACAATAATATCAACATCTGATTTATTTCCATTTTTTGGTTTAACCGCTGTAGAACGACGATAACTCCCCTGCAAAAAAGTGCTAACAATAATATTCGATAATGTTTTGTCTTCTTCTAATCTTTTTCTTAATGTCATATGTCCGCTTTTCAAGTCATTCACTTGATTCGCAGACAAACGAATATTAGATAGAAAATCTTTAAAATATGACGGTACAGTAGACATAAATAATCCCCCTTTAATTTATGAAACTTATTGATTTTGAATATGAACAAGAATCACGTTGTTCAAAATCATATTCATATAACACGCATTTACCGAATCCTCGTGAGATTTGTCCTAAAAAAAACATAAATGCATTTGGTGCAGAAGCAAAAATATGTAGTGTTGCTCGTCGTTCTTCAGTAGACCTTTCTACAATAGCATTATAAACAGAATTAGCAAGAGTTGCTGCATGGTTTCCATCTTCTATCGAAAAGTTTGTAAATTCTTCTTTATCAGGTGTACAAATTATGATACGCCTAATCGGTAGGTTGTTTTCTTTAATATATCTAATTACATCATCGTAAATATTGTGGGTAACATTTAGTATTAATACAGAATCGGCTTGATTTTCATCAAATATTTCATATGAAATATCCCAATTAGAATAGTTTCTTTTAGAAGATAGTTTTACATCCCATAATTCAATGCCATTTGTTGCTGACTTTTGTATTGGAAATATATTAATACCAGATTTACTATCGAGAACTCTCCCCGCAGCAAAAGCTAAAGATACATGTGTATCTAAATATATTTGATAGGCATAATTATTATTTGTATTTGTAAGCAAAAATTTTTTCATCACTTCATAAATATCATTATTCCAGTCATATCCATTTTTTAGATTACGTTCTTCAAACATCTCTATTAAAGACAAACATTTCGTCGTATCTTCCAACTTCACTGCTCCACGAGTAAAGCTTTGAATACTAATAGATATTCTTTTAGGAGAACACCTATCAGCAACCATAAAAATACGTTTCTCCAACGCATCATCAAATATATCTCTATCAATCCCTTTACCATTTGTTGAAGAAATCATGTGATCATGCACAGTAGCAGAAGTAATGAAGCTAATTTGATCAAAAGTCAGCCTTTTATTTTTATCTGAAATATATTTAAGTAAAGAATCTCTAACTATTGCTTCCAATGTATCAACATTAAAAGGGAGGCATTTAAAGTCTATTTTTCTACCTTGTATGATATCTGTATTAAATCCTTTCAATGAATTTTCTGCTTTTTTATCCATTTTATTGCTTTGAAATTTCTTTATTGAATTAATAAATGTATTTGCAGTATCATCGCATTGCCCTATTAAAAATAATTCAAATTCAGTTGAACCCACATCATCATTAATAAGGTCTTGTATCCATTTACTTACAGAATTCTTAGTAAAAGTATTTATTGTTGATTTTACCTGAATACTTTTGAAAACCTTATTTTCTTTTTCTAATGCAATATCAACCTTATCCTTTTCAGAATCAAATTCAATATAAATTTTATCCCAATTCTTTTGACACAGTGCTTCAAGAACGGATGCAAATGCTTGATACAAAAAACCTCGTGAAGCTTCTTTTCCTCCCATACCATACTCCTCTTTTCATATTTTTTCACCTAACTTTAACATAATAACAAAGCTCACAAAAATTCTTTCAATTGTTATAACACCAAATAACTAAAATACAATTTATTACTCACTTCTGTACAAAAGCCTCCCACCAAATTGATGGGAGGCTTTTATGCACACAAAAAATCCAATAACTCCCTTTCAAACTTATTCTTTTACCTTTCAGTTGAATTCAGAATTACTCAAAAAGTACAGTTAATGAATTTATAAATCAATATTCACTTATCATTCCCACTCAATTGTAGCAGGTGGTTTAGATGTAATATCGTACACGATACGGTT
>ERZ772855.2641-NODE-2641-length-14785-cov-2.984793_pt1 | contig 14785 bp, 14 predicted proteins | sample MGYA00511900_ERZ772855 | MGnify/ENA primary metagenome ERZ772855 (study PRJEB29015, sample SAMEA2737701) | human gut metagenome | biome: human gut; feature: human-associated habitat; material: faeces | place: China | collected 2012 ...
GCGGGCGGAGGGGGCTGCCCCGATAAAAAACGGCTCTCCGCCGTATGGACGGAGAGCCGTTTTTGTGGTTTAATCAGATGTATCCGCGGACAAGCGATACGCTCAGCGTGAAAAATTCGCGCATCGCGTAGTGGATGAAGCCGAACACGGTGGAGCGGGCCGGGACGCCGTAAAACGTGAATCCGCCGTTTTTCCGCGCCAGACACAGCGCGCGGAAAACATGAAAGTCGTTCGTGACGATGCCGACGCTCTCCACGTCTGTCTCCAGCGAGCGCAGCATGGGGAGACTGTAGCGCATGTTCTCCTCCGTGCTCGTGGAGCGATCCTCCAAAAGGATGCGGTCTGCGTCGATGCCGCCCGCGACGAGATGATCGCGGATGCATTCCGCCTCGCTCATCGGCTCGTCCTCGCCCTGCCCGCCGGAGGCGATGCATACCGTATCCGGGTTTTCCTCCAGATAGACGCGCGCGGCGTTGATGCGCTGCCGCAGCGACCCGCTCGGGCCGTTTTCATTGACTCTCGCGCCGAGAACGATGATGGCGTCCAGCCCCTCCGGAGGCTTCTGGAACGCGCCGGAAAATACCAGACACTCCACGGCGAGAAATACGGCGACGGCGGCGATCACGACGATGTTCACTGCCCGGAGCCACGGCCGGGGGATCGGCGCGCTCTTTCCGTGCTTCCACGCCCATTTCCAGAGAAAGAAGCGGCCAAAGCATACGGCCGACAGCATCAGCCAGAGATAGAGCAGCGACTGCCCGAACCGCACGGTGATGCCCTGGCCGAGATAATATATAAGCGTCAGTATCCCGGCATACAGAAAGAGCCGGTTGATGCGTTGTTCTTTTTTTGTCATAGCGTACCTCCGGAAAAGATCTCCTGCCGGAAAGACGGGGAGAACCCACTGAAAGTTCATTATACATAGTTTTGGGAGAAATACCAATGAGAAACGGAAAATTTGAAGGATATCTGCTCGTTGCGGATTTTGACGACACATTCTGCCCGGAGCACGGCGCTCCCGTGCCGGAGGAAAACCGGCGCGCGGCGCAGCATTTCATGGACGAGGGCGGCCTTTTCACGATCGCCACGGGGCGGGACGTGCGCTCGTATTATTCCATCCGGGACAAATTCACCGTCAACGCGCCGCTCGTACTCAGCAACGGCGCCGTGATCTTCGACGGCGAATCCGGCGAGAGCTGGTACGAGAGCTTTCTGCCGTTTTCCTGCCGGAGCGACCTTCTTGCCGCGCGCGACGCCTTTCCCGGCACGGGCATGGAGGTCCACCGCGGTGCGGATGTGCGCGTCTGCGGCAGCAATGCGACGCTCGAGAAGCACCTTTCCCGCATGGGCGTGCCGGTTTCGGAGGCCGATCCGGGACATATTCTGTATCCGTGGACGAAGGTGGTGCTTGTAGCGCCGGACGAGATCCGCGCCGAGAGCGAAACGGCGCACGCGCTCTGCGCGTGGATCGCAGCGCAGTTTCCCGGACGGTACGAGGCCGTGCCATCCGGCGCTCTGGTGGACGTGGTCGCCGCCGGGAGCGACAAGGGCAGCGGCGTGCGGCGGCTTGCGGAGTTTCTGGATATTCTTCCGGAAAACATCGTCTGCATCGGCGACGGCTGGAACGATATTCCGATGCTGCGCGCGGCGGGCCGCGCCTTCGCGCCGGAAACGGCGCTGCCGGAGGTTTTGGCGCTTCCCGGCGTGACGAAGCTCGGCGCGCCCGGACGCTGCATCCGCGACGTGATAGACAGGCTTGAAGCGGATCAAAAATAAATTTTTATACAAATTTTCACCGAATTATTTGTTGCCGGTGGCTTTTGATTGTTTTGTGTGAATGCTAAATTAAGAGATACAGCCACAATTGCAACGCAGGCAACAAGACTTACGGCAGTTTTAAGCACTTTTGAATTCGTAAATTTTATACGCTTATTATGACTTTTTTCAATTGCATTTTTTATATTGTCACTTTCAAGGTTTACCGGCGGTGTAACACCGTCATCATCAAATTTTTTCTTTATAAAATCCAGGTCAAAATCAGTAATAACTTTATCGTATTTATCATTATTTTTCATAAATCATCACTCCAAATAATTTCTCATTTTTGCAAGGCTTCTTGATAGCTTTGAACGAACACTTGAAGGCTTTAAACCGATTATTTTTGAACATTCCTTACTTGTAAAACCTGCCACGGCACAAAGCAGTACAATATCCTTTTCATCATTATTAAGCAAATTTAATGCATTTTTTAAATCTAACGACAAATCACTTTGAGAATCTGAAAGCGATACATCATTTTTCATATCTTCAAAATCGGAATTTGCCCTGCTTTTTGCCTGCAAATCAATATATTTAATACAAGAAGAATGCAAAATTTTAAATATCCACGAAGGAAAAGCGTCTGCTTTTTTAAGCTTATGTATCTGTGAATATGCACTTAAAACACAGTCCATAACCGCATCTTCGGCATCGTTTGCATTTGAAAGCCTGTAATATGCGTATTTATACAATCTGTTTTTATACAAATTGTAAAGTTCACAAAAAGCATCGCTGTCTCCCTTTTGGGCTTTTTTAACAAGTTCGCTTTCTTTCATATTTTTCACCTCTCTTGACGCGTCATATGTTAAGTATAAATAAATTGCCAAAATGTTGCAATAAATTTTAAAAATTCGCCTTTTTTCATTTTTATTTTACAATTTTGTAAATTTTGAAAATATTTTAAATTTAGTATTGTTATAAATGCAAGTCTATTATATAATAGATACAATTAAGATTTTTAATAATGGGTAACTGTCGTTATCATTCGATATAAAGGTAGGACAAAGTGATGATTTTTTCAAGAGATATTGGCATAGATTTAGGCACTGCTAACACTATTATTTGTGATAAAAAAGGCAGAATTATAATAAGAGAGCCAAGCGTTGTTGCAGTTGATGTGAAAACAAAAAGAGTACTTGCAACAGGTGACGAGGCTAAAACAATGATTGGCAGAACACCGGGTTCAATAATAGCTGTAAGGCCGCTTCAAGAGGGTGTTATTGCCGATTTTGATATGACATCGGATATGCTTAAAAGCTTTATTTTCCGTTCAAGCAGGCGAAACATTGTTACCAGAACAAGAGTTGTGGTAAGTGTGCCGAGCGGTGTAACGGAAGTTGAAAGAAGAGCTGTTGAAGACGCTGTACGCTCAGCCGGTGCACAGGATGTTGAACTTATTGAAGAATCAATGGCTGCTGCAATCGGCGCAGGGCTTCCCGTATTTGAAGCTACGGGTTCAATGATTGTGGATATCGGCGGCGGTACATGTGATGTTGCGGTTATCAGCCTCGGCGGAATTGCTGCAAGCAGAAGCATTAAAGTCGGCGGTGACGCATTTGACGAATCCATTGTTAACCATATGAAAAAAGCGCACAATTTGCTTATAGGCAAAAACACAGCAGAAGATATAAAAATAAAAATCGGCTCTGTAAGTTCATATGACGGTGAGGGCGCAATGGATGTTAAAGGCAGAAATCTTACTGACGGTTTGCCGAAAAGCGTTGAAATAACCTCCGCAGAAATAAGAGATGTTTTGGCAGAACCTGTTTCAAAAATCATTGCAGCTATCAAAGAAACTCTTGAGGTTACACTTCCGGAGCTTGCAGCAGATATTATTGACAGGGGCATTTACCTTGCAGGCGGTTCAAGCCAACTCAGAGGTTTGCCGGAACTCATATCAAAAGAAACTAAAATACAGGTGCATATTCCTGAAAAGCCGCTTGATTGTGTGGCTTTGGGAACATCAATTAAACTCAGAAGGGCATAATAATTATGAAAGACCTTTTTAAAAGCAGTCGTTTCAAGTTAATAATTGTAATAATCGCCTTACTGCTTGTAGGCATGACTCTTTGTGCTGCAAACGGGCATGGCGAAACTGCGCAAAGCGGTATTATAGGCACAATATTCACGCCCGCACATTGGGTTGCAAGCAAAATCAGCAACGGAATTGACAGCATCAGCGAAAATGCAAAAGGCAATGCAGAATATGATGCAAAAATTGACTCATTGCAAAAACAGCTCGGCGAGTTACAAGACCAACTTGCAGATTACAACAACCTTAAAGCGCAAAACGATTTATATAAAGATGCACTCGGACTTAAAGAAGAACATAAGGATTTTGAATTTGCCGAAGCTTCGGTTATCGGCAGGGACAGTGCAAACCCTTACTGCTCATTCACCGTAAGCAAAGGAACTTTAAACGGGGTTAAGGACGGTGCAGCGGTACTTTACGGAAAATATCTTATCGGCGTTATTAAAAAAGCTTATCCCACTTACAGTGTTGTAACCACAATTCTTGACCCTGATTTTTCAGTATCGGCTTATGATATTTCAACAAATGAATTAAGCTTTGTTTCAGGTGATGCCGAACTTGCACAAAAAGGCATTTGCAAATTTGAAAACCTTTCATCATCAAGCAAGATTTCATACGGTTCAATCATTGCAACAGCAGGCATAAGCAAAAAAATGCCTAAAGGAATAATTATCGGTACAGTAAAAGACATCAGCAATGAAGAAAAAGATATTTCAAGCTACGCTTCTATTGAACCGGGAACAGATATAGAAAAGTTAACATCGGTTCTTATCCTCACAAATTATTCCGAAAGCGAGGGTAAATAATGAGTAAAAGGCAACAGACAATTAAATATATTTTCTACTGCCTTATAATTCTTATTTGTGATTTACTGCAAAATGTGAGCGGCCTTTTTCCTGAAATTTACGGTGCAAGATGTTTTCTTCTTCTTCCGGTAAGTATTATTCTTGCTATGGGCGAAGATGAGAGAAACGGTGCATTATTAGGGCTTTTTGCCGGGCTTTTATGGGATTTAACATCAGGTGTGCATATGGGCTTTAATTGCATATATATTATGCTTATGTGCTTTTTCTCATCAGCACTTGTAACTTACATTGCAAGAAACATTTTTATCACAAATATTGTTTCAATAACAGTAACAACGGTGCTTTACGCATTTATTTATTGGCTGTTTTTCATTATCATAAAGGGAATAAGCGGCGGCGAAATGACGCTTGTAACTTTCTATTTACCGTGTGTAATTTACACACTTGTGCTTACCCCGATAATTTATTTAATTTTAAAGCCGATTAAAAGGAAGCTCAACCAAGCGCCGCAGCTTATTATTGAGGATAAAAACCACAAATAAGCGGCAGTTGATAAACAAGGAGATTTTTAGTGAAAAGTAAATATAAAAGTGGCAGAAGTGTTTTTGCACTGATAGTTGTCTGCTTAGTTATCTTTTCATTTGCGGCAGATTTATTTAACATTCAGGTTAAAAACAACGAATATTATGCCGCACAAAATAACACAGAAAGTAAATATGTAGTTGAACTTGAAGCTGCAAGGGGCGAAATTGTTGACAGAAACGGTAACGCACTTGTAACAAATAAGCAGGGAAATTCAATAATTTTAAATGCGGTATTTTTCCCATCTCAAAAAGATAATAAAAGAAGAAATGAAATTATTTATAATCTCATAAAGCTTTTTGAAAAAAACAAGGAAGAATACACTCAAAATCTTCCGTTAAAAATAACAAAAGACGGAAAAGTAAAATTTAAAGGCAAAAAAGAAGATATTGCCACTATGAAAAGTGCGGATATGCTAAATCTTCAGCCATATGCAACAGCGCAAAACTGCTATGATGCAATGATTGAAAAATATGAAATTGAAGGTTATGATGCCGAAACCGCACTGAAAATAGGCAATATTAGATATGAGCTTACAAGGCTTCTTTTTTCATATGAAAATCCTGTAACCATAGCTGATGAAGTAAGTGATGAAACAGTTGCTATGATTAAAGAAGATAAAGAAACTTATCTCGGCGCAGATGTAAGAATTGTGGCATACAGGGAATATGTTGATTCTACAATCGCACCGCATATTTTAGGCACAGTAAGAAAAATAAATGCCGAAGAATATAACGATAAAAAAGATGACGGTTACAAAATTACCGACCAAATAGGTGAATCAGGCATTGAGCAAGCTTGCGAAAGCGAACTCAGGGGTACACCCGGTGAACTTACAATTACAATTTCAAAAGACGGAACCGTTTCACAGGAAATAACGAAAAAGCCTATTCAGGGCAACACGGTGGTATTGACTATTGACCGTGATTTGCAGGTGCTGGCACAAAAAAGGCTTGCATCCGTTTGCAACAAGGTTAACGCTGCTTCATCGGCAGGCGCAGTAGTTATGGAAGATGTTAACAACGGTGATGTACTTGCCGCCGCATCATACCCTACTTACGATTTAAACGATTATTACGATAAATATGACGAGCTTATTTCAAACCCACGCAATCCGCTTTGGTCAAGATTTGCTATGGGTACTTATGCACCGGGTTCAACCTTTAAGCCTGTTGTAGCAAGTGCTTCGCTTGAAGAGGGTTCAATAAGTTCCGATACTATTTTCAACTGCGGCGGTACAATGGAATACAGAGGGCAAAAATTTAAATGCCTGCACGGTAATGCACACGGCGGTGAAAATGTAAAAACAGCGCTTCGTGATTCGTGTAACATTTTCTTCTACAATTGTGCTATGAGAGTCGGCATTTCTAAAATTGACGAGTACGCAAGTGCATTTGGTTTAGGTGAAAAAACAGGCGTTGAAATTGCCGAATCGGCAGGTATACTCGCCTCCCCTGAAAACAGAGAAAATAACGGCGGCATATGGAATGCCGGTGATACACTTCAAACTGCTATCGGCCAAAGTGATAACCTTTTCACTCCGCTTCAACTTGCAAACTACTGTTCAACAGTTGCAAACGGCGGAACAAGATATGAACTTCATTTTGTAAAATCAATCATTTCTTCAGCCACAGGTTCGGTTAATGAAAAAACAAAATCTGTTGCCGAAACAGTAGGATTGAGCCAAAGTACAGTTAACACCGTGCATCAGGGTATGCGCCTTGTTGCTACAAACGGCGGCCCGTATTTAGTATTTTCCGATATGAAAACAAAGGTTGCCTGCAAAACAGGTACATCGGAAGTTACAGTAAACGGTGTTAAGAGGAATAACGGTTTTCTTATCACATTTGCACCATATGAAAACCCTGAAATTGCAGTATCATCAGTAGTTGAGCTTGCAGGTTCAGGTTCGGAAACAGCAGAAATGACTAAAGATATTATCAATTATTGGTATCAAAACAACACCGATGCAAAAACAAACCAAAAAGTCGGAACGCTTTTACCTTAATTTTTTAAGGCTTATATATAATTTATTGTTGAATAAAAGCTGATTTTGTGATAAAATAAATTGATTTGGTATAGATATAATATTTTAAGACAGTAAATATTTTCAATGAACGAAACTAATTTTGGAGGAAAACTATGAATATAGCTTTAATTGCACATGATGCTAAAAAAGAACTGTTAGTTCAGTTTTGCATTGCTTATTGTGGGATTATCAGCAGGCACGATGTTTGTGCAACAGGCACAACAGGTAAGCTTGTTTCTGAGGCAACAGGCCTTAAAATAAACTGTTTTCTTGCCGGAAGCCAGGGTGGCGGGCAGCAAATAGCAAGCCGAATTGCTTGTAATGAAATCGACCTTTTAATTTTCTTTAGGGACCCGCTTTCACCAAAGCCGCACGAACCGAGTGACCACGACCTTTTACGCCTGTGCGATGTGCACAACATTCCCTTCGCAACTAACATTGCCACAGCAGAAGCCTTAATACGCGGTGTTGAAAGAGGCGACTTTGAATGGAGAGAGATTGTAAACCCAAGATACAATCCATCAAGATAAAACAATAATGGGTGAGTTTTACCGCTCACCCAATTTTTATGATACAGTAACAGGAGAACAATATGGCACTTATAACTAAAGCTATTAAAGGCACAAAAGATGTTTTGCCTAAAGATGTACACAAAAATCAATATATTGAAGCAACTGCTTTGGATATAGCTTCAAAATTCGGATATAAAGAGATAAGAACACCTGTTTTTGAACATACGGAACTTTTTCAGCGAGGTGTAGGTGACACTACCGATGTAGTTCAAAAAGAAATGTATACATTTGATGACAAGGGCGGCAGGTCAATCACTTTAAGGCCGGAAGGCACTGCCGGTGCTGTTCGCTCTTTCCTTGAAAACGGACTTTGCAATGAAGCACTTCCGCAAAAGGTTTGCTATCTTACATCTTGTTACAGATATGAAAAACCGCAGGCAGGCAGGCTAAGGGAATTTCACCAATTTGGTGTTGAATGTTTCGGTACAGCCTCCCCTCTTGCCGACGCAGAAATAATTGCGCTTGCAAAATCAATTTTCGATACACTCGGTGTTCAAGATTTAAGCCTTGAAATAAATTCAATCGGTTGCCCAAAATGCCGTGCTGAATATCACAAAGCGCTTAAAGAATACTTTGCTTCACGCAAGGATGAACTTTGTGACACCTGCAAGGGCAGACTTGACAGAAACCCTATGCGTATTCTTGACTGCAAAAGCCCTATTTGCCACGAAATTGCACAGGGCGCACCGGTAGTTATTGATTACCTTTGCGATGAATGCAAAGAGCATTTTGAAAAAGTACAGAAATATCTTGATGCACAAAATATTGAATATAAAATCAATCCGCAAATTGTAAGAGGACTTGATTATTATACAAAAACAGTGTTTGAATTTGTTTCAAACTCAATAGGCGCGCAAGGAACTGTTTGCGGTGGCGGCAGATACGACGGACTTGTTGAAGAACTCGGCGGCCAGCACACAGCGTCACTCGGCTTTGCAATGGGACTTGAAAGGCTTATGCTTCTTATGGAAGCGCAGGGTTGTGAATTTCCGCAAGCCGAAAAGCCGGATTTATTTATTGTTGCACTCGGCGAAAAAGCTACGCTTAAAGCGCTTGAAATAGCTAAAGATATGAGAGAAGAAGGTTTTTCTGCTCTGTTAGACCTTAACCAAAGAAGTGTAAGGGCGCAGATGAAATATGCAGACAAGCTTGGTGCTAAATTCAATGTTGTAATCGGCGACAATGAAGTTGAAAACAAAATTGCCAAGCTTAAAAATATGCAAACAGGCGAAGAAACCGAAATTAACCTCGACACATTTGTAAGCGGTTTTTATAACATATCTCTTAATGACCAGCTTGCAGATTTGGAAATAAACGGTGAAAAATTTGATTTTGGCTCACTCTTCGGACTTAAGAACAGTGAGGAAGAATAATAACTTATTTGTGAAAGGTTAAATAAAATGGATACAATTAAGGGACTTAAAAGAACAAATTATTGCGGTGACCTTAGAATTGAAGATGTAGGTAAAGAGGTTACCCTTTTCGGTTGGTGCCAAAGGCAGCGTGACCTCGGAAATCTCATTTTTATTGATTTGAGGGACAGAACAGGCCTTATTCAGCTTTCATTTAACGATACAACAGACAGAGAAGTTTTTGCAAAAGCACAAAGTGTAAGGGCAGAATATGTTGTAGCCGCAGTTGGTACAGTTTGTGAGCGTGAAAGCAAAACAAACAAAATCGCAACAGGTGATATTGAAATCAATGTAAAGGAATTTCGTATTATATCAAAAGCTGAAACTCCGCCTTTTGAAATCGCAAAAAGTGAAAAAGTAGGTGACGAAACAACACTTAAGTACCGTTACTTAAATCTTCGTAACGAAAAGCTTACACAAAATATCTTAATGCGACATAAAATTGCAAAAATTGCAAGAGAATATTTTTATGATAATGATTTTATCGAAATTGAAACACCGATGATGATTAAGTCAACTCCTGAGGGTGCAAGAGATTACCTTGTTCCGTCAAGAATCCACAACGGCAAGTTTTATGCTCTCCCTCAGTCACCGCAGATTTACAAACAGCTCCTTATGCTTGCGGGCTTTGACCGTTACATTCAGCTTGCAAGATGCTTCCGTGACGAGGATCTTCGTGCAGACCGTCAGCCTGAATTCACACAGATTGATATGGAGCTTTCATTTGTTGATGTTGATGACATCCTCGAAATCAACGAGGGCTTTTTCAAAAAGCTTTTCAAAGAGGTTTTAAACATTGACCTTGAGGAGCATTTCCAGAGAATGACCTACAAAGAGGCTATGGAAAGCTACGGTTCGGACAAGCCCGATATCCGTTTTGACATGAAGATTCAGGATATTTCGGATCTTGTTAAGGACTGCGGTTTCAGCGTATTTACAAGTGCAATTGAGAACGGCGGTTCTGTAAGGGCAATTGTTGCCAAGAATGCGTCGTCGGTTTACACAAGAAAAGAAATTGACAAGCTCACAGAATATGCAAAGGGCATCGGCGCAAAGGGACTTGCCTATGTAAGATGGGTTGACGAGCCTAACGCATCATTCAAAAAGTTTATGAGTGAAGAAGAGCTTTCTGCAATCTACGAAAGACTCGGTGCGGAAAAGGGCGATGTTATTCTCATCGTTGCCGACAAGAACAGCACGGTTCTTTCAACACTCGGCGCACTTCGTCTTGTTGTTGCAAAGCGTCTTGACATTATCCCCGATGTGTTCAAGTTCCTCTGGATTGTTGACTTCCCGTTCTTTGAATATGATGAGGAAAGCGGCGAATGGCTTGCAATGCATCACCCGTTTACAATGCCTAAGGAAGAGTGTCTACAGTACCTTGACACAGATCCGTCAAAGGTTATTGCAAAGGCTTATGACCTCACACTTAACGGTGTTGAACTCTCAAGCGGTTCAATGCGTATCACAGACTATGAACTCCAGCAGAAGATGTTCAAGGCTTTGAAGCTCACCGATGAAGAAATCGAAGCAAAGTTCGGATTCCTTGTTGAAGCCTACAAATACGGCGCACCGCCGCACGGTGGTATGGGTATCGGTCTTGACCGTGTTACAATGCTGATGAGCAAGGCTGACAGCCTCCGTGATGTAACGGCATTCCCGAAGGTTCAGAATGCAAGCGAGCTTATGTCTGCGTGTCCGGCAGAAGTTGATGACGAAAGCCTTGAGGTTCTCGGAATCAAGGTTGTCAACAAAGAAGACTGATTAAGGGTACAATTATATGAGTCCGGATACAATTGCAACAATCATCTCTGTGTCGATAGTTGTACTTGCAATAGCAATTATAGTTACGGTAATTGTCAGTAAGATAAGACATCTTTCAAGAACATTGTTCGGTACAAGCTCCCTTATAGAGGGCATTCAGGGCGTGAAAGAGGATCAGGAGCAAATGCGTGAAACTCCCCGTTCTCTTCACGGAATGACCTCGGTTTATATGCCAATGATAAAAAAGGATTTTCCCGAGCTTGATGTTGAGCAGTATATGAACAAAACCCGTTCACTTTTGCGAAACTACTTTTCGGCGGTTGAGTCAAAAAGGCTCGGCGTTATTGCGGAGGAGGTCACTCCGAATTTTACAAACTATGTTCAGGGAATTATCGACCAGCTTTCATCTGTTGCAAATACACAGCATTATGAGGATGTCAATATTTACGATGTTCAGATTGCCCGCTATATAAAAAACGGTGCAACGGTAACGATACTTTTTGAGGCGTCCGTCGGTTACTTTTCGTATGTTACCGATATGAACAATGAGGTGACCTTCGGCAGCAGAGAGAACAGAATGCAGACAATCTACGAGGTTGGGTTGATGTATGTTCAGGACGCTGACCGGCTTCATAACAGAGCAACCGCTCTCGGGGTGAATTGCCCCAACTGCGGTGCTCCCGTAAAAACACTGGGAGAAAAATTTTGTCAGTTCTGCGGAACTGCAATAAAAGAAATTAACATTCGTTCGTGGAAGTTTAATTCCGTAAACGAACAGACACTTCAACAGAGAAAATTCTGAAAGTTTGACGGTCGGGTTGTCAGAGCCAAATGCCCTCTTCCCGACCGTCTTTTTGCATTATTTATGATGGCAAAACATTGGAACAATAAAAAAAGCATATGCCATTCAGCCTGTTTTTTAATAATAGTATTGAAATTTTTCTTCAAACATATTATTATTAGTGTAACAGCAATATCTGAAAAATCAGCTATAAGCTACAAAAATTAAGGAGTTAAATTATGGGTATTATTAAAGCAGCGATAAATGCAGTCGGAGGCGGACTCGCGGATTCATGGCTCGAGGTCATTGAACCGTCCCCTATGGGCGACAACACCCTCATCTGTCCCGGTCAGCTTGTTTCGCAGAACGGCAAAAGTCAGAACAAAAAGGGTTCTGAAAACATCGTATCAAACGGTTCTGTAATTCATGTTTACGATAACCAGATGATGATTCTTATTGACGGCGGTAAGATTGTTGACTTTACTGCAGAGCCGGGTTATTTTAAGGTAAATAACAGCTCAATGCCGTCACTTTTCTGCGGTCAGTTCGGTGATTCGATCAAGGAAACTTTTAACCGTATTAAGTACGGCGGAATCCCCTCACAGGCTCAGAGAGTTTTCTATATAAATCTTCAGGAAATCAAGGGTATTCCTTTCGGAACATCAACTCCAGTAAACTATTTTGACAATTTTTACAATTCAGAGCTTATGCTTCGTGCTCACGGTACATATTCAATCAAGGTTGTTGAGCCGTTCAAGTTCTATCAGGAGGTTATTCCGAGAGAGGCTGTTACGGAAAACAAGTCTGTTGATTTCGCAGATGTAAGAGCACAGTATAACGAGGAGTTTGTCGGCGCTCTCGGTTCTGCAATCAACCAGTATTCCGCTGACGGTGAGAGAATCAGCTTTATCAAGTCAAAACAGCGTCTTATCGGTCAGTATATGGCACAGACGCTTGATGAGGAATGGACACAGGCTCGTGGTATGGAAGTCTTTGCCGTTGGTATGGATGTTTCCTACACAGAGGACAGTCAGGAGCTCATCAATATGCGCAACAAGGGTGCAATGCTCTCGGACGCAGCAGTTCAGCAGGGCTATGTTGCAGCCAATATTTCAGAGGGCCTTAAAGATGCCGGCTCAAATGCAAACGGTGCAATGGCAGGCTTTATGGGTATGGGCATAGGTATGAATGCCGGCGGAAATATCATGGGCGGTTATCAGCAGAATCCGCAGTACCGTCAGCAGCAGCCGACTCAGCCACAGCAGCCGACTCAGCCACAGCAACAGGCTCAGCCGCAGCAGACTCCCGCTCCGCAGGCAGGCGGTGCAGCCGCAGGCTCATGGACTTGCTCATGCGGTGCGGTAAACACAGGCAAGTTCTGCTCGGAGTGCGGTTCAAAGAAGCCCGAGGCTCCCAAAAAGCGTTTCTGCACAAACTGCGGATATGAGCTTTCTGCAAATGCAAAGTTCTGTCCCGAGTGCGGTACAAAGACAGAATAATCTGAATTTTAAGTACAAACAATCCCTCTTCTCAAACGGAGGGGGATGTTTCAGAATTTAATTATAAGGGGTAAGTTATGGCAACTGTAAACTACACCTGTCCGAACTGCGCCGCTCCGCTGAAATTCAATCCCGATAAGCAGATGTTCAGTTGTGAATACTGTATGTCCGATTTTACGGAAAAGTATGTTCAGGATTTTTTTGCCAAGAAGGAACAAAAAGAGAACAGCGCAGAAAAGCAGGATAAAAAGGAACAGGAAAAGGCTAAAGAGAATGCCGCCAAGCAGGCGCAGAGCAATGACAGTGCACAGGCAGAAAACAAAACTGAGGAAGAGGCTGTTATCTACAACTGCCCAAGCTGCGGTGCTCAGGTTGTTACAACAGCGTCAACTGCGGCAACAACCTGCTTCTATTGTCAGAATCCTGTTGTTCTCGGCGGCAGACTTTCGGGTGAATTTAAACCCGACCGTGTGATTCCGTTCAAGCTTTCAAAGCAGAAGGCAATTGACAAGTTTCTTGAAATGTGCAAAAGGAAATGGTTTTTGCCGAAGAATTTTGTCAGCGAAAAGCATTTTGACAAACTCACGGGTGTGTATTTTCCGTATTGGTATGTTGACGAACAGCGTAGCGCACAGATGGTTGCAAAGGGCGAAAAGGTTCGTTCGTGGACTGTCGGAGATGACCGTTACACGGAAACAAAGGTTTTTGAGCTCCACAGAGCAGGCAATCTGATTGTAAATAATGTTTTTGAAAGAGCGTTAAAAGGTCAGGACAGAGATATGCTCCAATGCGTACACCCTTACGATTTGGGCGAGGCTCACCCGTTTGCAATGTCCTATCTTTCCGGTTTTCAGGCAGAAAAGCGTGATATTGAGCAAAATGAGGTTGCACAGGCAGTTCAAACAAGAATCAACGGCTATTGTCAACAGCTTATGAAAGACACGGCAAGCGGATACAGTGCCGTTCAGATTCAGAACTACAACGATAAAATCGACCTTGAAAATTGGAACTATACCCTCTTGCCCGTTTGGGTTGTAACCTATAAATACAGGGGTAAAATTCTGCCGTTTGCAGTTAACGGTCAGACGGGCAAAACCTACGGTGAGCTTCCTACCTCCGCAGGAAAGCTTCTTGCTTTCGCTGCAATTATTGCCGCAGCGCTTATGGCACTCGGCTTGTTGGGAGGTTTGTTGTTCTTATGATGAATGTTACAAAAAGACTTTCCGCAATGCTTGCGGCAATGATTATGGTTTTCTGTACTCCGCTCTTTGTTTTTGCGGCGGGACAAACAGAACTCCGTGATGACGCCGAACTGTTTACCTCGGAGGAAGAAACACAGCTTCAGGCGGAACTTGACGCTTTTGCTCAAAAAACCGGCTGGGTTGCGGTTATCTATACTAACAACGAGGGCAAAACCGAGGACAATATCAAACCGTTTGCAAACCGTTATTATGCCGACAAATACGGCAAAACTACGGCGGGTGTTATAC
>ERZ772855.2644-NODE-2644-length-14777-cov-6.435199_pt1 | contig 14777 bp, 15 predicted proteins | sample MGYA00511900_ERZ772855 | MGnify/ENA primary metagenome ERZ772855 (study PRJEB29015, sample SAMEA2737701) | human gut metagenome | biome: human gut; feature: human-associated habitat; material: faeces | place: China | collected 2012 ...
GCGGTGCATTGATTTTCTGGTACGGATGATTGATAAGTACGGCGCTGAAGTCCTCTGAGAGTTGGAGGAAGAAAACAGAATAAGGAAGAAAAAACAGCATAGAATACTTCTGAGCGGGTATGGCTAAGAATGTTTTGGCATATTGACAGGACATTTAAAATGACGTATACTAAGCTCAGTGATCGTTCTGTAGAAACTTGAGAAGCCTACAGGCGGGGGAGAGCCTGCGGGTCTCTCCCTCTTTTGTTTTAAGGAGAAATGAGATGCAGACACCGAAAAAATTTTCTTCTTTTAGTGACCAGGTTTCCTGGATCAGTGATGAAAAGGGAATAAAAATAAAAGACAGAGAATATGCGGAAGAGATGTTACGCCAAATAGGATATTTTCCTCTTATGGGAGGATATAAACATCTTTTTAGAATATCAAACACAAAAAATATAAAGCAGGAACAAGTTTTGAAGAAATAGTCAGTCTGTATAAGTTTGATGCAGAGCTTAGAGAGTTGTTCTTTAAATATTTACTGCAGATTGAGCGACAGATGCGTTCTTTGATGTCATACTATTTTACTGAAATGTATGGAGCAGAGCAGAAGCAGTACCTGGATGCTAATAATTATAATAATACAAAAAGAAATCATGCAACAATCGTAAAGTTGATAGCGACCTTGAAACGGGCAACAACGACCACAGATTATACATATATCAACTATTACCGCAAGACATATGGTGAAGTTCCATTATGGGTTTTGGCAAATGTACTTACGTTTGGAAACTTATCAAAAATGTTCCGAGTGTTTCCGCAGTCCTTAAAATCAAAAGTATCAAAAAACTTTGAACCTTTGAATCAGCATCAGATGGAACAGTTTCTATCTGTTCTCACTAAGTATAGGAATGTATGTGCCCATGGGGAACGACTGTTTACATACAGAACAGTAGATGCTATTGCGGATACACCGCTTCATAAAAAACTTTCATTACCACAGAGCGGTAATCAGTACGAAAAAGGAAAACAAGATTTGTTTGCTGTGGTGATTGCTTTTAGATATCTATTACCTGGAAAAGATTTTCTGGAATTTAAAAGAAAGCTTATAAAAGAGATTGACCGAGTAAACAGAGAAGTAGAGCATATAGGTGAAGTTGAATTATTGAATAAAATGGGTTTCCCGAAAAATTGGAAAAATATTACCAGATACCATTTAAATTAAAGAAAAATCCTCTAAGAGATAGTGAAACACCTATTGTCTTAGAGGATTTTTTGTATTAATCATAGGATTGACAAAGAAATGAGTCAATAAGAAAATAAGTATTGAAAATAGTTGGAATGAGTACTAAAATAAAGTTGGGACAATAAAACAGAATTATATTGCAAGGAAAATTATGAAGAATAAAAAGATAAAATGTGATATCTATACCAGAGTATCCACAACCATGCAGGTAGATGGCTACAGTCTGGATGCTCAGAAAGAAAAACTCAAGAGATATGCGGAATTTCAGAATATGGAAATCGTAAATGAGTATTCAGATGAAGGTAAGTCTGGAAAGAGCGTAGAGGGCAGACCGGAATTTCAGAGAATGTTGGATAATATTGAGAATGGAACAGATGAGGTACAGTTTGTACTGGTGTTCAAGCTTTCCAGATTCGGTCGTAATGCGGCAGATGTATTAAACTCTTTGCAGAGGATGCAGGATTTTGGAGTGAATCTGATCTGTGTTGAAGATGGGATTGACAGCTCAAAAGATAGTGGAAAGCTGATGATTTCTGTTCTGTCTGCGGTGGCAGAGATCGAACGAGAGAATATCCTTGTTCAGACAATGGAAGGACGTAAGCAGAAAGCCAGGGAAGGAAAATGGAATGGTGGATTTGCTCCGTATGGTTATGAATTAGTAAATGGAGAATTGCAGATTGCAGAGGACGAAGCAGAGATTATTCGTCTGATCTATGACAAATTTATTCATACCAATATGGGAATCTCTGCGATTGCTGCATGGCTGAACCAGCATGGATATAAAAAGAAAAAACGACAGAATAATACACTGGACGCATTTGCCGCATCATTTATAAAAGGCGTTCTGGATAATCCGGTATACTGTGGAAAGCTGGCTTATGGACGAAGGAAAAACGAGAAAGTTTCTGGTACAAGAAATGAATACCGCATTGTAAAGCAGGAAAATTATATGCTGCACGATGGTATCCATGAAGGGATTGTTTCAGAAACAGACTGGGAGCTGGCACATCAAAAACGGGAAAAAACAGGTGTGAAATATGAAAAGACACATAGTCTCGATCATGAGCATATTTTATCTGGAATATTGAGATGCCCGTTATGTGGAAGTGGTATGTATGGAAACGTGAACCGAAAGAAAAAGAAAGACGGAACTTTATATAAGGATTATTTCTATTATGCCTGCAAACATCGTCGCCTGGTAGATGGTCATAAATGTGGATATCGTAAACAATGGAGTGAGGAGAAGATTAACAATGCAGTGGAAGAAGTTATTCGGAAGCTGGTGAAGAATCCTAAATTTGAAGAAGCAATTCTGAATAAAATCGGTTCAAGAATAGATACAGAAGAAATAGAAAAAGAGATTGAAGGATTAGAAAAGCAGCATAAGCAGCTGACAGGAGCAAAAGCAAGACTCGGACAGCAGATGGATAGTCTGGATATCATGGATAAATTTTATGAGAAGAAATATCAGGATATGGAGACAAGGTTATACCGTTTGTATGATGAGATTGAAGGCGTGGAGAACAGTATAGAAGAAGTCAAGAACCGCCTGCTGAATATCCGGCAACAGAAAATATCAGAAGAAAACGTCTATCAATTCCTTTTATATTTTGATAAACTATATGATAAGTTCACCGACCTGGAGAAGAAAGAATTTCTTAACAGCTTTGTAGAACAGGTGGATATTTATGAGCAGGAGCAGCCGGATGGCAGATTCCTGAAGCACATAAAGTTCCGTTTTCCGGTGTATTTTGGAGACAGGGAAACACAGGAACTTTGTTGGGACAACGAAAGTACCGTTGAAACTGCATGTTTGTTGACTAAAGCACATAAGTAAAGGTGTGAAAAAGGCATAAAAATAAGGGCTGGAATATAAATCCAGATCCTCGGATTTTTCTGTTTTTTAGGGCGTTAAATAGAGAGTTTGTTTTATTACATCGTAAATAATCAGGAGTTATCTTGTGATAGTAGATGCAAACGATACGAATAATGAATTGTATCGGTATGAATTTACGGTGGATATTACATTTGTGGATGATTTTGGATTTTAAAGGTGAGTAGGTAAAGGAGGTTTTGATGAATATACCAATTAGAAAGATTATAAATATTTTCTTGCTACTATTATTTGCAATTTGTGCAGGATTAATAATAAAGTGGAGCAGTGTGCCATTCATCACTGAAGCTTTGGCTTGCGAGATATTTAGGAAGCCTGAAAATATAGATGAAGTGTTGTTAGGTATTGTAACTGGATACAGTACGGGGTATGTAATATATGTATTAACTGTGTTGTTGCCAGATTATATTCAGAGTAAACCGATGAAAAAACAATGTGCAATAGAGTTGCGCGAAATATATTCCAAAAGTGTTGGTACCTTATTATTGATGTATAAGAGTGTTCTTACAGAAAAAGAATGGGAAAATATTGATGCTGTGGATGATTTAGATGCATTGAATTCAGCTTTTTTTGAAAAAATAAAAAAATTTGATATGTATGCAGATGCATATACATTATATCATTTTAAAGATGGCAAGCCTATAATGTGGTACGATTATTGGGAAAAACTTGCAGACTATATTCAGAACGATATTGTACAAATTTTTCTTCGATATCATGCTTATCTAGATGATGATATGACGAAAACTATAGTTAATACTAAGAATAATAGATTCTTGGGGATGATGACAGGGAATACAATAGGTGTTGAACAGATTATTGAAGGAGAAGATGGATACAAATATTTTGATGCTGTTTCTGTATCTGGTTATTTTAATGGAACCCATAGGGCGGCACCTATTTTTATGGATGAGAAAAATTTGAAACAATTAAAGGGGTATATCGATTTATTGGGAGAAATGCGAAAAATAGTATATTCAATGAATAAGAAAGAAAAACAAAGACCTGCTTATTATTTAGAACATTTGCAAGAGAAGAAAATAGGAAAATGTGCATCTGCAATTGCTACAGTTGGGTGTAATAAAAAATAGGAGGCTGAAATATCCAGATAAACGAGACCGTTTCAAGTTTTGTGTAAACTCAAAAAACAGACATAAGATTTTATTGATAGTTACTAAGAGCAGAGACCAGATTTTGGTTCTCTGCTCTATCTGCATTATACAGGTATAAATGCTCATGTCAAATAGATTTCCCTAGAATTCTGCTTTTTCCAGCCGTTCTTCAAAATAGATCTCCAGCTGGGCTCGTATCTGGGACCAGTCCCTGCGGCGTCCGGTCCATTTTTTAGTGATGTCCATGGTAGCCAGATAGAGCATTTTTAAGGTAAACGCCTCATAGTCAGTATATAGAATACTTTATGATTTTTTGAAAAAACTGTTGTGATAAACTATAGTTGTAACACACCGACCTAATAAGATATAATTTTAGGAGGAAACGAGGTATGTTACAGATGAATCAACATTATGAACCAGAATTCAAGAAGAAGATTGTCCGCCTTCATCTTGAGGAGGGACGCTCCCTGAAAGGACTTGCAGCTGAATATGGAGTATCAAAAGCAAGTATATCCAACTGGACAAAACAATTTCGTGAAGAATGCCAGAAAAATGAAGAAGCCCAAGCCGATTGTGATTTCATGAAGGAGAACCTTAAATTGAAAAGACAGCTTGCAGAACTCCAAAAGGAAAACGACTTCTTAAAAAAAGCGGCGGCATTCTTTGCGAAGGAAATCGATTAGAGGCTTATCGATTCATTCAGAAATTCAACAATAAATTTGGACTTAGATGGCTCCTCAGAAAGTTTAATATATGTCCAAATGCTTATTACAATTATCTTAAAAATCGAAAGGCTGATTATCATCGTCAAAAAGATGAGATCAAAAACTCTATTCGAGAAATCTATCACTCTCATGGCAGAGTGGATGGGTACAGAACCGTGCATGCGTATCTTATTCTTAAAGGGTACGACATCAGTTATTTAACGGTTCACAAATATATGAATACTGAAATGCAGCTGTTTTCGATATCCAGAAAAAAGAAACCAGCATATGAACATGGTATTGCTCACAGGGTTTACGAAAACAAACTGAATCAGGATTTTCATGCAAATGCAATAAACCCGAAATAGTGTACTGATTTTACCTATTTATTTTGAACAGATGACAGCAAGCGTTATAATTGCACTATTATTGATCTTCATGACCGAAGTGTTATTGCAAGTATAACGGATAAAAGCATAACAGCTGATTTGGCGAGAAGAACGCTTGAAAAAGCAATTCATTCACAACCGGGAGTAGAATTTGGTAAACTTTTGCTGCATTCCGATCAAGGAAGTCAGTACACATCAAAAGAGTTTACGGTTTCTTGAGGTGATTCTAAGGGAACGGAACCTTTCTGACCGTACGATCAATGTTGCCATTTCCCAACTGCGTTTTTTCACCCTTTGGAAGAACACATAGGTGAATTAAATTTAATAAATCAACAGCATTCTATACTATATCAAATAATGAACAAATATGAACTGATTTCGTATTATGGATAGATAAACTGTTCTTAGGAAAAATTTCTTAGGTTACAGGTTGACGGGGGCTGTCAACCAAGGATGCCATTCATAGGTCTGTATCTTTGCACCGTTTTTCCAAATGCTTTTGATTGTGTGAGTATCTTCCAGAAAGAATTTGATGATATAGAAGAAAGCTTAGAAACTTTCAGAGCAAAAATATATTTTAGGTCAAAGGTTGAATCAATTGAAAGAATACCAGTAACTGGTAGGATGATGAATTTTAAGGATTCTACTGAGGTATCAAATAGTTAAAAGGGGGAAGGTGGTTGCATGGCAGCAGATAAAGAGTTTTTAACTTACAATCAACAGATGAAGAAGTTACGAGATAAAAAGAAAATTGATTGTGGAAATACCAAAGATAAGACAACATTAGTTAGAATGGGCTATTTCAATTTAGTAAATGGTTATAAAGAACCTTTTATTTGTGGAAAGGATAATAATGGGAATCACATATACATTGCCAATACTTCTTTAAAGGCTCTTTATGCACTTAAAAAATTTGATGATGACCTTAGGATGCTTTTGTTAAAATATATTACTCAGATTGAAGAAGAAGTCCGTACGCTAACTGGATATAAATTTGATCAATGTAATGATAATGGAAAGACTCCTTGGTATGACGCAAAAGCATATTCTGATGATAGTAAACTACAAAATAAGATGAATGCAATTTCATCAGCTTACAGTGAACTGAACAGAAGTAGATCGGAATATGTAAGATTTTATATGAATAATCATGAAACAATACCAACCTGGATTATGATTAAGGTAGTCAATTTTTCTACATTTATTGATGTGCTTAGCAATAGTAAAAATGGTGTAACACATGCACTTTGCAAATTATATGATTTAAAAGATGATAAAGGCTATTATAATGTGAAATTATTAATAGGAAGCCTACATTGGCTGAGAAAAGTTAGAAATTCTTGCGCTCATAATGAAAGAGTATATTGTATTAAACAGCTTCCAGCTAGAAATGATAAAAACAGTGGTCGAATTCTTGAAGGATATTTTAGAAGTCTACGTCCAACATATCTTAAAGATAAAGATAAAAAAATAATGGATTTATTGGTATATTTGTTCTTTTGAATATGGTAAAATAAATGGGAATATGGTAAAATAATGTAGAAATTAAGGTGTTGAGTATTTTTAATATATATAATTATACAAACCGTTACTTGCTACAGTTGTTAGTGAGGATATGAATTGAAATTAATGAAGGGGTTGAAGATATGATTTTATCTGATAATGAAACCAAAGTTGATTTACTTAATAATGAAGCAATAGCAAAGACAATAGTTTCTCTTATTAAGGATAGTAAAGAACAACCGATTTCTATCGGTATTCATGGGGACTGGGGTGCTGGTAAATCCAGCATTCTTGAAATGGTAGAAAATGAAGTGAAACTGGCTTCTTCAGTGTCAGGAAAGAAGTATTCTTGTATCCGATTTAACGGTTGGAAACATCAGGGATTTGAAGACTCAAAAGTAGCTTTGATGAGTTCTATTATTTCAGAGCTTGAGAAGAAAGAGAAACTTGGCGTTAAGTCTGGGGAAATATTAAAAAAACTGTGGGAAAATATAAATTGGATGACTGTTGCTAAGACTGCGGGTAAAACCGCTTTAGGAATTGCGACAGGTACAGCACCGCTTACGTTATTATCTTCAACAATGGATATTTTAAAATCAACCGTAACTACAGAAGAGGGAATTGCTGGAGCAATTGAATCTATTGGAGGTTATTTAAGTGACGCAAAAATCACAGAGGACATATCAAGTAATAAAGAATTTTCAGAGTTTCAGGAAAATTTTGCCGAACTGCTAGAAGATGCAGCTATTGAGAAACTTATTGTTTTAATTGATGATCTTGACAGATGTTTACCTGATGTGGCGATTAATACGTTAGAGGCTGTAAGACTGTTTATGTTTACGGAAAAAACAGCATTTGTAATTGCAGCAGACGAGGGAATGATTCGCTATGCGGTTAAAAAACATTTTCCCGATGCAACAGATGAAAATAAGTTTAATGCAGGTGAGGCCTTTGCAAATAAGTATTTGGAAAAGTTGATTCAAGTTCCGTTTAGAATTCCAGCATTAGGTGAGGTAGAAGCATGTATATACATAATGCTTCTTATGGTGGGTTCTGTTTTGCCAGATGAAAATGAAAACTATAAAAAGCTGAGAGAAGAGGGATTATCTAGAATCAGAAAGCCTTGGAATGTAGAAAGTCTTACGGTTGATGACGTTAAAGAAATTCTTGGAAATGATTATGAAAAGTCATCGAAGGAAGTATTAATTGCCACTCAAATATGCCATTTATTAGCACAAAATACAGATGGAAATCCTAGAAAGATAAAAAGGTTTGTAAATATGCTCTTGTTACGTTATGAGATTGCTAAGAATCGTGGCTTTGGAGACGAACTGGAACTTGCGATTTTGGCAAAGATGATGTTGGCAGAATACTATGAACCAGATTTTTATAAGGCATTACCTAATCATTTGGATTCTGAAGGAAAATGGGATGAAGTTCCTGAAATACTAGCTGATATAAAAACTATGGTCGAAGATAAGAAAACAGTAGAAGCAAAAGAGCGATGGTATGATTCAAACAAGATTTGGAAGTGGATTACTACAGAACCAGAAATTACAGATAAGGACTTAAGACCGTATTATTATGCATGTAAAGAAAAAATGGATTATTTTTCAGGTAAAACTTCTAAAAATGATCTATCAGAAATAGTTGAGCTACTTTTTAGAGATGAAATGATTATTGTAGGTCGTGTTGAAGATTTGAAAAATTTGACAAATCAAGAATCAGATCAAGTGTTCGGAATTGTTGCTCAAAAAATTATGGAAAAAGGGCAATTTGATATGAAACCAAAAGGGATTGATGGTTTGATTGTATTGGTACAGAATAAGCCGGAACTCCGTAAAAGTTTAGTTGATTTTATAGATGCTATTCCTGTAGATAAGGCTGGAGTGTGGATTATACATGGCTGGGATAAAGCAATTCCAAAAGATTGTGATGAAAGAAAAGGAGTAAATCAATATTTTGATAAATTGAAAAGCAGTGGGACGGCAATTGTTAAAGCAGCTTTAAAGAAGATGTGAGGTAATTAATAAATGGGAACATCAACACATAATGGAGGACAAAAAGGTGGAACACCTTTGGTACCGTCATGGTTAGAGCAACCAGATGTAAATCCACAAAATGAAAATGGACTTGGTCCCGATGGTAGTCAAATTCCACCAGTGGGTGATGCGGATCGCTTTAGAACACCACGAGGAGAGTTCACGAGGTATATAAATTCAGGAGGACGGGATAGCGGTTTAGGCCGTAAAAGTGTCTCTAATTACATAAGAAATTCTTTGGGTGGTAGTTCAAATGCGACACAGAGAATGGGAGCTGCTAGAAGCAGTTCTGCAAGATTATTAAATGTTGCAGGTGTATTTGCTTCAGGTGGTGCAAGGGCTGTTGAACAGTATCTTTCTATAGAGAATCTCTCACATGAGACAGCTAGTGACGCATTTATAGCTATTACAGACTTTATCTGTCCAGATGGGGGACCACAAGATGAAGGCATTGCGAGGTCGGCTTATATTTCAGCAATCGAAGAATCACCAGAAATAGCTACAATTAAATTTGAGGATTTGACTTCAGAGCAGATTATGGTGATTGTGGAACGCACCATGGCAAATGCGATATTTAATAGAATCACGAATGATATTGGTAACAAGATTATATTGTTGCCGCAAGAACGAGCTATATCAGACAGATTAATTGTTCAAATGAAGGATTTTGTTAAGGGTTCTGTATCGGATGCTGTTATCAATTTAGATATCAAGGCTGGAAATATTCGACAAGGTGATTCTTTAAGAATAGTGGACCGGGTGTATAAGGCAGCGTTTGAAATTATGGAAAGTGCAGGTGAAAATGAATGAGTCGATATAAATTAAGAGCAAATTATGATATTGAAAATATAGATTCGCAGAAAATGGATGGCACAGTTATTGTTGATGTCCCTATGCTTTCTAATGGCGAACTAAACTATGGATTAAGCCACATTAAGAAAAAATTATATGAAGAAAATGTGTATCCCTCTGAAATTGGATTTGATATCATGTCGCTTGCAACAATGGTTTATATGGCTGATACGCGAATTGAGAGAGTGGTGCATGGACAGGACTCTTGGACGAGAGAAATTGAACTAGAAATACCGGTATCAAATGTAGAGATATGGGACTCACAGATTCATACGGTTGAACGTATGTTAAAATTTCTTACAGGAGATTTATGGAAAATTACGTTGTCGAGTAGAGCATGGCAGTTTAATAATTTGGAGGAAGTAAGAGAAAAATCAAATAAATATGATGAAGTATCATTATTCTCTGGTGGAATGGATAGTCTTATAAGTACCATTAATTTGATGGAGAATAAGAAAAATACCTTGTTAATAAGTCATGCTGGAGAAGGACTTACTAAAAATGCTCAAAAAAATATTGTGAATAAATTTGACTTGTTATATCCAGATGTTTTACATACATGGTTAGATTTGTGGATGGTGTTTCCACGTGATTATATTCCGGCAGGTGGTAATGATAACAATACAAGGAGTAGATCATTCCTATTTATCGGTTATGCCCTTTTTGCAATGACTGGCATGGATAATATCAATGAACTGTTAGTTCCGGAAAATGGTCTGATTGCTTTGAATGTACCATTGGATGAAACAAGAGTAGGTTCATTTAGTACAAGGACAACGCATCCATTTTATCTTTCTTTGTGGAATGAATTATTAGTGGGATTAGGGTTAAATCTATCAGTAAAAAATCCTTATTGGAATAAAACAAAGGGAGAAATGGCAGGGGAATGTAAAAACAAGGATGTTCTTTATGAGACGATGAAATTATCATTCTCATGTTCTTCACCAGGAAAAGCAAGATGGAAACAACTCAGTCAACAACATTGTGGTTATTGTGTTCCTTGTTTAATTAGAAGAGCTGCAATGCATAAAGCGTTTGGGGATGATGGAACAGTGTATACCGAAACGTCTATTTATGAAATGCAGAATAAAAATGCAGAAGGAATGGGAATTCAATTGCGCTCTTTCCAGTATGCAATAGATAAAATAAAACAGGATAGAAATCGTGCTTTATTTTATATACATAAGCCAGGTCCATTACCGCAGGATGATGAGTATTTGAGAAAATTAGCTGATACATATATACGAGGATTATTAGAAGTAGATGCTTTTATACAGGATAATTTAGCACAAGAGGATGAGAATAATGATTTATGATGCACATTGTCATTTAGATTTAATGGATAATATGCTAGAGTTTATAAATGAAATACAGAATTCTAATATGAATTTATTTGCGGTTGGAACTACACCGAAGGCATATAGTAGAGAAATACAATTTTGCAAGAATGCTAGAAATATTCATGTTGGTTTAGGGATGCATCCGCAATTAGTATCTAGTGGCTATGATGATATGCAGTTATTTAAATCTCTCATTGAAAAAAGCCATTATATTGGTGAGGTGGGATTGGATTTTAGTAAAGGATATATTCAGACCAAAGAATTACAAATAAATATTTTTAGTGAGATTGTTAAGTTATGTGAACAATACAGTGAAAAAGTGATTTCTATTCATTCACTTAAATCGACAAGTACGGTAATTGAAATTTTAAGAACATACAAAAGACAAAAGAGTAATAAATATATATTTCATTGGTTTACAGGTTCTATGCCACAATTAGAAAAAGCGATTGAATTGGGATGCTACTTTTCAATAAATCCGGGAATGTTGAAAACAAAATCGGGAATGGAAGTGATAAAAGCTATACCAATTGATCATGTGTTGTTAGAGACGGATGCACCATTTGCACTCAAAGTTCAACACATAGATGAAATAGAAAAGGAACTCAAAAGAACCATGTCGAGGATATCGGATGTAATTGGATTCGACATATCTGATATAATTAATAAGAATTCAAAAGAAGTGTTTTGCTACTGAATATTTAATGAAGAAACATTGATAAAGGCTAACTGATGACGTGCTACTAAGAAAGGATACTAATAGGAGTCACAATTTCTGGTTGGCTTTTACTTAATCTTCTATGATAGTGAAATATGTTGGATATGGTATGATAAATGTGCGAGTATGCTTAGAGGTGATTTAAATGTATAACTTAACAAAATGTGCATTGTGTGGAAATGAAGCAGAATTGGAATTGAGCCATACAGTGCCAAAGATGGCTGTAAGGACATTAAAGAAAACAGCAATAGGTAATATTCGGAGTACAGAGAACCCTAACAAAACCATACAGGATAGCGAGAAGTTGTACATGTTGTGTGGAGATTGCGAGGATTTATTTAGTGAAAAAGAAACTTGGTTTGCTAACAAAATATTTCATCCTTATTTAAAAAAGGAGAAAACTATTTTTGACTACGATGAGAATTTGGCTTACTTTATAACTTCTGTTAATTGGAGAAGTCTTTATTTGGATATTTTAGATTTTGTTGAGAATTCAGTGGTTGGTATAGATGCGTTGGAATGTTTGATTGAATCTGAAAAAATAATGAATGAATTCCTGCGAGAAAAACGTAATGATTTAGGGAAAATAGAAAATCACATTTTCTTTTTTGATGACATAAAAGAATTATCTGTTGGTGCGAGCAATTTTGCAGATTTGAAACCGCATGCGACTTTTCATAGAGGGATAGGTAGTTACACTTTTTGTTACGAAGATGAAAAGACCTATGGTACTTTAACAAATATGATGGGAGTAATACTTGTTACTCTTTATCATAAAGGGCAAAGAGAAGTATGGAATAATACAGAGATTTTGAATGGCGTGGGGCGTATTGAAGCGAAAGATCAGCAGATACAGAGTGTTTTTGGAAATGAGTTAATACATATCATGGAAACAGCAAAGAAAGCATCTGAAGCTATGAGTGTAGCACAACAAAAGAAAGCAGAGGATAGAATAAAGGCTGCTGGAGAAGAGGTAAAAAATTATTCAGTTTTTCAAGACTGGATGAATGATATGGATTTAAAGAACAGAATCACAGATAAGTGATACAGAAGTGGGGGTAAAGGCTATCCCCATAAGAGGGGTATAAACCTTTTCGCAAAAGATGACGATTTCGCTATTTAGTATAAGAAGTAATTTTCATCGCATGTAGAAACTGCGTGTTCGTTGGAGCGGAAGGGGTAAATATAATAACTAAGATTTCATAGAATGATGATGGAAGTATATAATATGCTGTTTAGCAGAGAGGTACGACTATGGATTTGCTATTGAATACTGTTTTGAATCTCACGAAAGAAGAGATTCAAAACAGTAAAATTGAATTTAATATGCAGGCCGGTAGTGGTGGGCAACCGTTTCTTGACAGATGGCTCAAACACAGTGAGGCTGAAAAGATGTCTGGCACTTGTTCCGATTGTTCTTATTGGGGCTGGTATGGAAAACAGCGTAATTTTTATCCGGGACAGTGGGTATTTAGTTTCGCACGAATGAATGATGATGAATGGTTGTTGATTTCAGCTGCAGAAATTATAGATGTCCCTGCTGATGAGTGGGCAAGTGCAAATGTGTTGGAGAGATTTGTGCCGTTGTTTGACTAATAAAGATTTTAAGGATATGATGGGAGAACTGCAAAAGATGTCGTTAAAATTACAGTCTGAGGTTTCAACTAATGCATTTGACAACGTTAGAGGTAAGATGGGAATAAAAAATTTGGCGGATCTTGAGACATTGAAAAATCTTCCCAAAACAAAAATAATGCATCATAAGTTTGATAAATATTAAAAATTTGGAAAATTTTCTGGATACTATTGTAATATTTTTTCATTCATGGTAATATACTAATACAGAGATAACCAGATGTATTCTGGTGGAAAAACACTTGCGGTAACGCAGGTGTTTTTTATGGAATAGGAAATTGCTCATAGTGTGGTGTTATGCCGCTTGTAAAGCAAAGCGCTGGCTTTGCTTTTTTATATTCGCTCATGGAGGAGTTCTATGGCAGAAGATAAAAAGAAAGAAGAAATTGCAGTGATTGATATTACAGAAGAATATTTGAAAGAAAGAATTTATGAAATTCGAGGACAAAGAGTAATCTTAGATGCCGATATTTCTGAAATATATGGTTATACTACAAAAGCATTTAATCAACAAGTAAAAAATAATATTGAGAAATTTGATGAAGATTTTATGTTTGAACTTACGGATGACGAGGTAGAAAATTTGCGGTCAAATTTTTTGACCGCAAATCTTAACAGTAAGAGCAGATATAATCCTCATGTATTTACAGAGCAAGGATTATACAAATATGACATCTTTGGAAAAAAAGATTTCAGATGTTGCAGAAGGATTGAAGGATGTTGTGACAAAATCTGAGTTAGCTGACATGATGAACAGCTTTGTTTCAGATGATGACGAGAAGTGGCTCATGTTTAATGCAAAGTTCAGTAGTGCGGATGAAGTTTATGAGTCCATTTATAAGCAGGCAAAGTCGTCAATATATGTCGTTGACAATTATATTGGCTTAAGGACGCTGGTACACCTTAAGAATTCTCCGGCTGGAGTAGCTATTATTTTATTCAGTGATAATGTTGGAAATAATAAACTTCATAATATAGAATTTACGGATTTTTGCAAAGAATATCCAGCAGTAAAAATATCAATGAAAAAGACAGGCGGTATATTTCATGATCGATTTATAGTGTTGGATTATGGAACTACTGATGAAAGAGTTTTCTTATGTGGTGCTTCATCAAAGGAACTTTGATTTTACCACACTAGAGGAGATTGAGCCTGCGAACATTAGAAATAAAATCAGACTTTCGCAGGCTTTTTGTTTACAGAGAATTTTTCACAGGTATAATAAACATGACAGATAGTTGTCATGTTGAGTTAGATATGATAGGTATGGAGTATGAGAAACGATGAAAATAGATAGACTTATCGGTATATTGTCAATCTTACTGCAGGAAGAAAAGACAACGGCTCCTGAACTGGCAGAAA
>ERZ772855.2646-NODE-2646-length-14772-cov-3.047292_pt1 | contig 14772 bp, 12 predicted proteins | sample MGYA00511900_ERZ772855 | MGnify/ENA primary metagenome ERZ772855 (study PRJEB29015, sample SAMEA2737701) | human gut metagenome | biome: human gut; feature: human-associated habitat; material: faeces | place: China | collected 2012 ...
GTATTCTACGTTACAGGTCGTCCAATACCTCGATGGTGGATTCGGTGATACTGCCCGCGCTTTTTTCGATAAACCGCCCGAAAGATGGAACCTTGCGCACAAAAGACGACTAAAAAACACAATCCGGAACTGGTAGATACGGTTTTCCGGCTGATGTTCGAAATATTATGGGTGGCTCCCTACGACCGGCGCCGGAGCAATGCGGCGCTTTCGGGATTCGAACGCTGCAGCCGGGAGACTGCCGTGCTGCTGGCCGCCACCGACTTGCGCTCGGCCTCGCCCGGCGAACTGCAGACGCTCTTGCAGGCCGTCGACCGGCTCGCGCAGATACGGCGCGAGCTTTTCGGTCAGATACGCCTCCACGGCGCTCCCGCGCAGCTCCCCGCGCTCGACAAACTCCATCAGCCCCTCGCACGGCAGGCCGATGATCTGCGCGCGGTCGTCAAACTGGTGCTTGAGCGCCTGAAATTTCTCCTGCTTGATGGTCATGGGTGTGGCCATGACCAGAATCCTGCCGCCGGGGTATTTTTCTACGGCGGGCTTGAGCGCAGGCTCCGTTCCGATCACGGGAATGTCCGGGTAGACTTGCCGCAGCAGGCCGATGGCGGCGGATGTTGCCGTGTTGCAGGCCACGACGATGGCCTTGGCTCCGGCGCTTACCAGATGCTCCGCCGCCGCAAGGCTCAGCGCCTGGATCTGCGCTTCGCTCTTGACGCCGTAGGGCGCGTGGAGCGAGTCGCCGTAGTACAGATAGTTTTCCTGCGGCAGCAGCCGCACCGTCTCGCGCAGGACGCTGATCCCGCCGAGGCCGGAGTCAAAAAACGCAACAGGCTGATCCTGCTTCTGCATACTCACGCCTCCAAAAACCGCACGATCTCATTCAGATCGTATTCCCCGCCGTCCATGTTGATGCGCAGCGTCCGCTCCGGCGGGAGGGTTTTGGCCCATTCGTCGTAAAGCTCCTTGAGCTCGTACACATACATGAGGTCGAGATCGTCCTCGTATTCCCGCCCGCGCTGGCGCATATGCTCGATGATCGTGCTGACGGAGCAGTCGAGATAGAGATACTTGTCGACCGGCGGCATCAGCGACGCGATGCCGTGCGCCAGCTTGCAGAGAATGCCGAATTCGTCCTGCGTCAGATCCTGCTGGTTCAGGCGGTATTTCGCGATGACCAGATTTTCCAGAAACGCGCGGTCAAAGAAGAAAAACTCGGTGTCGCCGACCTCCGGCCGCCACTTCTCGTCGTCAAAATACAGCGAGAGGAAGCTCACCTGCGAGTGAAACGACCAGCGTTTGGAATCGGAATAGTATTCATTGATATAGGGGTTGTCCTGCGGGCGCTCCTCATGAAACGCGGCGCGCGGGCCGAAATATGCTGTGAGCCGCTGCAAAAGCGTCGTCTTTCCCGCGCCGACAGTGCCGCAGATCGCGATGTACTTCATATCCGCCCGCCTCCTTCGTTTACACAAAACGCTTTTCTATTCTACAACATCCAGCCGGTGGAAGCAAGATGCAAAACTGCCGAAAAACACAGCGTCCCGCTTGCAAACCTCCCGGCGGCATGATACGATAGAAAAAAGAAAAGGGGAGGGTGCTGCAATGAACTACGCGGCGATCAAAAACTGCGATATTGCCAACGGACCCGGCGTGCGGGTCAGTCTGTTCGTCTCCGGCTGCCGCCACCACTGCAAGGATTGCTTCAATCCCGAAACGTGGGACTTTGCCTGCGGCGAGCCGTTTGATGAGGCTGTGATGGACAAGCTTCTCGCCCTGCTGGCTCCCGGCTATATCCGGGGCATCACGTATCTCGGCGGCGAACCGTTTGAGCCGGAGAACCAGCCGGGGCTGCTGGAGCTTTCTCGCAGGATCCGGGCGGCCTATCCCGAAAAATCCATCTGGTCGTTCACGGGCTATCTCTTCGACCGCGACATTCTGGCAAAAAAGCTCGGCCCGTGGGAGGTCACGCAGGAGCTTTTGTCCTATCTCGACGTGCTGGTTGACGGGCCGTTCGTTGCAAACCTCAAAAATCTGAACCTGCGCTTCCGCGGCTCGTCCAATCAGCGGCTGATCGACGTGCCTGCAAGCCTGAAAACCGGAGCCGTCGTCCTCTGGGACGAGCGGCAGTAGGAGGAAGTCTATGCCTGTGATCAAGATCCACTATTTTTCCGACGATCTGCCCCGTCTGCAAAAAACCAGCAAGGGCGATTGGATCGATCTGTGCTGCGCACAGACCATGGAGCTTCACGCGGGGGAGTATGCCCTTGTCCCGCTGGGTGTGTCGATGCAGCTGCCGGAGGGGTATGAGGCGCGCACGGCCCCGCGCTCGTCCACGTTCAAGCGCTGGGGCATTCTGCAGGCCAACTCCGTCGGCGTGATCGACAACAGCTACTGCGGCACGAACGATGAATGGAAGCTGCCGGTCTACGCCACGCGCGACACCGTGCTCGAAAAGGGCGACCGCATCTGCCAGTTCCGCATCTATGAGGTGCAGCCGCCCATCAGCTTTGAAGAATGCGACACGCTTTCCGACACCGACCGGGGGGGCTTCGGCTCGACCGGCGTGCGCTGATTTTTTTGAAAACGATACTCCGATACAAGAAAGGATGATTTGGTTATGAAAACGTTGCTCAAGGGCGGCACGGTCGTCTCTGCGGCAGGCTCCCGCGTTGCGGATGTGCTGGTGGACGGCGAGAAGATCGCTGCTGTCGGCGAAGGACTGGCAGTGGACGACGCAAAGGTCGTCGACGTGCGCGGCAAGCTGCTCTTCCCCGGCTTTATCGACGCGCATACGCATTTTGACCTCGACGTCTGCAACACCACGACCGCCGACAACTTCAACACCGGCACGCGCAGCGCCATCCACGGCGGTACGACGATGGTCATTGACTTCGCCTGCCCGAATAAGGGCGAGACGCTGGGCTACGGGCTTGATCTCTGGCACAAAAAAGCTGACGGCCGCTCCAGCTGCGACTATAGCTTCCACATGACCATTGACGACTGGAACGAGGGCATCAAAAATGAAATTCCGGCCATGTTTGCCGCCGGTATCCCATCGTTCAAGATGTACATGACGTATCCCGCCATGATGATCGGCGATCAGGACCTGTTTTCCGCGCTGCTGGAGCTGAAAAAATACGGCGGCATCGCGGGCGTTCACTGCGAAAACGCGGGCGTGATCGACGCGCTGATCGCGCAGCACAAGGCGGAAGGGAAGACGGCCCCGTCGTCCCATCCCGAGTGCCGCCCGAATCCGCTTGAGGCGGAGGCCGTGGCCCATCTGCTGCGCATTGCGGAGGTCGCGGACGTTCCCATCGTGATCGTGCATCTGAGCACGAAGGAGGCGCTGCTCGAAGTTATGCACGCGCGTGAGCGCGGCCAGAAGGTCTATGTCGAAACCTGCCCGCACTACCTGCTGCTGGACGACAGCGTTTATTATCAGGAGGACTATTCCGCCTCCGCGCGCTATATCTGCGCGCCGCCCATGCGCAAGAAGGAGGATCAGGCGGTTCTGTGGAAGGCCCTTGCCAACGGCAGCATCCAGACCGTCTCGACCGACCATTGCAGCTTTACGCTGAAACAGAAGGACGCCGGACGCGGCGACTTTACGAAGATCCCCGGCGGTCTTCCCGGCGTGGAGACGCGCGGCGAGCTGCTCTATACCGCAGGCGTGGCCGAAGGCCGCATCACAAAGGAGCAGATGTGCGCCCTGCTGTCTGAAAACCCCGCCCGGCTCTATGGCGCATATCCGCGCAAGGGCGTGATCGCGCCCGGCAGCGACGCGGACATCGTCGTCTACGATCCTGAGGCTGACACGGTCATCACCGCGCAGACGCAGCTTTCCGCTGCAGGCTACACGCCCTATGAGGGCTTCAAGACCAGGGGTTCCATCGCACAGGTCTATCTGCGCGGCACGCTCGCCGTCGACCACGGCGAAATGAAGACCGGCCCCATCGGCACGTACATCCCGCGCCATCCGGGAAGTCTGTAAGCATAAGCGCAGCGGCCCGGCACGGGCTGCTGCGCTGGTTTCTTTCTGGATTTGATTGACAGCGCCCGGAAACTGTGGTGCAGTGAGATCACAGCCAGTGTTATACGGGGCGTCTGGGACGTGTTTGCCGGGGGGGCTTCGGCCTGTTGATCCGCTTCGGGCGGGCACATCGGTATCGTCGGAAACACTGGTGATAAATACAGCTGATGAGACACCGGCCGATTTGGGCGTTTCGCCCGGATGTCCACCGTCCAAGGCTGTGTTTGCGCTCCTGCGGTCCCGGTAATCCTGCCGCGGCGGGAACCCCGGTCTTGATTGCCGCAGGAGCGTTTTTCATGTTTGCAGGCGCATTCTCTCCGGCATTTCCTTCAAAATACAGCCTCCCATTCTCATGCATGGCATGACAACGGGAGGCTGTTTCGCAGATTCCTGCCGCTCAGGTTTGCCGGGCGGCTTTTTCCATGAGCTTCTGATAGACCGGGCGCATGGCAGGCTCGGAGACGGACGGCAGAACGTCCTGCGCGGAAAGCCAGCGGACGGCGCTGTTTTCATCCGGCTTGCAGCGGATGGGGGATTTGTCGTCGGCCTCCAGCAGATACGTCGCGTTCAGATGCAGGTGGGCGCAGACGAATTTTCCACGCTTGACGTGCGGCGCGACGTGCAGGATTTCGAGTGAGAAGATATCCGGGGAGACGGGCGCGGCCAGCACGCCGGATTCCTCATTTGCCTCGCGCAGCGCGACGGAAAGAAGGTCGGCTTCCCCGTCGGCGTGTCCGCCGAGCCAGGCCCAGGACTGATAGAGATTGTGATAGGCCATGAGCACCTTCGTCCTGTCCGGGTTTACGATCCAGCAGGAGGCGGTAAAGTGCGCCGTAGCGTTTTCGCGCGTAAGGAGATCGGAGAAGCAGTCCATGTCGGCCAGCATCTGCCGCCGGTCGGCCTCCTCCTGCTCGTTATAAGGCGCAAACGCCTCGATCTGCGCGCGCAGGCGGGTAAGCTCAGTCATGCTCGTAGGCCATCATCTTGTCGATGCGCCGCTGGTGACGTTCGACGCCGGAGAACGCCGTGTCCAGCCACACGTCGACGATCTCAAGGGCCAGCATTTCGCCCGTCACGGCTGCGCCAAGGGCCATCATGTTCGTGTCGTTGTGTGCGCGGGTGAGCCTTGCGGACATGGGGTTGTCGAGCAGCGCGCAGCGGATGCCCTTGACCTTGTTGGCCGTGATGGACACGCCGATGCCGGTCGTGCAGCAGACAATGCCGCGGTCGCATTCGCCGCTGGCGACGGCCTGCGCCGCCGGGCCCGCAAAGTCGGGATAGTCACAGCTGTCTTTCGTGTAGCAGCCGAAGTCCTTATAGGCAAGGCCGCGCTGTTCGAGATGCTTCATAATGGCGTGCTTGAGATCAAGCGCGCCGTGGTCACAAGCGAGAGCGATCATAGGGGTGTTCCTCCTGCGGTTTTTCTTTTATTATACCGCAGGCGGCGCGGAATGCAAGCGCAATCGTTTCAGCCGCTGACGCTGATGCTGCGGACAAGGCCGTCCGTGCCGGTGCGAATGATGCAGGAAAGCTCCCCGCAGCCGATGTCGATCGTATAAAAGCCGTCATGATCCCACCAGATCCACGCGCAGAGCGCGTCGCCGGAACTGCCGTAGAGGAACTGTTGCCGCTCCTGCTCCGGCGTCCAATCGGCAGCGGGAAGCGCGGCTAGAACATGGTCCAGATTGTCGCCGAGCTGAATGCCGCGCAGGAAGTCCGGCGAGGAGCCGATTCCCGGCCCGCCGTAGAGCAGCTCGTCCTCGCAGTACCATGCGTCCAGCCGGACGGTGCCGTCGCTGTGCTGTGTAAATTGATAGCTCACGCCGTCGACCGTAAAGTTGTCCCCGCGCATTTTGCCCTTCCGGACGGGACTGCCCTGATAGGCTGCCGCCCTTTGCAGAACGGCTGCGTAATCCATGCCGGGGAAGACCCCGTTCGGAAGCACAAGCTCACAGCGCTGCACCGGCAGAGAACGGTCTGTCTCTGCCGCATCGGGAAGCGCGATGGGGTCGCCCGACAGCGATGCGTCCGTATACATCTCCACGCGGTCGTCAGAGCGCCAGCGTGTCAGATCGAACCGGTCGCTGCCGCTTGAAAAGCGGCCTGTGTGCAGATCCTGTTCCAGATAGCCGAAGCGGGCCTTCGGCGCGTTGATGTCGATCAGCCACCACGCACCGTCCAGCAGCGGCGCACCGAGCGGGTGCACCTGCCCGTTTTCCTCACAGACAAGCTGCGTTTTCGTGTGCGCAAGCGTGCAGTCAGTCCTGCCCTCCGGGCAGGAGGCTGTTTCCGTTTCGAGCCGGAACGTGTATCCGTCCGCGCTTCCCAGCGTCACGGAAGCGCCTGCGCAGGCGGTAAAGCTCGCGGCCATCTGCTTTAGCAGCTGCCCTTCATAGCGTGCCTGCAGATACGGGTTATAGCCGGAAGCATCGGTTTCATCCGCCCCGCGCGGCCAGTGGATCGTGACCTCGTAACAGCCATCTTTTACGCCGCAGAGATAGACCATCTCGTTCTGCTCACCCGCCTCGACGCAGATCGTCTCGCCACGCTGCGTCACCTCGCTGAGACAGCCGAGCGCGGTATAGCCGGCGGAGCATTCGGTGATCGTCTTTTCAACATAGCGGACGGCGAACGTCGAGCCGGTGCTGTAGGTGCTGCGCCAGAGGTCGTCCTGCTCGTCGTATTCCCAGCCGGTCGTGGGCAGATACGCGCTCCAGCCTCCGGCTTTGTCGGTGAAGGTGCGAAGGTACGCGTCAATATGAACGGCCCTGCCGTAGCCGTCCATGCCGTTATAGAAGCTCGGATAGAAATAGCCCTGTATATTATTTGCACCATGGGTCGCGGCGTAAATGTCGCGCAGATAGTCCGTCAAGCGGCCGGACTGTTCATACACGGCCAGCGCCGTGCCGTCCGTGTCCTTTGTCCAGCCGAGCAGGCGGTAGTCCTGCGTTTCGCTGCGATAGGTGACGGTCACGAGATAGCGGGTGTTGTCCACCAGATATTCCTGCCCGTCGATATACGACAGGCCGGTATCAGTGCCCAGCATGAAGGTGCGCCCGTCGGCATTTTCCGGCGCAATCGCAATTTTGTAACTCCACAGCTGCAAGTCTCCCTCCGGGTCGAGGCCGGACAGGGATGCAAGCTGCTCGAGGTTCACCATCTGCGCGTCCTGCACCGTATCTGTTACAGTCTCAAATCCGCCGTCGGTCAGCACCTTATATTCGATTGGCTCCGGCAAAATGACCTGCGCGATATAATATTCGGCGTAGTCCTCTATACTGGAAAAGAACGCGCTCGTCGGGGGCGTGCTGTCTGCCTCTGCGGGGCTGTCTGCGGTAGAAGAAGCGGGCGGCTCTTCCTCCGGCTGCTCTGCGTCTGTCTTCGGGTCGGTCAGGAAGCACACGGCCACGGCGATGGACACGAATACCGCCGCCAGCACGACCCAGAACGCAGGCTTTTTGTAATTTAAAACGGACTTGATGCGGCCCTTCACGCCCGTCTCGCCGAAGGCCAGCGGGCAGGCCGTGATCATCCGGCGCGGGACGCTGCATTGCAGCAGCGCACGGGAATAGGCCGTCTTGCAGCTCTCTCCCAGCTCGCGCACGACCTTTTCATCGCAGGCCGCCTCGATATCGCGGCAGAATAAAACATACGCCAGCCAGCAGACGGGGTTGAACCAGTATGCCGTCAGGAGCAGGAAGCCCAGCGGCTTCCAGAGCTGGTCGCCGCGCTTTAAATGTGCGCGCTCGTGCGCCAGAACCATGTCCTGCGCGCCGGGCTCCAGCCCGAAGGGCAGATAAATTCTTGGCCGAATCACGCCGAGGATGAACGGGGACGGGACGAATTCCGACTGGAACACGTTTCCCTCCAGCCGCACCGCCGTGCGCACACGAAGCCGCAGGCGCAGCGCGGAAATGGCCGCGTACAGGACAAGCACCGCGCAGCCGCCGAGCCAGACCCACGCGGCAAGCCACGTCAGAATTTGCAGCGGGTTCGCGCTCTGCGCGGGGTCAGGTGTAAACGCGGCCTGTAAGGGCGGATTTACAATGGCGTCGACCGCCGGGATGCCGCTCGTGATGGCTGGCGCGGCGGAATACACGATCTCCGGCTGCACCGGCTCCGCGCTCGGAATGAGGCTCAGCACGCTTTCAATCGAGAACGGGCACAAAAGCCGCACCGCCGCCAGCGCCCACAGGGCGCACAGCAGCCATTTCGGCGCTTTTTTGAACGCCAGCCGTACCAGCACGACCGCAAAAATCAGAACCGCCGCAGACAGGCTGCGGTTGAGAAAGCCGAGAAAAAGATTTGTCATGGCCGCTTCTCCTCATAGCCGTCGATCATGGCGCGCAGCCGGTCGACCTCGTCCTGCGAAAGCTTCGTCTTGCGCGCGAACGCCGCGATAAACGCGGGGAGCGAGCCTTCGAACGTCTTCTCGACCAGCTCGTCCAGCTCTGCCGCCTGCGCCTCGTCCTTGGAGACGAGGGAGGAGACGAGGCCGTTTTCGTTTTTTACGATGCCGCGCTCGCCTAGACGGTGGATGACCGTATACGTCGTCGTCCGGCTCCAGCCGAGTCTTTCTTTGCACAGCTTCGCCAGCTCCGCGCTGGGCAGCGGCTCATGCTCCCATAAAATCAGGCAGAACCGGTATTCGCTCTCAAAGATCTTCGGGGTGGACATAGGCATTCCCTCCTTGTCTAATGCGTTAGACTGTAATTGCAGTCTAACGCATTAGACTGCTCTTGTCAAGCCCCCTTTGCAAAAGGGCAGCTTTTTGCGGACAGAAAATTTTCGGCAGGATGCAACCCTTGCGGAATTTTTGCGTGTAGGAAAGAGAAGCGCGGATGCGGACGCGGCGCGGCCCACAATATCTTGTGGCGGGGGTTACGTCTACCTCGCAACATGGGCCGAAATGGGCTGAAATGCTTGGTAAAACAGACATTTTCGTAAAAATCGGTTGCAATTTTTAATTTTTATGGTAAACTGGTTACATAAAATCTGCGGCTGCATCAGGCCGCAAATTGAAAGAGGTGCAGGTATGAAGCGTACATTTGGAAGATTTATGAGCCTGCTGCTGGTGCTCGCCATGGTATTGGCGATGGTTCCGGCGGCATTGGCTGCAAACGCGTACAGCGTCGAGCCGGACTCGACGATCACGCTCACGACGACGTACACGTTCACGGAAGCAACGTGGACGTCCAGCGATTCGACCGTCGCAAAAATTGAAAGCAGCACCGCCACAACGGCAGTCATCAAGGGCGTAAAGGCCAGCACGACGGCCATCCGGATCACGGCTACAGGCAAGGTAAATGGTCGTGATTATTCGGAGTATTTCACGGTTTATGTGCGGGACGCATATACCCTTACGCTGGCGCTCAGCAACAGTAATATCAACGGCACGGTTGCGCTGAATCAGGGCGACACCAGAACGCTCACCGCGACTGTCACGGTCGGCAGCAGCGGCGTGACCGCAGGCAATCTGGCAAACTGCGAAGTTCATTTCACCAGCGATAACGATGCCATCTCGGTTACTCCTGCCAGCGCGAAGGTCACCGCAAGCACGGTCGGCCACTACACGACCTATAAGGTTGAAGCGACTGTCGAAGCAGAGAAGGTCGGCGGCGCAACGCTGACGGCGCAGGTCTGGTATCAGGGTAAAGATGGAATGAAGCCGTCCACGTCCGCGACTGCGACCAAGACCATCGGCTTCAGGGTCAGCGGCGCGGCGACGGTCACGGTCACACTGCCGAACGCGCAACAGACGCTGTCTCTGGAAGCGAACGGCACGAACGGCCTGCTTCAGCCGAGAGTCTCCGGCTATTCCGGCACGACCCAGCCGAAGCTGCTGTATCTGTACGACACCACAGACAACAGGCTGTATGTCCGTCCCAATACCGCAACGACCTCTGCGACCGTCGAGCCGTACAAGGCCTGCGACGCAACGAAGATCTATATCTGCATTGCGGACTACAATCCCGGTCTGACATACGATAAGATCGACCAGACATACCCGGCTGGAAAACCGGACGGAACAGTAGCAAGCGGCAAACAGAAGATCGTGGGCAGCTACGCAGTCTGCACGGTCAGCATCAAGAATAAGGGCATGGCCGTCACATCGATCGAGGTCATGAACAACGAAAGTGTGTCCTATAACGGAAAGACCTCCCGCCTGCAGACGCTGCTGGACAACGGCACGATGGTCTTCGGCCTGCAGGACAGCTATTATAAGCCTGCTGTGAAGGCTGCGTTGATCCGTGACGAGCTGATACTTACTGCGCGCATCAAGGCTCCCGATTCGCTGCTTGCAAGCGCTGCGGATCTGAAAAATGCCTATTCCCGCATTGAGTGGACAAGCTCTGCCCCTGCTGTTGCCAAGGTGGGCACGACCGATTCGGACGGAAAGTCGGCAACTGCGACGATCGTGCCGGTCGCAGCCGGTACGGCGACGATCACCGCGAAGGTCGACGGCAATGTTACCGCAACCTATAATGTTACGGTCTATCAGGGTCGTGCATACAAGATCACCGAAGAGCCGAGCATCGGCGAAACGGTCGGAAAAATGACCCAGACAGAACTCGAAGCTCTGTTTAAGAAAGAATCGGCGAAGGTCGAGATTCAAACAGAAGCTCGAAGAAGACAATAAGCGCTATGAAGAAGTGTGTGCTGCCAGATCCGAAGGTGGTAAAAAGGGTGGCAGACCAAAAGCAAATGGTTCTGATGCGGCTGGCTATACGTTCACCTATACACTTAACGGACTCAAAACGGCCACAAAGGAGTTCTTCTACAACAGAAGCGACCCTGACGACAGCGGTGTTACGACGACAGGCAAGGTGACCTTCTCCGACATTTCCTTTACGGAGCAGCCCGCAAACGCGGCCTATAAGATCACGGACACCATTGCCGATCTGGCCATGACAGCGTCGGTTTCGACGGGCAAGATCAAATCCGTGGTCTGGTACATGAACAGCGACCAGACGACCGGCGGTGTGGATAAAGCAATTCAGACAGACAAAATTACCGATAAGCCTACGAACTACCGTTCGGTTCTGTCCAATCTCAAGCAGTACATCACCGGTACCGGAACCTATGTGTTCTACTGCCGCGTCACGACCGACGACGGCAAGTATGCCGAAACACGCAAGGCCATCATCACCATCACCGGTGAGAACCACATCAACATTGTCTTCAACCCGACTACGGTAAAAACCGGCGGGACGTTCACCATCACCGGCACGCCGCAGGAGTATGTGAGCGGCAAGCTGACCAATGTGACCGGCAAGACCTATACGATCATATGGTCCTCGAGCGACGAGAACATCGTCAAGCTCTCCAGCAAAACCAGCACCAACAGCAGCCCCTCCATCACCGCGACGGCCAAGGCCGGCGGTCAGGTCACCATCAAGGCTGAAACGACGATCGGCGCGAAAAAGTATGCTGCCGAAGTGAAGTTCACCGTCACTGTCCCCGAGGCGGACACTGTCAGCGTGACGCTCGGCGAGAACGAAACCTACGTCCAGCTCGACGGCAGCAAGCTTGCCGCGGCAGTCAAGACCGCTGCCAAGACCACTCCCAGCACCTTTACCTTTGAGTCCCCGGCCAACGGCACGCTCTATACCTCGAGCGCCATGTCCGGCACGGTCAGCACGACGACCAAGTATTCTGCCAGCGAAGTCAGCAAGATGGTCTACCGTCCGACGAGGACCACCGGCGCGCATACCATCAGGTACGCCGCCTATGACGGCAGCGCCCAGATCGCGACCGGCACGATCAATGTCATGACCAGCGCAAGCACGGTCGAATACCATATCTCCGCCAACGAGAAGCAGCAGATGGTCGTCAGCGACTTCCAGCGCGTCTACGGCTCCGGTCTGAGCACCGTGACCTTCGGCACGAACTCCGATAACCGCGGCGCACTGTACAAGGGCAGCACGACCAGCTCCGGCAAGGTCGGCAGCGAGGCCTACAGCGTCTCGACCGGCTCGAACCTGCTGAAAAACGTCTGCTTCATCGCGGGCAGCACCACGTCGAAGTACACCGTGACCATCCCCTTCACGGCAAACGGCTCGTCCGGTCAGATGAACGGCCAGCTTGTGGTCTATGTCAATGACACCCACACGCTGAACTCCACCGGCGCGTCCTTCCGCTCCATGGGCATCGCGGGAGAGCTGACGCCGGAAAACGCCACCGGCAGCACCTACATCACCATTGACCGTGTCGTCGGCGGCAAGCTCTATTCCAGCTACACCAGCATCAAGCACTGCACCGCGCTGACCAGCAAGGATTTCGGCAGCACGAAGTTCTACTTCTCTGGCTCCGGCAGTCTGGATAACCTCTATATCCTGCCGCTGGCCGACAGCAAGAGCGTCGAGGTCAGCTACACCATCGACGGCAGCACGAAGGGCACGCTGTCCTTCAAGGTCAACCAGCAGACGGCCTCCAGTCAGTTCAACGACGTGAGCGGTTCTTACAAGTGGGCGGCCAACTCGGTCGACTTCATGTACATGAACGACATCATCAAGGGCAACAACACCAAGAACCCGAAGCTCTTTGGGCCGGGCGCCAAGATGACCCGCGCCATGCTCGTCACGGTCCTCTACCGTGCGGCAGGCGAGCCCACCGTTACCGGTATCACCAACAAGTTCACCGACAACAAGCAGGGCCAGTACTACTACAACGCAGTCCTCTGGGCCTCCAACATGGGCATTGTCAACGGCGCGACCGCCACGACCTTCGACCCGAACGGCAATGTCACCCGTGAGCAGATCGCGGCTATCCTGTACCGCTACGAAGGCAGTCCGACCGTGACCGGTTCTCTGAGCGGCTATCCCGATCAGGCGCAGGTCAGCTCCTTTGCCGTCACGGCAATGCAGTGGGCTGTCGGCACCGGCATCATCACCGGCGTCACCTCCGGCGGCAGGACGACCCTCTCCGCAAAGGGCAACGCCACCCGCGCTCAGGTCGCCGTCATGCTCCACCGCTTCCTGACGTTCTAAGCATATCGACCCCTCGCCCCCGGCTCACGCCGGGGGCGTTTTTTGCGCACAAAAAGGCGCCCCTTTCAAGGCAATGTCATCAACTTAAGGTCAGCACACATCAGATTTACACAGAGAACGACCGGCACTCGAACAGGGCTGGTAGGGGCGGGGCAGAGCCCCGCCCGGCGGAGGGCACTCGTTTTAACGGGAATCTCGGGCGGATACGAATGCAGTTTCCTACTTGTATGTACGGGCCGATGCCTACTCGGCCCATTTGGAAGCTCCGAATTCGCCGAAGAGTTTCGAAAGAACCGGTGCATTCTGCGGGCGGACAGAGTCGTCCGCCCCTACAGGATACGGGGTATTGAGGTTTCGGTGCAGGGGCCGGCGACGCTGTCGGCCCATTTGGCAGCTCCGAATTCGCCGAAGAGTTCCGTAAAAACGGGTGCATTCTGCGCGGGCCGATGTAGGCATCGGCCCCCTACAGCCGAATGCGCACGTGCATACGGATTCGCCGAGGCTTTCCAAAGATTCAGGGCATCCTGCCGGGCGGAGCAGAGCCCCGCCCCTACCAACTGCGTTTGAATTTCGCCGGTTTTCGCGGATAATGGGTAATCTATCCGTCTTAGTATGAAAAATCTCCCCTTGCCGGGCGGCAAGGGGAGGAGATGAGGGCGTTTACCCTTCGAACTGACTGTGGTACAGATTGGCGTAGAAGCCGTTTTTGGCGAGCAGGTCCTCATGGCGGCCCTGTTCGATGATGTGGCCGTCCTTCATAACGAGGATGACGTCCGCTTCGCGGATGGTGGACAGACGGTGGGCGACGACGAAGCTTGTCCGGCCCTGCATCATGGTGTCGAACGCCTGCTGGATATGCGCCTCGGTGCGCGTGTCGATGGAGCTGGTCGCTTCGTCGAGAATGAGCATGGGCGGCAGGCAGAGCATCACGCGCGCAATGCACAGCAGCTGCCGCTGTCCGGCGGACAGCGCGCCGCCCGTGTCGGACAGCACCGTGTCATAGCTCTCCGGCAGACGGCGGATGAAGGAATCCGCGTGCGCCATGCGCGCGGCGGCTTCAACCTCGGCATCCGTCGCGTCCGGCTTTGCAAGGCGGATGTTCTCGCGCACGGAGGCCGTCTTGAGCCACGTATCCTGCAGCACCATGCCGTACTGGCGGCGCAGGCTCTCGCGCGTGACGGAACGGATCTCGCTGCCGTCGACGGAAATGGAGCCGTCCTTCACGTCATAAAAGCGCATGAGCAGATTGATGAGCGTCGTCTTGCCGCAGCCCGTCGGGCCGACAATGGCAATGCGCTGGCCGGGCTTTACGGAGAGATTCAGATTTTCGATCAGATGCTGCTCCGGCGTGTAGGAGAACGCGACGTTCTGCAGCTCAACGCTGCCGGAGACGGCTTCAAGCTTCTTCGCGTCCAGTGCGTCAGGCGTTTCGGCAGGCTCGTCGATGAGTTCGAAGACCCGTGCGGCGCAGGCCAGGGCGTTTTGAAGCTCCGTGACCACGCCGGTGATCTCGTTGAAGGGCTTGGCGTACTGGTTCGCGTAGCTGAGGAAGCACGACAGCCCGCCGACCGTGATCACGCCTGCCACGGCGCTGAGCGCGCCGGTAAAGCCGACGCAGGCATAAATAATATTGTAAATGATGCGCGTGGACGGGTTCGTCATGGACGAAAAGAACGTCGCACGCATAGTCGCCGCCGTCAGACGGTCGTTGATCTTGTCAAACTGGCGCAGGCTCTCGTCCTCGTGCGAGAA
>ERZ772855.2657-NODE-2657-length-14728-cov-31.466026_pt1 | contig 14728 bp, 8 predicted proteins | sample MGYA00511900_ERZ772855 | MGnify/ENA primary metagenome ERZ772855 (study PRJEB29015, sample SAMEA2737701) | human gut metagenome | biome: human gut; feature: human-associated habitat; material: faeces | place: China | collected 2012 ...
CATTACTTCTACAGTATGTTTCATATCTCTAACCATATGATTTAAAAACAAATCACTTCGCACGGGCAGGTTTTGGCACCGCAACAAAGCGCAAGACACGCAGTATACCAGTAAAACTATTCATTCGCGGAATCTGTTAATAAAGCTCGAATTGTGATGACGATCACACATGTTAAAACCTATAATTAATTGCTACTAAAATATTAATGAATTGAAATGGTGTCTCTTTATGGCAATTAACAATACAGGCTCGCGACGATTACTCGTCACGCTAACAGCCCTTTTTGCAGCGCTTTGCGGGCTGTATCTACTCATTGGCGGAGGCTGGCTGGTCGCGATTGGCGGCTCCTGGTACTACCCTATCGCTGGCCTTGTGATGCTCGGCGTCGCCTGGATGCTGTGGCGCAGTAAACGTGCCGCGCTTTGGCTGTACGCAGCCCTGCTGCTCGGCACCATGATTTGGGGCGTCTGGGAAGTTGGTTTCGACTTCTGGGCGCTGACTCCGCGCAGCGACATTCTGGTCTTCTTCGGCATCTGGCTGATCCTGCCGTTTGTCTGGCGTCGCCTGGTCATTCCTGCCAGCGGCGCAGTTGCCGCACTGGTGGTCGCACTGCTGATTAGCGGTGGTATCCTGACCTGGGCCGGATTTAACGATCCGCAGGAGATCAACGGCACCTTAAGCGCCGATGCCACACCTGCTGAAGCTATCTCCCCCGTAGCCGATCAGGACTGGCCTGCCTATGGTCGTAATCAGGAAGGTCAACGCTTTTCGCCGCTGAAACAAATTAACGCCGATAACGTCCATAATCTGAAAGAAGCCTGGGTGTTCCGTACTGGCGATGTGAAGCAGCCGAACGATCCGGGTGAAATCACCAATGAAGTGACGCCGATTAAAGTGGGCGACACCCTTTACCTGTGTACCGCTCACCAGCGCCTGTTTGCGCTTGATGCCGCCAGCGGCAAAGAGAAATGGCATTACGATCCTGAGCTGAAAACCAACGAGTCTTTCCAGCACGTAACCTGCCGTGGTGTCTCTTATCATGAAGCCAAAGCAGAAACCGCTTCGCCGGAAGTGATGGCGGATTGCCCGCGTCGTATCATTCTTCCGGTCAATGATGGTCGACTGATTGCGATTAACGCTGAAAACGGCAAACTGTGCGAAACCTTCGCCAATAAAGGCGTGCTCAATCTGCAAAGCAATATGCCAGACACCAAACCGGGTCTGTATGAACCGACTTCGCCACCGATTATCACCGATAAAACCATCGTGATGGCCGGTTCAGTTACCGATAACTTCTCAACCCGCGAAACGTCTGGCGTGATCCGTGGTTTTGATGTCAACACCGGGGAGCTGCTGTGGGCTTTTGATCCCGGCGCGAAAGATCCGAACGCAATCCCGTCTGACGAACACACCTTTACCTTTAACTCGCCAAACTCCTGGGCACCAGCGGCCTATGACGCGAAGCTGGATCTGGTCTATCTGCCGATGGGCGTGACCACGCCGGATATCTGGGGCGGTAACCGCACACCGGAACAGGAACGTTATGCCAGCTCGATTCTGGCGCTGAATGCCACTACCGGGAAACTGGCGTGGAGCTACCAGACCGTTCACCACGACCTGTGGGACATGGATCTTCCGGCACAGCCGACGCTGGCGGACATCACCGTTAATGGTCAGAAAGTGCCAGTTATTTACGCTCCGGCGAAAACCGGCAACATTTTTGTGCTCGATCGTCGTAATGGCGAACTGGTGGTTCCGGCACCGGAAAAACCGGTTCCCCAAGGTGCAGCGAAAGGCGATTACGTAACCCCAACTCAACCGTTTTCTGAACTGAGCTTCCGTCCGACGAAAGATTTGAGCGGTGCGGATATGTGGGGAGCCACCATGTTTGACCAACTGGTGTGCCGCGTGATGTTCCACCAGATGCGCTATGAAGGCATTTTCACCCCGCCATCTGAACAGGGTACGCTGGTCTTCCCGGGTAACCTGGGGATGTTCGAATGGGGCGGGATTTCCGTTGATCCAAATCGTGAAGTGGCGATTGCCAACCCAATGGCACTGCCGTTTGTTTCGAAACTGATCCCGCGTGGTCCTGGCAACCCGATGGAGCAGCCGAAAGATGCCAAAGGCACGGGTACGGAATCCGGCATTCAGCCACAGTACGGTGTACCGTATGGTGTCACGCTCAACCCGTTCCTCTCACCATTTGGTCTGCCATGTAAACAGCCAGCATGGGGTTATATCTCGGCGCTGGATCTGAAAACCAATGAAGTGGTGTGGAAGAAACGTATTGGTACGCCGCAGGACAGTATGCCGTTCCCGATGCCGGTTCCGGTGCCGTTCAATATGGGTATGCCGATGCTGGGCGGGCCAATCTCCACGGCGGGTAACGTGCTGTTTATCGCCGCTACGGCAGATAACTACCTGCGCGCTTACAACATGAGCAACGGTGAAAAACTGTGGCAGGGTCGTTTACCAGCGGGTGGTCAGGCTACGCCAATGACCTATGAAGTGAATGGTAAGCAGTATGTGGTGATCTCCGCAGGCGGTCACGGTTCATTTGGTACGAAGATGGGCGACTATATTGTGGCTTATGCGCTGCCGGATGATGTGAAGTAAGACTTGCTCAGATTGCTGACAACGTGCGCGTTGTTCATGCCGGATGCGGCGTGAACGCCTTATCCAGCCTACAAAATTGTGCAAAATCAATGGATTGCACAGCTAGCGTAGGCCTGATAAGCGTAGCGCATCAGGCAGATTTGCGTTTGTCATCAGTTTAATGCCCGGAGAGATCCGGGCATATTTCCGAATACGGTCTTTTTATACCGTAAACCCTAACATCATCCCCGTATCTTCATGCTCCAGCAGATGGCAGTGCGCCATATAAGCATGTTCTTTCGGTGCATCGTGATTAAACTTCACCAGCACTTCGCTGACATTACCTTCTACCTTAACGGTATCTTTCCAGCCCGCGCGATGAGCCGCTGGCGGTTTGCCATTTTCTGACAAGATACGGAACTGCGTGCCGTGGATATGGAACGGATGCAGCATCATGTCGCCCACGCCAGAGATAACCCAACGTTCGTATTGCCCTTTCGCCGCCGCAAACATCGGCTTGTTCATATCAAACGCCTGACCGTTGATTTTGTTGGCATGGTGGAAATCGAACTTCCCGCCGTGGTTCATATGATTCATATTGCCGTGCCCCATATGGCCCATCATCTGGCTGTGATCCATCCCGGCCATCGCCTGATCGCCATATTTCTCCATTAGCATCTGCATCCCCATCATATCGAGCATCGGGTCCATAGAGAGTTGCAGCTTGCGTACCGTCAGCCCTTCCAGCGAAGGTAACGCAGGCAGGCTACTTAATGTGTCTGGCAAAGCACCGGAGGCACTAATAGCAATCGGCTGAATCCGCATTACCGGATGAGGCTTATCAAACGGCGCAATCGCCATCCCCATCTGGCTGACCGGCAGCGTCACCAGGTCAAAGGGTTTGTTATCGTTAACCTCCACCAGCACTTCAAAACGCTCGCCCATCAGCACCGGCAGTTCGCTCACCTTCACTGGTTCAGGTAGCAGACCACCGTCGCTGGCAATCACATACAGCGGGCGATTGTCGCTGGTGGCGAAATTGAGCGAACGGGCATTACAGCCATTGAGCAAACGCAGGCGCAGCCAACCACGCGGGGCAGCGTGTTGCGGGTAGATTGCACCGTTGGTCAGCAACGTATCGCCAAACCAGCCCACGGCGGCGGTCATCACATCCAGTTGATAATCAATCTGCCCGTCGGCGCTAAATTTCTTATCCTGAACGATCACCGGAACATCATCGATACCCCACTGTTTTGGCAGCATTAATTTCAGGATCTCGTCATCTTCAATCACCACCAGCCCAGCCAGCCCCATCGCCACCTGTCGCCCGGTTTTGCCGTGCTGATGCGGATGGAACCAGCAGGTAGCGGCAGGTTGATCAACGTTCAACGTCACCGAGCGCTTGCCACCTGGCGGAATAATTCCCTGCGGGCCGCCGTCGACTTCACCCGGTACTTCCAGCCCGTGCCAGTGCAACGTTGTCTCTTCCGTCAGTTGGTTGTAGATATCAACCGTTACCGCTTTGCCGCGCTGTAATTTCACCGCCGGCCCCAGCAGATTGCCGTTATAGCCCCAGGTAGTTGCAGTTTTCCCGCCAAAGGTGGACTGGCCTGCGCCAATAGTTAACTGAATGCGATTACGGGCATCGGTCGTGAGCAAATCAGGGATCGGTAACGTTGGGCGTTCTGCCGCAAATACTGCGCGGCTCCACAGCGGCAAAGCCGAAGCCACACCCAGCGCGACGGAATATTTTAAGAAATCACGACGTTGCATAGTTATTTCCTTATTCTTAAGCAGGCGAAACAAAATCAAACGTTGAGCATAGTCCTTCCCCTTACGGGAAGGTCAAGCCGCAGACACAATTTAATCGACAATAATGGTCGTCGCCTCGCTCGCAGTGTGCTAACGTTTATCTTCTTTAAGCCCCTGGTAGAAGCAATGAAGACGTTTTTCAGAACAGTGTTATTCGGCAGCCTGATGGCCGTCTGCGCAAACAGTTACGCGCTCAGCGAGTCTGAAGCCGAAGATATGGCCGATTTAACGGCAGTTTTTGTCTTTCTGAAGAACGATTGTGGTTACCAGAACTTACCTAACGGGCAAATTCGTCGCGCACTGGTCTTTTTCGCTCAGCAAAACCAGTGGGACCTCAGTAATTACGACACCTTCGACATGAAAGCCCTCGGTGAAGACAGCTACCGCGATCTCAGCGGCATTGGCATTCCCGTCGCTAAAAAATGCAAAGCCCTGGCCCGCGATTCCTTAAGCCTGCTTGCCTACGTCAAATAATCCCTGATACCTTTTTGTAGAAATATTGACCGTGCATCCGCGGTCAATGTTAGCTATTATGTTGCGCCCTTTTTTTACGGGTGTTAACAAAGGAGGTATCAACCCATGGCCGAAAAAAAACAGTGGCATGAAACGCTACACGACCAGTTTGGGCAGTACTTTGCGGTAGATAACGTTCTGTATCATGAAAAGACCGATCACCAGGATCTGATCATTTTTGAGAACGCTGCATTTGGTCGCGTAATGGCGCTGGATGGCGTAGTACAAACCACCGAGCGCGACGAGTTTATCTATCATGAGATGATGACCCATGTTCCGCTACTGGCCCATGGTCACGCGAAACATGTGCTGATTATCGGCGGCGGCGACGGTGCCATGCTGCGTGAAGTAACCCGACATAAAAACGTTGAGTCAATCACGATGGTGGAAATCGATGCGGGTGTCGTATCGTTCTGCCGTCAGTATCTACCCAACCATAACGCCGGTAGCTACGACGATCCGCGCTTTAAGCTGGTGATCGACGATGGCGTCAATTTCGTTAATCAAACCAGCCAGACCTTTGATGTCATTATCTCCGACTGCACCGATCCTATCGGTCCCGGCGAAAGCCTTTTCACTTCGGCATTTTATGAAGGCTGCAAACGTTGCCTGAATCCTGGCGGTATCTTCGTCGCACAAAACGGCGTCTGCTTTTTACAGCAGGAAGAAGCCATCGACAGCCATCGCAAACTCAGCCATTACTTCAGCGACGTTGGCTTTTATCAGGCGGCGATCCCGACCTATTACGGCGGTATCATGACTTTTGCATGGGCGACAGATAACGACGCCTTACGCCATCTCTCAACCGAAATTATTCAGGCGCGTTTTCTCGCCTCTGGCCTGAAATGCCGTTATTACAATCCGGCAATCCATACGGCAGCTTTTGCCTTACCTCAGTATCTGCAAGACGCACTGGCTTCACAGCCGTCCTAAGGAGAAGATAAGAAATTGAAAAAACTGAAACTGCATGGCTTTAATAATCTGACCAAAAGTCTGAGTTTTTGTATTTACGATATCTGCTACGCCAAAACTGCCGAAGAGCGCGACGGTTATATTGCTTATATCGATGAACTCTATAATGCCAACCGTCTGACCGAAATCCTGTCAGAAACCTGTTCCATTATCGGGGCTAATATTCTTAACATCGCCCGCCAGGATTACGAACCACAGGGTGCCAGCGTCACTATTCTGGTGAGTGAAGAACCGGTTGACCCGAAACTCATCGACAAAACAGAACACCCCGGCCCACTGCCAGAAACGGTCGTTGCCCATCTTGATAAAAGTCATATTTGCGTACATACCTACCCGGAAAGTCATCCTGAAGGCGGTTTATGTACCTTCCGCGCCGATATTGAAGTCTCTACCTGCGGCGTGATTTCTCCGCTGAAGGCGCTGAATTACCTGATCCACCAGCTTGAGTCCGATATCGTAACCATTGATTATCGCGTGCGCGGTTTTACCCGCGACATTAACGGTATGAAGCACTTTATCGACCATGAGATTAATTCGATTCAGAACTTTATGTCTGACGATATGAAGGCGCTGTATGACATGGTGGATGTGAACGTCTATCAGGAAAATATCTTCCATACCAAGATGTTGCTTAAAGAGTTCGACCTTAAGCACTACATGTTCCACACCAAACCGGAAGACTTAACCGACAGCGAGCGCCAGGAAATTACCGCTGCGCTGTGGAAAGAAATGCGCGAGATTTATTACGGGCGCAATATGCCAGCTGTTTAACGGCTCTGGCGGAGCTCCCAGGCTCCGCCAGATTTATTTACTTCTGCTGCACGAAATTGCGGTAAGCCGCCACGACCTGCAGAAAATCCTCAACGCCGCATAGCGACAGGCTTTCTTCGTCGTAGTAGTTCATCCCCTCTTCCATTTCATCGCCAGCGAATTCCAGTTGATTGGCGCGAACCATCACCTCTTCACCGTCCATCCACAGGGTGTATTCATGCCCTGCCCGTTGCCAGGACCGTTCGCTACCTTTCAGTGCGTGCGCTGCTTGTTCCACTTCATCAAGCAAGGCCAGGTTTTCTTTCACCTCTTCATTAAACCAGTGCCCGACCACTTCATGCCCCATGGACATACGCACCTTTACCACTCCGGTAATATCGCGCAGAAATTCGTAATCCATAGTGTGTTCCTCTGCTCCCGGCAATGCACCGAAATCGCATTGCGCCATTGATGTAATTATCGCAGCCTTACCGGAGAAAAACAGCGGAACGGCGATGGTTTAGAAATAAAAAAATGCCCGGGAATCTCATTCACCGGGCATTGTGTCGTTTATGCGCAGCGCGTGCGCTGACTTTTTAAACCGCAGTCTGGAAAATCACCCCACCGGCTTTCTCGGTGTACTGAGAAAGCTGGTTGAAGTTCAGATAACGGTAAGTATCAACGGCTGTTTTATCTACCTGCGCCACGTAGGTCTGGTACTCTTCCGGCGTCGGCAGTTTGCCAATCAGCGCCGCAACAGCCGCCAGTTCCGCAGAAGCCAGGAAGACATTCGCGCCAGTACCCAGACGGTTCGGGAAGTTACGGGTAGAGGTGGAAACCACCGTTGCACCGTCCGCCACACGCGCCTGGTTACCCATACACAGGGAACAGCCAGGGATCTCGATACGCGCACCACTCTTACCGAAGACGCTGTAGTAGCCTTCTTCGGTCAACTGTGCGGCGTCCATACGGGTTGGCGGTGCCACCCACAGGCGGGTCGGCAACTGACCTTTATGCGCATCCAGCAGTTTACCCGCAGCACGGAAGTGACCGATGTTGGTCATGCAGGAACCGATAAACACTTCGTCGATCTTCTCACCCTGTACCGCAGACAGCGGACGCGCGTCATCCGGGTCGTTCGGAGCACACAGGATTGGCTCTTTAATATCCGCCAGATCGATGTCGATCACTGCCGCGTATTCCGCATCTGCATCGGCTTCCAGCAGCTCAGGATTCGCCAGCCATTTTTCCATGCCCTGAATACGACGTTCCAGGGTACGACGATCGCCGTAACCTTCCGCGATCATCCACTTCAGCAGGACGATGTTAGAGTTCAGGTATTCGATGATCGGTTCTTTGTTCAGCTTGATGGTACAACCAGCGGCAGAACGCTCGGCGGACGCATCGGTTAGCTCAAAGGCCTGCTCAACTTTCAGATCCGGCAGACCTTCAATTTCCAGGATGCGGCCAGAGAAGATGTTTTTCTTGCCTTTCTTCTCAACGGTCAGCAGACCTTGTTTGATCGCATACAGCGGAATAGCGTGTACCAGATCGCGCAGGGTGATGCCCGGCTGCATTTTGCCTTTGAAGCGCACCAGAACGGATTCCGGCATATCAAGCGGCATTACGCCAGTTGCGGCAGCAAACGCCACCAGACCAGAACCCGCCGGGAAAGAGATACCGATCGGGAAACGGGTATGGGAGTCACCACCGGTACCGACGGTATCCGGCAGCAGCATACGGTTCAGCCAGGAGTGAATGACGCCGTCACCCGGACGCAGCGACACACCGCCACGGTTCATAATGAAGTCCGGCAGCGTGTGGTGCGTGTTCACGTCAACTGGCTTCGGATACGCCGCGGTGTGGCAGAAAGACTGCATCACCAGGTCAGCCGAGAAGCCCAGGCACGCCAGGTCTTTCAGTTCATCACGGGTCATCGGGCCGGTGGTGTCCTGGGAACCTACAGAAGTCATTTTCGGTTCACAGTACGCGCCCGGACGAATGCCTTTCACGCCACAGGCACGGCCTACCATTTTTTGCGCCAGCGAGAAGCCGCGATCGCTCTCAGCGACATCTTTCGCCTGACGGAACACATCACTGTGCGGCAGACCAAGTGCTTCACGCGCTTTGGTGGTCAGGCCACGCCCGATAATCAGCGGAATACGGCCACCAGCACGCACTTCATCAATCAGCACGTCGGTTTTCAGTTCGAAGGTCGCCAGCAGTTCGCCGGTTTCGTGGTTACGCACTTCACCTTTGTACGGGTAAACGTCAATCACGTCGCCCATGTTCAGGTTAGAGACGTCGACTTCGATTGGCAGTGCACCCGCGTCTTCCATCGTGTTAAAGAAGATGGGTGCAATTTTACCGCCGAGGCACAAACCACCGCCGCGTTTGTTCGGCACATGTGGAATATCATCGCCCATAAACCACAGAACGGAGTTAGTGGCGGATTTACGCGAAGAACCCGTACCCACAACGTCACCGACGTACGCCAGCGGGAAACCTTTCTGTTGCAGAGCTTCGATTTGCTTGATCGGACCAACAACACCAGGCTGGTCTGGCTCAATACCTTCACGGGCGTTTTTCAGCATCGCCAGCGCGTGCAGTGGGATATCCGGGCGTGACCACGCATCCGGTGCCGGAGAAAGGTCATCGGTGTTAGTTTCGCCAGTGACTTTGAAGACAGTAACGGTCAGTTTTTCAGCCAGCGCCGGGCGATTCAGGAACCATTCGGCATCCGCCCAGGACTGCATAACCTGCTTCGCATATTCGTTGCCTGCTTTCGCTTTCTCTTCTACGTCATAGAAGTTATCGAACATCAGCAGCGTGTGAGAAAGTGCTTTGGCAGCAATAGGTGCCAGTTTGGCATCATCCAGCGCGTCGATCAGCGGATGAATGTTGTAACCACCCTGCATGGTGCCCAGCAGTTCGATGGCTTTTTCCGGAGTCAGCAGAGGGGATTTGGCTTCGCCTTTCGCGATAGCAGCCAGGAAGCCTGCTTTGACATAGGCGGCTTCATCGACGCCTGGGGGAACACGGTTGGTTAACAGATCTAACAGGAATTCTTCTTCGCCCGCGGGCGGGTTTTTCAGCAGCTCTACAAGTGCGGCCATTTGGTTTGCATCCAGGGGTTTGGGCGCAATCCCCTCAGCGGCACGCTCAGCTACGTGCTTACGGTATTCTTCTAGCACGACGGTTCTCCTCGCTCTCATTGTCATAGTGCGGCAGGCGATTCTCTTCACGCTCCTGTGAGACAGCAGTTTGTAGGGTAAATGCCCAGTACCGCAACGGGCAGAATAGCAGGATTTTGACGAGGTGTTAATCTGTTTACAAAAAAGCAACATAAAAAAGTGGCTGAATCGTTAAGGATGGTCTAGAGATTGTTTCCCTCCGTAAAAACTTCGTTAATTCGCATGGTGATAATCACCTTTCTCAACGAATCCCAAGATTAGTCAAAATTTAAACTACCGCCTCTTTATACTCGGATTCACAGCACCTGCGGGTGGCAGTTCGCCGACCATTGCGATTTCCTTGAGATCCGAATTATGAAAATGACTTTGCCGTTTAAACCCCATGTGCTGGCGCTAATTTGCAGTGCCGGGCTTTGTGCCGCCTCTACCGGGCTATATATAAAAAGCCGCACAGTGGAAGCGCCTGTGGAACCGCAATCGACACAACTGGCTGTGTCTGACGCTGCCGCGGTTACGTTTCCTGCAACGGTTTCCGCACCTCCCGTAACACCCGCCGTCGTCAAATCCGCATTCAGCACTGCACAAATAGATCAATGGGTCGCGCCCGTCGCGCTGTATCCCGACGCCCTACTTTCGCAGGTGCTGATGGCATCAACCTATCCGACAAACGTTGCTCAAGCAGTGCAATGGTCGCACGATAATCCACTTAAACAAGGCGATGCTGCTATTCAGGCGGTATCTGACCAGCCGTGGGACGCCAGCGTTAAATCACTGGTGGCCTTTCCACAATTGATGGCATTGATGGGCGAAAACCCGCAATGGGTGCAAAACCTGGGCGATGCTTTTCTGGCCCAGCCGCAGGACGTGATGGACTCGGTACAGCGATTGCGGCAACTGGCGCAACAAACCGGCTCGCTGAAGTCATCAACCGAACAGAAAGTTATTACCACAACGAAGAAAGCTGTACCGGTAAAACAGACAGTCACGGCACCCGTCATACCATCCAATACAGTTTTAACTGCCAACCCCGTCATTACAGAGCCGGCAACAACCGTCATTTCCATTGAGCCCGCCAATCCTGATGTGGTCTATATTCCCAACTACAACCCAACCGTGGTTTACGGGAACTGGGCCAATACTGCGTATCCGCCGGTTTATCTGCCACCACCAGCCGGAGAACCGTTTGTTGACAGCTTTGTACGCGGATTCGGCTATAGCATGGGCGTTGCTACCACGTACGCACTATTCAGCAGCATCGACTGGGACGACGACGATCATGACCATCATCATCATGACAATGATGATTATCATCACCACGATGGCGGTCATCGTGACGGTAATGGCTGGCAACACAACGGCGACAACATCAATATCGACGTCAACAATTTCAACCGTATCACCGGTGAGCATCTTACTGATAAGAATATGGCATGGCGGCACAATCCAAACTACCGTAATGGTGTGCCCTATCATGATCAGGATATGGCAAAGCGGTTTCATCAAACCGATGTCAACGGCGGAATGAGCGCCACGCAATTACCTGCCCCAACGCGCGACAGCCAGCGTCAGGCGGCAGCAAATCAGTTTCAGCAACGAACACACGCCGCACCAGTCATTACACGAGATACCCAACGTCAGGCAGCGGCACAGCGGTTTAATGAAGCTGAACACTATGGGAGCTATGACGACTTCCACGACTTCAGCCGTCGCCAACCACTGACCCAGCAACAAAAGGACGCCGCTCGTCAGCGTTATCAGTCCGCCTCGCCTGAGCAGCGCCAGGCAGTTCGCGAGAGAATGCAGACTAACCCGAAGATCCAGCAGCGAAGAGAGGCAGCGCGTGAGCGCATTCAGTCCGCCTCGCCTGAGCAGCGCCAGGCGGTTCGCGAGAAAATGCAGACTAACCCGCAGAACCAGCAGCGAAGAGACGCAGCGCGTGAGCGTATTCAGTCCGCATCACCAGAGCAGCGCCAGGTGTTTAAGGAAAAAGTACAGCAGCGCCCACTGAATCAACAGCAACGTGATAACGCCCGCCAGCGTGTTCAATCGGCATCACCTGAACAACGTCAGGTTTTTCGGGAGAAAGTTCAGGAGAGCCGCCCACAACGTCTAAACGACAGTAACCATACTGTCAGGCTGAATAACGAGCAACGGTCAGCAGTACGCGAACGTCTCTCTGAACGTGGAGCAAGAAGACTGGAAAGGTAAATTGCAGACGTAAAAAAAGCGGCGTGGTTAGCCGCTTTTTTAATTGCCGGATGTTCCGGCAAACGAAAAATTACTTCTTCTTCGCTTTCGGGTTCGGCAGGTCGGTAATGCTACCTTCGAACACTTCTGCCGCCAGGCCCACAGACTCGTGCAGAGTCGGGTGCGCGTGGATGGTCAGTGCGATGTCTTCAGCATCACAACCCATTTCGATTGCCAGGCCGATTTCACCCAGCAGCTCGCCGCCGTTAGTACCGACAATCGCACCACCGATCACACGGTGAGATTCTTTGTCGAAAATCAGCTTGGTCATACCGTCTGCGCAGTCGGAAGCGATAGCACGACCAGAAGCAGCCCACGGGAAGGTGGCGGTTTCATAGCTGATGCCTTTCTCTTTCGCTTCTTTCTCAGTCAGACCCACCCATGCAACTTCTGGTTCGGTATAGGCGATGGACGGGATAACTTTCGGATCGAAGTAGTGTTTCTTACCGGCGATAACTTCAGCGGCAACGTGACCTTCGTGAACACCTTTGTGTGCCAGCATCGGTTGACCGACGATATCGCCGATAGCAAAGATGTGCGGTACGTTGGTACGCAGCTGTTTGTCAACGCGGATGAAACCACGGTCGTCAACTTCCACGCCTGCTTTGCCTGCGTCGAGGTTTTTACCGTTCGGCACACGACCAATCGCTACCAGCACGGCGTCGTAACGCTGCGGTTCAGCGGGTGCTTTTTTGCCTTCCATCGTCACATAAATGCCGTCTTCTTTCGCTTCAACGGCGGTAACTTTGGTTTCCAGCATCAGGTTGAATTTCTTGCTGATACGCTTGGTGAAGACTTTAACGATGTCTTTGTCAGCTGCCGGGATAACCTGGTCGAACATTTCAACCACGTCAATCTGTGAACCCAGCGCGTGGTAAACGGTGCCCATTTCCAGACCGATGATACCGCCACCCATTACCAGCAGGCGTTCTGGTACTTCTTTCAGTTCCAGCGCGTCAGTGGAGTCCCAGATACGCGGATCTTCATGCGGAATAAACGGCAGTTGGATCGGGCGAGAACCCGCTGCAATGATCGCGTTGTCGAAGTTGATCACGGTTTTGCCGTTCTCACCTTCAACTTCCAGGGTGTTAGCCCCGGTGAATTTACCCAGACCGTTGACCACTTTGACTTTGCGGCCTTTCGCCATACCAGCCAGACCACCGGTCAGCTGATTGATCACTTTCTCTTTCCAGGTACGAATCTTGTCGATATCGGTTTTCGGTTCGCCGAAGACGATACCGTGTTCAGCCAGCGCTTTGGCTTCTTCGATAACTTTTGCTACGTGCAGCAGTGCTTTAGAAGGGATACAGCCGACGTTCAGGCAAACACCGCCAAGGGTGTTGTAACGTTCTACGATTACGGTTTCCAGACCTAAATCAGCGCAACGGAAGGCAGCGGAGTAACCTGCGGGGCCTGCCCCAAGTACCACGACCTGAGTTTTGATTTCAGTACTCATCATGACCTCTATATATTTATCTCCGGCGGTCATACCCGTCGTCTTTCAGGCCGCAGCGGCGTTAGCTTCACGCCCTCACCCCAGTCACTTACTTATGTAAGCTCCTGGGGATTCTGGCGCTTGCTACCTTGCTGCACCCAGAAATCCATAGGGTATGTGAAGTAATACCCTAACCACCACCGGGTCGTTCTATCCGTCGGTATTTTACAAAATTGTTAACAATTTTTAAACAACAAACGGCAACCGATTTGTCTATTCGCTAATAACCTCAATACATTCATGAGATTACCAGAAAAAAGCCGGCCGTTGGGCCGGCTCTTTTACTTACATCACCAGACGGCGAATGTCAGACAGCGTGTTGTTAATGATGGTAATGAAACGGGCACCATCAGCACCGTCGATCACGCGGTGGTCGAAGGAGAGAGAAATCGGCAGCATCAGACGCGGCACGAACTCTTTACCATTCCACACCGGCTCCATCGCGGACTTGGAAACGCCGAGGATAGCCACTTCCGGCGCGTTCACAATCGGCGCGAAGTGGGTAGTACCCAGGCCGCCGATGCTGGAGATGGTGAAGCAACCGCCCTGCATTTCGCCCGCAGTCAGCTTACCGTCACGCGCTTTCTTAGAAATAGTCATCAGCTCGCGAGACAGCTCGATGATGCCTTTCTTGTTGACGTCTTTGAATACCGGAACAACCAGACCGTTCGGGGTATCCACCGCCACACCGATGTTGATGTATTTCTTCAGGGTCAGACGCTGACCGTCTTCCGACAGCGAACTATTGAAGCGAGGCATCTGCTCAAGAGCTGCAGCAACGGCTTTCATGATGAAGACAACCGGGGTGATCTTCACATCCAGCTTACGTTTCGCCGCTTCTTCGTTCTGCTGTTTACGGAACGCTTCCAACTCGGTGATATCGGTTTTGTCGAAGTGAGTAACATGCGGGATCATTACCCAGTTACGGCTCAGGTTCGCACCAGAGATTTTCTGGATGCGGCCCAGTTCCACTTCTTCGATTTCACCAAACTTGCTGAAGTCCACCTTCGGCCACGGCAGCATGCCAGGGATACCACCGCCAGTCGCTGCCGGAGCTGCTTCTGCACGTTTGATAGCTTCTTTCACGTAAGCCTGAACGTCTTCGCGCAGGATACGACCTTTACGGCCAGTGCCCTTCACTTTCGC
>ERZ772855.2660-NODE-2660-length-14721-cov-3.312628_pt1 | contig 14721 bp, 10 predicted proteins | sample MGYA00511900_ERZ772855 | MGnify/ENA primary metagenome ERZ772855 (study PRJEB29015, sample SAMEA2737701) | human gut metagenome | biome: human gut; feature: human-associated habitat; material: faeces | place: China | collected 2012 ...
TCGAACTTGCGACCTCTGCGTCCCGAACGCAGCGCTCTACCAAACTGAGCCACGCCTCGATCACAGACGTAAGTATAATATAAAACTCAAAAAATGTCAACCATATTTTTCATTTTTTTTCAAACAATTGTAACAGTTCCGCCATGCATCTTCCAGATGCCTGCATGATACAAAAACGCAGGCGGATCTTTGCATGGCGGAACCATTACTGGCAATTCTTTTTTACAGCATTTTCCGGATGGTCTCGCACAGCTCGTCCACGGCCTTATCCGCATCCCCGTTTTTGATCTCCTCCACCACGCAGGATTTGACATGGCTGGACAGCAGGGTCCTGCTGAACCCGTTTAACGCCGACTGGATCGCAGATACCTGGACCAGGATATCGGTGCAGTACCGCTCATCCTGGACCATGGCCTTCACTCCCCGTACCTGTCCCTCGATCCGGTTCAGCCGGCTGATGAGGTCTTTTTCCTCCTTTGCTGATCTGTGCTTGTGTCTGATCTCACATTCTTCCATTCCTGTGCTCTTATTCTCGTCCACGATCTCTCTCCTTGTCTCAAAAACTAGTCAATCACCTTGTAATCCTGATCCTCTACTGCTTTTTTAAGAACGTCATACGCCACGTCCTCCTTTAAGGTCACCACAGCGGTGCCCGCCTCATGGCTCACAGCGGCGCTTTCCACTCCGGGAACTGCCTCCAGGGCCTTTTTCACCCGGGCCTCGCAGTGGCCGCACATCATACCCTCGATCTTTAAAGTCTTTTCCATGATCTTCTTCTCCTTTTTCTTTTTTTCAGCTTTTATCTTCCTGTCTCTGTCTGCCCGGTGCAGATCAAAGAAGTTCAGCCTCAGTGCATTGGATACGACGCAGAAGCTGGATAAGCTCATGGCCGCAGCGCCGAACATGGGATTCAGCTTCCACCCCAGGACCGGGATAAAAAGCCCCATGGCCAGGGGGATGCCCACCACATTATAAAAGAACGCCCAGAACAGGTTTTCATGGATGTTCCTCAAGGCCGCCCGGCTTAAGCGGATGGCCGCCGGAACGTCCGACAGGCGGCTCTTCATCAGTACCACATCCGCCGCGTCGATGGCAATGTCGGTGCCCGCTCCGATGGCGATGCCCGTATCCGCCCGTGTAAGGGCCGGAGCGTCGTTGATCCCGTCGCCGACCATGGCCACCCGGCCCTGCTCCTTTAAGGCCCGCACAGCGCTTTCCTTGCCGTCTGGAAGGACGCCCGCAATGACCTCGTCCACTCCGGCTTCCCGGCCTACGGCCCTTGCGGTCCGTTCATTGTCCCCGGTCAGCATCACCACGCGGATCCCCATGTTCTGCAGTTCCTTCACAGCCCTGGGACTGTCCTCTTTTATGACGTCCGCCACGGCTATGATCCCCAGGAAACGCTCTCCTGAACCGAAGAAGAGCGGGGTCTTTCCATTCTCTGCCAGGGCCAGGGCCTGGTCTCTGGCTGCCTCCGGTACAGAGACCTTCGTCTCCATGAACCGGAGATTTCCGCCGTACACCGGCGTTCCTTCTGCCAGGGCCGTAAGGCCGTTTCCCGGAAGGGCTTTGAACTCTGTCACCGTTCCCGGCGCAAGCCCCTCTTCCTCAGCCTTCAGAAGCACGGCCTTTGCCAGAGGATGCTCGCTTTTTTTCTCCAGGGCGCAGGCCATGGAAAGGAGCTCCCCTTCCTGGACCCCCTCCCCGGGGATCAGATCCGTGACCCGGGGCTCCCCGCTGGTGATAGTGCCGGTCTTATCCAGGACCACGATCTCTGTCTTCCCGGTCTCCTCCAGGGACACAGCCGTTTTAAACAGGAGCCCGTTTTTCGCACCCAGTCCGTTGCCCACCATGATAGCCACCGGCGTGGCCAGCCCCAGGGCGCAGGGGCAGCTGATCACCAGCACCGAGATCCCCCGGGCCAGGGCAAATCCATAGGTCTCCCCGGCCGCCAGCCAGCCAATGACCGTAAGGACCGCAATGGCAATGACCGCCGGGACAAAGACGCCCGACACCCGGTCCGCGACCTTGGCAATGGGAGCCTTGGTGGCCGCCGCGTCGCTGACCATTTTTATGATCTGGAAAAGGGTGGTGTCCTCTCCTACCCGGGACGCCTCACAGCGGATAAAGCCCGACTGGTTCACCGTGGCCGCAGATACCATATCTCCAGGGCCTTTATCCGCCGGGATGCTCTCTCCGGTCAGGGCCGCTTCATTGACCGCACTCTCTCCCTCTAAGACCACGCCGTCCACGGGAATGTTTTCTCCAGGCCGCACCACAAAGATATCGCCCTTTTTCACCTGGGCAATGGGAACCTCTGTTTCCACGCCGTCCCGTTCCACCACAGCCGTTTTGGGGGCTAGCTTCATGAGGCCCTTTAAGGCATCAGTGGTCCTTCCTTTGGACCGGGCCTCCAGCATCTTTCCCACCGTGATGAGAGTTAAGATCATGGCCGCCGACTCAAAGTAGAACTCGTGCATATACGTCATGACCCCGGCCATATCGCCGTTTAACTGGGCCTCCGTCATTTCAAACAGGGCATATACGCTCCATCCGAAGGAAGCGGCGGACCCCAGGGCCACCAGGGTGTCCATATTGGGAGCCCGGTGCAGGAGCCCCTTAAAGCCGCTGATAAAAAATTTCTGGTTGATCACCATGACCGCCGCTGACAGCAGAAGCTGCAGAAGGCCCACGGCCACATGATTGTCCGCAAAAAACTCCGGGACCGGCCAGCCCCACATCATATGTCCCATGGAAAAATACATGAGGACGGCCAGGAATCCCAGGGAGGAGAACAGCCGTTTTTTTAATACCGGAGTCTCGTGATCCGCCAGGGCGTCCTCGTCAAAGGCCGCGCCCCCGGCGGCAGGACCGCTCCCGGCTCCGTCCTCTCCGCTGCGGCTTCCCTTTACCGAGGCCCCATAACCCGCCTCCTTCACGGCGGCGATGATATCGGCAGCGTCTGCGCTTCCCTCTACGCCCATGGAGTTGGTCAGAAGACTCACAGAGCAGGACTCCACTCCCGGAACCTTCGACACCGCTTTTTCCACTCTGGCGCTGCAGGCCGCGCAGCTCATGCCGGTCACTGTATATTGCTCCATTGATTCCCTCCGTAACAGATTTTTTCTATACCCGTACTGGGTACATCTATAAAATATCACTTTTGGATATTTCTGTCAAGGAGGGACCGCAATTTTTTCTCACAGCTCCCGGCGGACGGACAGCCGTTAGAAATCGAACAGGGAAAGCTGGTTGGTCTCCGGAAGGTCCTTAAGGATCCCCAGTTCTCCCATCAGGTCGCAGATGGTCTTGCTGACCCTGGTCCGGTTCCTGAAATCCTCCTTGGAGAGGAAGGGACCGTCCTTGGCCGCCTCCTCGATGGAGTCCGCCGCCTTCTCGCCCAGGCCGTCGATGCTGTTGATGGAGGGCATCAGCTTATTTCCCATGACCTGGAAATGCCTGGCCCTGGCCTTATAGATATCCATGGGAAGGAAATCAAAGCCCCTGGCGTACATCTCCTGGACGATCCGCATATCCCTTAAGGTATCCTGCTCTTTTTTGGAAAGGGAGTCGGACCGCCTCTTATAATCTGCCAGATGGCTTTCCAGCTTTTCCCGTCCCAGACACATGATCTCATAGGAAAACGCGCTGGCGCGGATGCTGAAGAAGGAAGCATAATAGGCCAGCGGATAGAATACCTTGCAGTAGGCGATCCGCCAGGCCATCATCACGTAAGCCGCCGCATGGGCCTTGGGGAACATGTACTTGATCTTTTTACAGGACCATATGTACCAGTCGGGCACCCCGTGGGCTGACATCTCCTCCTCCCACTCGGGCTTTAAGCCCTTGCCCTTCCGGACCGATTCCATGATGGTAAAGGCCGTTCCTTCCTCCAGTCCCTGCTGGATCAGATAGACCATGATATCGTCACGGGTGCAGATGGCCGTCTGGATCGTTGCCTTGCCCTCCTGGATCAGGGTCTGGGCGTTGCCCAGCCACACGTCCGTTCCGTGGGCCAGTCCGGCGATCCGCACCAGGTCAGAAAAATATTTGGGCTTTGTATCCAGGAGCATCTGCATGGCAAAGTCCGTTCCGAATTCAGGGACCCCCAGGGCTCCCAGCTTACAGCCGCCGATGTCCTCGGGCGTGATGCCCAGGGCCGAGGTATCCTGGAACAGGCTCATGACCTCCCTGCAGTCCAGAGGGATATCCTTTACAGGATCCAGGCCGATCAGGTCCTGGAGCATACGGATCATGGTGGGATCATCATGGCCCAGGATATCCAGCTTTAACAGGTTGTGGTCAATGGAGTGATAGTCAAAGTGGGTGGTGATGGTCTTGGTGGCCATATCGTTGGCCGGGTGCTGCACTGGAGTGAAGGAATAGATCATCTCTCCCAGGGGAAGGACCACGATGCCGCCGGGGTGCTGGCCAGTGGTGCGCCTTACGCCCACGCAGCCCTGTACGATCCGGTTGATCTCGCAGTTTCTCTTCCTCTCCCCATGCTCCTCAAAATAGTTCTTCACATAGCCGAAGGCCGTCTTGTCCGCCAGGGTGCCGATGGTCCCTGCCCGGAAGGTCTGGCCCTTTCCAAAGATCACCTCCGTGTAATCGTGGGCGCGGCTCTGGTATTCTCCGGAGAAGTTTAAGTCGATATCCGGCTCCTTATCTCCCTTGAACCCCAGGAAGGTCTCAAAGGGAATGTCAAAGCCGTCCTTGGTCAGAGGATGGCCGCAGACCGGGCACAGCTTGTCCGGCATATCGCAGCCGGCCATACCGGAATATTTCTTCACTTCCTCTGAGTCGAAGTCGTAGTAATGGCAGTTGGTGCAGTAATAATGGGGACTTAAGGGGTTTACCTCCGTGATCCCCGACATGGTGGCCACAAAGGACGAACCCACGGAGCCCCGGGAGCCCACCAGATATCCATCCTCGTTGGACTTCCACACCAGTTTCTGGGCAATGATATACATGACGGCAAATCCATTGGAGATAATGGAGGTCAGCTCCCGTTCCAGCCGGTCCGTCACGATCTTCGGAAGGTTTTCCCCGTACATTTCATGGGCGCGGTTGTAGCAGATGTTCCTCAGGGTCTCGTCGGAATTTTCAATGACAGGCGGACACTTATCCGGCCGCACCGGGGCGATGGGCTCGCACATATCGGCGATCTTCCTGGTATTGGCGACCACCACCTCATAGGCCAGATCGCTGCCCAGGTAATCGAACTCTGCGAGCATTTCCTCCGTGGTACGCAGATATAAGGGGGCCTGCTCGTCGCTATCCTTAAAGCCCATGCCGGCCATGAGGATCCTCCGGTAGATCTCGTCCTCCGGATCCAGGAAATGGACGTCGCAGGTGGCGCACACAGGCTTTCCGCACTGCTCCCCCAGGCGCACGATCTTCCGGTTGATCTCCTTCAGATCCTCCACGGTCTTTACGGTGCTCTTTTCATCCCGCAGCATGAACATGTCGTTGCCCAGGGGCTGGATCTCCAGATAGTCATAAAACCGTACCAGCCGCTGGAGCTCCGCGTCAGTGCCTCCCCGCAGGATGGCCTGGTAAAGCTCCCCGGCTTCGCAGGCCGAGCCGATGATCAGTCCCTCCCGGTACTGGTTTAAAAGGCTCTTGGGGATCCTGGGCCGTCTGGAAAAGAACCGCACATGGGACCAGGACACCAGCCGGTACAGGTTCACCCGGCCCAGGTCGTTTTTTGCCAGGATGATCACATGGTAGGTGGGCATTTTCATGATAGCCGAATCCTCCGCCTGGTTAAAGACGTTCAGATCGTCCAGGGTCTCCATACCATGCTGTTTTTTTAACATTTCCACGAATTTCAGGAAAATTCCTGCCGTGGCCTCCGCATCGTCCACGGCCCGGTGGTGGTTCTCCAGGGATACATTTAACGCCTTGGCCACCGTATCCAGCTTATACCGGTTCAGATTGGGAAGGAGCACCCGGGCCAGGGCCACCGTATCCATGACCGTGGGATGGAATTCATATCCCAGAACGGAGGCATTGTGGCTGATGAAGCCCACGTCAAAGGACGCGTTGTGGGCCACCAGCACCGCTCCCCGGGAAAACTCCAGAAACCGCCCCAGGACCGGGCCTATGGTCTCGGCTCCCATGACCATGGCATCGTTTATGCCTGTGAGCCGCTCGATCTCAAAGGGAATGGGCACCTCCGGGTCCACAAACTCGTCCATGCGGTCTGTGATCACTCCGTTTTCCACCCTTACGGCTCCGATCTCGATGATCTTATTCTTCACAGGGGAAAAGCCAGTGGTCTCAATGTCAAATACCACAAAAGCGCCGTCCAGGCTCTGGTTTTTAGAGTTCTCCACGATCTCCTTCATATCGTCCACCAGGTAGCCCTCGACCCCGTAAAGGACCTTGAAGGCATCGCCCTTATCCAGGGCATGGCTGGCATCCGGGAAGGCCTGGACGCAGCCGTGGTCAGTCACAGCCAAGGCCGGCATTCCCCACTGCTTTGCCCGTTTTATGATATCCTTTACCTCAGAAACGCCGTCCATGTCGCTCATTTTCGTATGAGAGTGGAGCTCCACCCGCTTCACCGGCGCGTTGTCCACCCGCCGGGTGGTAAAATCCTCGCACTTTTTGATCCCAGTGATGGATCCCACGGTCAGCTCGCCGTCGAACCGGTCGATGGTGGTGATCCCCTTGAGCTTTATGAACTTTCCCTGCTTTATGGCCTCGTCAGCGTCGGCCTCCTGATCCTCTCTCAGAAACATCTTGACGGTGATGCTGTCGGTGAAGTCGGTGAGATCAAAGATCATCATCTTGCTGCCGCTTCTAAGCTCCCTTTTTTCCACCCGGATGATCTTTCCCCGTAAGACCACCTCGCCGATCTCCCCGGCGATCTCATGGATCTCCATGGTCTCGCCCTCGAAATCGCGGCCGTAAAGCACATCAGGATTCTCCGACTTCCGGTAGGGCATTCTTCCTCCCCGGCCGCCGTCCCGCTTAAAGCCGGAGCCAGAGCCGTTCTGGCCGCCCTGGAAGCCGCCGTTTCCGGCTCCGCTGACGGGATTCCCTTTTCCTCCAGCAGTTTTTTTCTCTCCAAAGGTCTTTTTTGTAAAGGTCCGGGAGCCGGGCTTTTGATCCTTGGCCGGGGCGCCCCCCCCGCCTGGATCGCCATGGTCTTCCTCCTGGCCCCGGGATCCTGCCATTTCCTCCTGCCCGCCGCCCATATCCTGGACGTGGGACGCCAGAAGGGCCGCCAGGGCCGCCTCCTCGTCAAAGTCGTCCCGTCTCTCCTTCTCTGCCTTTGTGAAGGAAAACCTTACCTCTGCCGGAAGGCCGCACCGCTCTGTAAAGATCTTTTCCAGGATCCGCCCCACTTCCTTTGAGCGTTCCCGGTAGATCAGATTGTCCTCGATGGTCATGACCATGGTATCCTCTGCCTCAAAGGCCGTTTCCGCCCGGCGCAGGATATTGTATTCGATCATGCCGAAATTCTTAAACTCCATTAGGATGCTGTCCTTGTAGACCTGGTACAGCTTTTCCGGCGTATACTGGGCCGAAAGGCGGTATTTTTCAAGGATCTTCACGGTGATGGAGCGGCCGGGGAAGAGCTGCTTTGCGATCCCCTCCTCCATGCTGCAAATATTCTTTTTATGGATCAGTCTGGGACTTACGATATAGATGCGAAGAGAGCTTCTGTCCTTTGGCATGGATACCTTTTCCACCATGACCAGCTTTAGAAGCTCCTTTAATTCTTCGCCGATATGCAGTCCCGGAAATACTTCCAGAAACGGTTTTTCCATTATTCTCCCTTTGCTTCCTTCATGGCCAGAAGCTCCACCCGCAGAGCCGGCAGAAGCTCATCCTCCGGCAGCTTCTTAAGGATCTGCCCCTTCTTAATGAGCAGGCCCTCGCCAATGCCTCCGGCAATTCCGATATCTGCCTCCCTGGCCTCTCCCGGTCCGTTGACCACGCAGCCCATGACGGCTACCTTCACATCCAGGTCGATATCCGCCACCATTTCCTCCACCCGGGTGGCCAGGCCGATAAGGTCGATCCTGGTGCGCCCGCAGGTGGGGCAGGAGACCACCTCGATGCCGCCTGTCCTCAGCTTCAGCGCCTTGAGGATCAGCTTGGCGCTCTTTATCTCCTCCACGGGATCCCCGGTCAGGGAAACACGGATGGTGTCCCCAATGCCCTCGTAGAGGATGATCCCCAGGCCCACAGAGGATTTAATATTTCCAGAAAGCAGGGTCCCTGACTCGGTGATCCCCACATGGAGGGGATACCGGCAGTCCCGGGCCAGAAGCTCGTGGGCTTTGACACACATCATCACGTCTGAGGACTTGATGCTCACCACCAGATTATCGTAGCCCAGCTCCTCGATGACCTGGACCTCTCTTCTGGCACTCTCCACCAGGGCCTCCGCCGTGACTCCCCCGTACCGTTCCACCAGCTCCTTCTCCAGGGAGCCGCTGTTGACTCCCACCCGGATGGGGATGTTATACTCCTTTGCCTTATCCACCACAGCTTTGACCCGCTCCCTGGCGCCGATGTTCCCCGGATTGATCCGGATCTTATCAGCACCGCTTTCCATGGCGGCAATGGCCAGCCGGTAATCGAAATGGATATCCGCAACCAGAGGGATATGGATCTCCCGTTTGATCCGGCGGATGGCATCGGCCGCCTCCATGGTGGGCACCGCCACCCGGATGATGTCGCAGCCGGCGGCCTCCAGCTTAAGGATCTGGTCCACTGTGGCCTCCACATCCTCTGTTTTTGTATTGCACATGGACTGGATCAGCACTGGATTCCCTCCGCCGATCACCTTATCTCCGATCCGGATCACCTTCGTATTTTCCCTGTACATAAAATCCTCCAAACTTTCCACAGACCGCCTTGCAGACCGGCGGCCTTACATAAGGAATCTCACATCGTTAAGCAGCACAAACACCATAAAGGCCATGAGAAGCGCCATTCCGGCCATGTTCACCGCGCCCTCGATCCTCTGGTCCACCGGCTTTTTCGCCGCCAGCTCGTAGGCGAGGAACACCAGACGGCCTCCGTCCAGGGCCGGGAACGGCAGCAGGTTCATGACGCCCAGATTGGCGGAAAACATCACCATCAGATTCAGGATGTTCATAAACACCGTTACCAGACCATAGGGCCGCACCTGGTCCACCGTATTGTCGATGATGGAGACGATACGCACCGGGCCGGCAATGTCGTCGGCGCTTATCCGGCCCTTTACCAGCTCCTTTAAGCTGTCCACCACAGTAAGCACTGCGTACCGCACTTCTGCGGCTCCGTATTTTATGATCTTCGGGATGTTAAAGCCCAAGGACTCATAGCCGGAAAACTGGATCCCGGTCAGATACCGGCCGTTCTGGAGCGTAAAAAGATCCGCATCCAGGAACGCCTCATGGCTCTCCCATTTTCCAGTCTCTCCGTCCAGCCGGTCATACTGCACCGTAATGTCCCGGTTCCCGTTTACCAGCATCTTAAGGACCACATCCCTGGCGATCATCACCCGGCGGCCGCCGATCTTTGTGATCACATCTCCGGCCTTAAGCCCTGCCGCATCCGCCGCCTGGCCCGGCGTCACCTCCTGGATCCTTGCCGGATCGTAACCGGACCAGGATACGATGACCATGGCGAATACAAAGGCCAGGATAAAATTAAAGACCGGGCCTGCGGCCACCACGGACATCCGGGCCGCCGGGGATCTTGAGAAAAACGAGACTCCGCTTCCGTCCTCCAGGGCGCTCTCCCCTTCTTCGTCGCCGAATTCCCCCAGCATGGCGCAGGAGCCGCCGAAGGGGAACAGCTTCCAGGAATATCTGGTCCCGCTTTTTTTACTCACATGGGAAAGGAGCCGGGGACCAAATCCCAGGGAAAACTCCACCACAGTGATCCCATTGAGCCTGGCCAGAAGAAAATGGCCAAACTCATGGAATAAAACTATCACACTTAAGACAACCAGTGCCAGTATCACACTATTCCTCCATTATATCTGAAAATTATTCTTTTCCTGCCGTCTGCGCAGGAACTCATACGTTTCCTGCTCCGCTTCCAGGACCTGTTCCAGAGACGGATGGCTGATCCTTGTATGATGGGCCATGGCCTCGGCGATCATATCCGTGATCTCCAGGTATCCGGCCCTGCGGTCCAGGAATTCCGCCACGGCAAACTCATTGGCCGCGTTGAACACCACCGGCAGGGAGCCTTCGGCCCTTCCGGCCTCATAGGCCAGAGCCAGACCGCGGAAATTTTCCGGATCCGGCTTCTCAAAGGAGATCTCCGCCAGCTTCCAGAAATCTAGCTGGTCCCCAGCCAGGGGCCGCCGCTCCGGATAATACAAGGCATACTGGATCGGAAGCTTCATATCCGGCGTTCCCAACTGGGCCATGACGGCCCCGTCCTCAAACTGTACCATGGAGTGGATGATGCTCTTGGGCTGCACCACCACCTGGATCCGGTCCAGGTCCACGTCAAAGAGCCACCTGGCCTCCATCACCTCCAGGCCCTTATTGACCATGGTAGAGCTGTCGATGGTGATCTTTCTTCCCATGGACCAGTTGGGATGCTTTAAGGCATCCTCCACCTGCACGCGCTCCATCTGCTTCCTGGTCCAGCCCCGGAAAGGGCCTCCGGAGGCCGTCAGAAGGATCTTATCTATCTTATTCCCATGCTCTCCGTTTAAGCACTGGAAAATGGCGCTGTGCTCGCTGTCCACCGGAAGAAGACGCACCTGGTGCTCTCTGGCCAGGGGGACGATGAGATGGCCCGCTGTCACCAGCGTTTCTTTATTGGCCAGGGCAATGTCCTTTCCCGATTTAATGGCAGCCATGGTGGGACGGATTCCGATCATCCCTACCACCGCCGTCACCAGGATCTCATATCCGTCCATGGCCGCGATCTCCATGAGGCCGTCCATGCCGGAAACGATCTTTGTATCCGTATCCCCGACCCGCAGGGCCAGGTCCTTTGCCTTTTCTTCGTCCCAGACGCCGCAGACAGCCGGCTTAAATTCCCGGATCTGCTCCTCCAGGAGCCTGATATTGCTTCCCGCCGCAATGGCTTTTACTGAAATATCCCCGTTGGCCCGCACCACATCCAGGGTCTGGGTGCCGATGGAGCCGGTGGAGCCGAGGATCCCTATGGTCTTCATTTCGATTTCCCTCTTTCTCTTATCGTAAGCCCAGGAACATCACTGCAAAGTAAATGGCCGGGGCCGTAAAGATCATGCTGTCGAACCGGTCTAAGATCCCGCCGTGGCCGGGGATCAGATGGCCGTAGTCCTTGACGCCGTGATTCCGTTTGATGGCAGAGGCCGCCAGATCCCCGATCTGGGAGATCACAGCCGCAATGGCACATGCGGCGGCGCTGATGACGCCGGGCCGGGCCAGCTCCACCATATGGCCTTCAAAGTATGCGCCGTATAAAAAGCCCAGGAGGGCCGCTCCCAGAACGCCTCCCACGGCTCCCTCCACCGTCTTTTTTGGGCTCAGCTTCGGCGCCATCTTATGCTTTCCAAGGAGCATTCCCGCACAGTAGGCACAGGTATCGCAGCCCCAGGAGCTTAAAACGATGAGCCACACCAGGTATTTTCCGTCTGGCATGGAGCGCACCTGATACAGGTAGGAAAACATCAGCCCCACATAAAAGATCCCGAAAAAGGCCACTGTGATCTGCTCGGTGGTAAATTTAGGGAACGTAAACACATAGATGGTCATTAAAAGCATCAGCGCCGCGATGGCAAGGAAGGTCACATGACGGTCCATGCCAGTCCATACGATGGCATAATACGCCAGAACGGCCCCGTAGCCCACCAGGCCCGGCAGCTCCTTTTCGATCTTCATGACCCGGTACAGCTCAAAAAGGCCGATCAGGGAAATTGCCAGGGACACCAGAAACAGAAGCGTCCCTCCCTTAACCAGCAGAAATGCCGCCAGAATCACCAAAACGATCCCGCTGATCAGTCTGGTCGTAAACATATTGTCACCCCTTACTTCTTCTCCGTCTGGGAAACGCCGCCGAACCGGCGTTCTCTCTTATTATACTGGCGGATGGCCTCCAGTAATTCCTCTTTGTTGAAATCCGGCCAGAGGCAGTCGGTCACATAGAGCTCCGAATAAGCAAGCTGCCAGAGCAGGTAATTGGAAAGACGCAGTTCCCCGCTGGTGCGGATCAGAAGATCCGGATCCGGGATCCCGGCAGTATCCAGATAGGAGGCAAACCGGCTTTCCGTCATCTCCTCCTCTGTGATCCTTCCGGCCTTCACATCCTCCATGACCTTTTTTACAGCCCGGGTGATCTCATCCCGGCTCCCGTAATTGACGGCGATCACAAAGGTAAGACCTGTATTGTCCTTTGTCTCTCGTTCCAGGCTGTCGATCCCCTCCACGATATCCGGCGCAAACCGGCTCCTCTCTCCGATCATCCTTACCCGCACATTATTGGCCTTGGCGATCTTTAAAAGACGTTTTGTATAATACCGGAACAGCTGCATCAGGGCTCCCACTTCCTCTGCCGGCCGCTTCCAGTTTTCTGTGGAAAAGCCATAGACCGTCAGGTACCGGATCCCCAGTCTGGCTGCGTCTTCTACGATCTGCTCCACAGTCTCGCAGCCCTTTTTATGGCCCAGCTGTCTGGGAAGGCCCCGTTTTTTTGCCCAGCGGCCGTTTCCATCCAGGATCAGCGCCACATGGGCAGGAATCTTGAGATTTTCTTCCATTTTTTCCTCCCGTCCGGCATCCTTAGCCGGATTTCAAAAGACAGGGGCCAGGTTTCCCTGCCCCCTGTGATCTTATCTTATACTGTAAGGATCTCTTTCGTCTTGTTCTCCACAGCCTTGTCGATCTTCTCGATGGCCTTGTCGGTGATCTTCTGGATCTTTTCCTCAGCATCCTTTAAATCGTCCTCAGAGATCTCATCGTTCTTTTGCATCTTCTTAAAGGTATCATTGGCATCGCGGCGGATATTGCGGACTGCCACCTTGGCATTCTCGCCCTTCTTCTTTACATCCTTGGCCAGCTCCTTACGTCTGTCCTCGGTGAGCTCCGGGAAGATCAGGCGGATGCAGGAACCGTCGTTGTTGGGGTTGATGCCCAGATCCGAGGTCTGGATCGCTTTTTCAATGGCCTTTAACAGGCTCTTCTCCCACGGCTGGATCAGAATCATCCGGGCTTCGGGCACGGAGATATTTCCCACCTGCTGGATCGGGGTCGGAGTTCCGTAATAGTCTACTTTGATCTTATCCAGAACGTGCGGATTGGCGCGTCCGGCACGAATGGAGGCGTAATCGTTCATCAGGCTGTCAATGGTCTTGTCCATCTTTTCTTCGTAGATCTTTAACTGTTCTTTCATAATAACCTCCTGTTATGAAACGGTAACGATGGTACCGTTAATATTTCCCTGCATGGCGTTGGCGATGCCGTTTTCCTCATTTAAGGAAAATACGGCCATGGGCATTTTATGCTCCATGCACATGATGGACGCCGTCAGGTCCACCACTGCTAACTGCTTGTCGATCACTTCCTGGATGGAGACTGTATCGTACTTTTTCGCAGCCGGATTGACCCTGGGATCGCTGTCATAAACGCCGTCAATGGCCTTGGCCAGGAGAATGCAGTCCGCATCCATCTCAATGGCCCGCAGTGTGATGGTCGTATCCGTGGAGAAATAGGGATGTCCGATCCCTCCGGCGAAAAATACTACCATGCCTCTTTCAAAGTATTTATTGGCCCGATCCTTGGAAAACAGCTTCGTCATAGAGCCGCACTCAAAGGGGGTTAAGATCTGGGTCTTCATTCCAGTGTTACGGAAGATCTCAGATACGTAAATACAGTTCATGACGGTGGCTAACATTCCGATCTGGTCCGCCTTGGTACGGTCGATGGCGTCGCTGGTACGGCCTCTCCAGAAGTTTCCTCCGCCGATGACGATGCCCACCTGGACGCCGGCATCCACCGAAAGCTTCACCTGTCTTGCAACCTCTTTTACCGTATCCTCGTCAAAACCTGTTTTTTTCGGACCAGCCAGCGCTTCGCCGCTGAGCTTTAAAAAAACGCGTTTCATTTTCATTCTCTGCGCTCTCCTATGTATTTTGTTGTAACCGTCCGGCCATTGGAGATCCGGCGCTTCCTGTCCGCCGCAGGCGGCAGGAAGGGGCATAGCTGAACGGTTCTATTTTGTTTGTAGGAAATTATATCATACTTTCTGTGAATTGCCAACATGGATTTAAAAGGTTCTCCAGGTTCCCGCTTTCAGCCGTCTTTTCATATCAGCACTTGCATTCCTTTTTCCAAGAGATATAATGGAAGAATAAGGAACCGTTTCCGTCAATTTCATATAAAAAGCGAGGTAATCACAATGAGAAAAAAACTTGATCTGACCGAAGGTATTTTCCCCATGCCGGTTTTAATGGTGGCCACCTACAATGAGGACGGAAGCGTAAACGTCATGAACGCCGCCTGGGGCACCATGCAGAAACGGGGCAATGTGGCCCTTAACCTTTCCGAAGCCCATAAGACCTTAAAAAACATCAAGGCAAGAGGTGCCTTCACCGTAAGCATCGCCGATGCTACCCATGTGACAGAGGCCGATTATTTCGGGGTGGAATCCGGAAATAAGGCTCCTGATAAATTTGCCAACAGCGGCCTCACTGCCAGCCGGTCCGAATTCGTGGACGCTCCAGTGATCAACGAATTCCCCCTCTGCCTGGAATGTACCTTCATT
>ERZ772855.2663-NODE-2663-length-14715-cov-3.344270_pt1 | contig 14715 bp, 10 predicted proteins | sample MGYA00511900_ERZ772855 | MGnify/ENA primary metagenome ERZ772855 (study PRJEB29015, sample SAMEA2737701) | human gut metagenome | biome: human gut; feature: human-associated habitat; material: faeces | place: China | collected 2012 ...
AGGTATTCGAGGGTACAGTACTTAAGAGACAGAATGGTGGAGCGAGAGAGACATTTACAGTTAGAAAGTTCTCTAATGGTGTAGGTGTAGAGAAAACTTGGCCGGTTCATTCACCAATCATTGACAAGATTGAAGTAGTACGCAGAGGTAAGGCAAGACGTGCTAAATTATTCTATCTTCGTGACAGAGTTGGTAAAGCTGCTAAGGTTAAAGAGCTTGTAAAATAATATTTTTACGCGAAAGAGACCATTTTCTGCGAGCAATCGTATGAGAATGGTCTTTTTAGTTTTCAGGGTTACAGCTTGCAACAAACATGAAAACAATATATAATTAAAATTACGCAATAAAATATCAGTTAGCAAGAGGTGTAAGATGTCCAGAAGACGAGCAGGCCTTAGCTTTAGAAGGCAAAGAAGAAAATTTAATCTGCCATTGTTCAAGGAAATTGTTTCGTGGGTAGTGGAGCTGATTGTAGTGATAGGCCTGGCATATGTGCTGGTGTCATTTTTTGGTATACGTACAAATGTGGTGGGACAGGCTATGGAGCAGACATTGGAGAACGATGATAATATTCTTGTGAACAGGTTTGCATATATCATGTCAAAGCCAAAGGCAGGAGACGTGATAGTATTTCTGCCAAACGGAAATAATAAGTCGCATTATTATGTCAGGAGAGTGGTAGCGGTGCCGGGAGATACTGTTCAGATAAAAGACGGCGCACTGTACGTGAATGATGAGCTGTACAAGGAATCGACGGACGTTGCATCAATGGAGGATGCAGGGCTTGCCTCAGATCCTATAGAGCTTGAAAAGGACGAGTATTTTGTACTTGGAGACAATCGAAACAACAGTGAGGACAGCCGCTATGCCAATATTGGCAATGTAAAGAGAGACTATATTATCGGCAAGGCATGGTTTAGATTTTCAGGCATTGGAAGCTTTGGAACCATCAAGTAGCAATAGTTATAACATATATAGATAAAGGACAGGTGAATTATGAATTTTCAGTGGTACCCTGGGCATATGACCAAGGCAAAGCGTCAGATGCAGGAGGATATTAAATTAATAGATCTGGTTATAGAGCTTGTGGATGCAAGAATTCCGCTATCCAGCCGTAATCCGGACATTGATGAGCTTGGAAAAAACAAATACAGGCTCATTCTTATGAACAAGGCAGATCTGGCCGACAAGGAGCGCACCAGGGAGTGGAGTGCATTTTTCAAGGAAAAAGGCTTTTTTGTAGTCAGTCTTGATGCTAGAAGCAAGTCAGGCATGAAGAGCATCACAGATATCGTGATGGAGGCCTGCAAGGAAAAGATTGAAAGAGACCGAAAGCGTGGTATCAAAAACAGACCGGTAAGAGCTATGGTGGTTGGTATTCCAAACGTCGGAAAGTCCACATTTATCAACTCATACGCCGGAAAAGCCTGTGCCAAGACAGGAAACAAGCCGGGCGTGACAAAGGGCAAGCAGTGGATCAGGCTCAATAAAAGTGTTGAGCTGCTCGATACCCCGGGCATACTGTGGCCGAAATTTGAGGATCAGACAGTGGGACTTAGACTTGCGCTCATCGGTTCGATAAAGGATGAGATTTTAAATGTTGATGAGCTTGCCGTGGAGCTTGTAAAGTTCCTAAAAGCAGAGTATCCGGGGCTTTTGGCACAAAGATACGAGGTAAGCGAGGAAAATGATATCATAGAGCTTATAAGTGCTGTCGCTGTCAACAGAAAATGCCTTTCAAAGGGAGGAGAGCCTGATTACAGCAAGGCGGCTGCACTCATCATAGATGATTTCAGAAGCGGTAAATTAGGCCATATCACTTTGGAGAGACCGGAGATATAGAAGAATAGTTACGAAGAATAGACGATAGGACAAGGATATGTCAGCAGAAAAAATAGGCGATATTAAGGAACAACTGAAAAGCATCACAGATTCACAGCTTGCACAGTTCATTGAGGCATACGGCTCAGATGAAAGGGGCGGAGTGATTAAGCTTGTAGACAGCGCAAAAAAGCGTCTGGACAAGTATGATAAGGAGCTTATCCGCACTGAAGGTCTCAAGAAATATGAGCGCGAGTACGCATCATATGCTCATATTTGCGGCATAGATGAGGTGGGACGCGGACCGCTTGCAGGTCCGGTTGTGGCATGTGCGGTTATTCTGCCAAAGGACTGTGATATTTTATATATTAATGATTCAAAGAAGCTTACGGCTGCAAAGCGCGATGAGCTTTACGATGTCATAATGGAAAAGGCGGTTTCTGTAGGAATAGGTATGGCATCGCACGAGCGGATAGATGAGATAAATATATTGCAGGCTACATATGAGGCGATGAGACAGGCAATCGGAAAGCTTGATCCGGTACCGGATTTGACACTTAACGATGCAGTCACAATCCCGGGGGTGGATATAAAGCAGGTTCCGATTATAAAGGGAGATGCCAAAAGCATATCAATAGGGGCAGCCAGCATTGTGGCTAAGGTCACAAGGGATCGGATGATGGTTGAGTATGATAACATATATCCAGGCTATGGATTTGCATCAAACAAGGGCTATGGCTCGGCAGAGCATATCAAAGCACTAAAGGAGATAGGACCATCACCGATACACAGGGCATCGTTTATACACAATTTTATTTAAGATGGAGAGAAAATGACACTTCAACAACTCAGACAGGTACTTACAATTGCAGAATCCAATTCCATGAATGAGGCGGCGAAGAAGCTTTTTGTTTCACAGCCCAATCTGTCCGCCACAGTACGAGAGGTGGAGGAGGAGCTTGGAATCACGGTATTCATGAGAAATAACCGTGGAATTACAGTCACAGCGGAGGGTGAGGAGTTTTTAGGATACGCCAAACAGGTTGTGGAGCAGTATCATCTGCTTGAGAACCGGTATCTGAATGTGGAGTCCAAAAAGAAATTCTCGGTTTCCATGCAGCACTATTCATTTGCGGTAAAGGCCTTTGTACAGCTTGCTAAAGAGGTGGGCATGGATGAGTACGAGTTTGCTGTCCACGAGACAAAGACGAAAGAGGTAATAGACAACGTAAAGAACTTAAAGAGTGAGATTGGAGTTCTTTATTTAAGTGATTTCAATGAAAAGGTTTTAAGAAAGCTTTTTAAGGAATGTGACATCGAGTTTAAAGAGCTCTTCACATGCAATACATATGTGTATCTCTGGAAAAAACATCCGCTTGCCGGCCAAAAAGAGATTACACTTGATGATTTGCAGGAGTACCCGTGTCTGACCTTTGAACAGGGCGTGAACAATTCCTTTTATTATGCGGAGGAGATGATGAGCACGTATGAGTACAAGCGTGTCATAAAGGCTGATGACAGAGCCACAATGCTCAATCTCATGGTGGGGCTCAACGGATTTACACTGTGCTCAGGTATTATTTCTGAGGATTTAAACGGTGATGACTATGCGGCAATTCCACTTAAGGAAAGTGAAATAATGCATATAGGCTATATCAAGCACAAGGGCACGAAGCTTAGCAAGCTCGGTGAAATATATATAGATGCGTTAAAGAATTACGAGAATAAAGTTTTATAAATGAAAAATTGTAAAAAATGAATTTAAATTAATTAAATATCGTACCATTTTTATAAGAATTTCACAGTTATATTGTTTTTTAAAAAAAACATGCATGAAAATATAGTGAAAAATCGGTTACGCAAAAGATATTTATTAAAAAAAATGACATGAATTGACGGAAAATGACGGATTATGATTTTTTTGACAAATGAATATCAGATGTTATAATAGGCGCAACAATTGATTGGCATGTGCGAAAGCACTATGTTTTAGATTATAAAGGTGGTGTTAACTATGTACAATAAGGAAACAGTAATCAGACTTAACACATTGGATGATGTTCAGGAATTTGTTGGGGCTGCTTCTAAGTGCGATTTTGACATTGATCTCAAATATAGACAGATTCTTATTGATGCGAAATCACTTCTTGGAGTGATTGGAATTGGTACAAACAATGACTTTAAGGTCTGCTATATGGGCGATGACCAGGCATTTGATAATGTGGTTGATAAATTCACTGTAGCGTAATACAATTGAATAAGGTCCTTTGGGAGAGTTTCTTCTTGGAGCTCTCCCTTTTTTTTGTTCAGTGTATTAAAAATATCTGGAGTTAGACTGAAAATATTGTCGGAACACAAAACCGTTGACATAATCCGGAATATGCAGGGAGAGTACATGACAGAAGCTGGAAATAACTATAGTGAAAAGAAAACACAATTACATATTTCGGTCAGAAACCTTGTGGAATTTATTTTCAGGGAGGGTGACATAGACAACCGGTCATCCAGAGCTATGAGTGCCGATGCCATGATGGAGGGAACACGCATTCACAGGAAAATCCAGGGCAGCATGGGGAAGGAGTATCAGGCAGAGGTACCGCTTTCACTTGTTGTTGAAGGTGATTTGTATGAGCTGACTGTCGAGGGCAGGGCAGATGGCATCTTTACGGAGGATGGCAAGTGTTTTGTCGATGAGATTAAGGGAATGTACAGAAGGGTTGAGCTGTTTGAAAATCCGGTTTTTGTGCACCGTGCGCAGGCTATGTGCTATGCATATATTTTTGCTCTGCAAAATAATATGGAAACGATAGGCATTCAGATGACCTACTGCAATCTGGAAACGGAGCAGACTAAGTATTTTCGCGAGGAGTTCTCATTTGAAGAGATAAAAAAATGGTTTGATGACCTGATGGAAGAGTATGGCAAATGGGCAACGTTTCAGTGTGAAATGAAAAATCAAAGACAGGCTTTAATCAAAGAACTTAATTTTCCATTTGAGTACAGACCGGGGCAGAAAAAGCTTGTTTCGGATGTCTACAGGACAATTATGCGTCAGAAGCTTCTTTTTATGCAGGCTCCGACCGGTGTGGGAAAGACTATCTCTACTATTTTCCCGGCAGTGAAGGCGGTTGGTGAGGAGCTGGCAGACAGAATCTTTTACCTGACAGCGAAGACGATCACCGCAACAGTCGCAAAGGAAACGTTTGCGCTGCTTGAAAAAAATGGTTACAGGGCAAAAACTATTCAGATAACGGCCAAGGAAAAGCTATGTCCGTGTGATGAGATGGAATGTAATCCGGTAACCTGTCCGTATGCAAAGGGGCATTTTGACAGAGTAAATGATGCGGTTTTTGACCTGCTTCACAGATGTGAAATGATTGAGAGGGATGATATTTTATCACAGGCGGATAGGTATACCGTTTGTCCGTTTGAGCTTTGTCTTGATACGGCTAGCTGGTGTGATAATATCATCTGCGATTACAACTATGTGTTTGACCCAAATGTTTATCTTAAGAGATTTTTTCAGGAGGGGATAAAGGGAGATTATATTTTTCTCATTGATGAGGCTCACAATATGGTCGAAAGAAGCAGGCAGATGTATAGCGCTCAGATTTATAAGGAGGATTTCCTTACTGTGAAGCGCATTATGAAGGAGCACAGCCGCTCTATTGAGAAAGCGCTTGAAAAGTGCAATAAGATACTGCTTGGGATGAAGCGTGAGTGTGAGAATTACACGGTATATGATACATTTGGCAATATGGTATTTTCCTTTATGAGGCTTATGACACTTCTGGATGAGTTTTTGCAGAAGGCTAATGAGTTTCCGGGGAAAAAGGATGTTATGGATTTTTATTTTGAGCTTCGCAATTTCCTGAACATTTATGATCTGGTGGATGAGCACTACGTGATGTATTCCGAGCTTGAGGCTGATGGCAGGTTCATGCTAAAGCTTTTTTGTGTGGACCCGTCGCTTAATATACAAAAGAGGCTGGATAAGGGCAAGTCGGCTGTGTTTTTTTCAGCGACATTTTTGCCTGTAAACTATTACAAGAGCCTGCTAAGCACAAAAAAAGACAACTATGCCATATATGCTGACAGCACGTTTGACAGCAAAAAGAGGCTGCTTGCGATGGCAACCGATGTGAGTACGAGGTACACGAGGCGCTCAAGGAGTGAGTATGAGCGCATTGCAGGGTATATTAATGCTGTTGTCACGCAAAAGACTGGAAACTATATGGTTTTCTTTCCGTCATATAAGATGATGAATGATGTGGCAGATATTTACTGTGAAAAATATGCAGACGAAACAGAGCTTATGCTGCAGAAAAATAATATGTCAGAGGCTGAGAGGGAGGAATTTCTGGACAGGTTTAGTGATGAATCGGACAGAACACTTGTGGCATTTGGCATCATGGGAGGCATATTCGGTGAGGGCATTGATTTGAAAAACGACAGACTGATAGGTGCTATAGTTGTCGGAACGGGGCTTCCGCAGATCAGCAATGAGAGAACTATATTAAAGGATTATTACGATGCCGAAAACGGCTGTGGCTTTGACTATGCTTTCAGGTATCCGGGCATAAATAAAGTCCTCCAGGCGGCCGGAAGAGTAATCAGGACGACGGAGGACACAGGTGTCATTTTGCTATTAGATGAGAGATTCTGGCAGAGAGAATATGATTTGCTCTATCCACGCGAGTGGAGTGACAGAAAGCCATGCAATATAGCAAATGTCGGAAAACTAGTTGCCGACTTCTGGGAGCAGATTTAAAAATTCCTCAGTGGATGCTGACACGGGCATTGTAGTGTTTACGGACACAACAATCTGGCGTGGAGGCATCTTTTCTTTTGTCTTCAGCACGAAAAGCTCCTTATTCTCATGGTTGATGCAGTAGTCAGGCACGAATGCTATACCCAGTCCGATTTTGGCCAGGTCTATGAGCAGATCGTTACTGCTTAGCTCAATTTCCGGAATCAGGTCAACCTGGTGCTGTAAAAACAGATTATGCAGGAATTCACTGGTGGTGCTGTTTCGGTCGAGCATCATGATAGGATATTTATTGAGCTCAGAAAAAGCTATCTCCTGCTTGCGAAGCTTGAAATAATTGGGATTTGCCACAAAAACATCGGAAAAGTTGCATATGGTTTTCTGTCTGTATGAGTGATTGAGGTGCGAGTTTGGAAAATTCGTGACAATCAGGTCAACCTTCCTTTGCTCCAAAAGCTCCACACACTGGATAGATGTAGCATTTGTGACCTTGATAGGCACATTCGGGAACCTCTGATGGAACTGCTTTAAGTAAGGAACCAGCAGATAACGGCATATGGTATCGCTTGCGCCGATGTGAAGCTGGCCAAGTCCAAGTGTGCCTGAGTCTAAAAGCTGGCTTTCACCGCGGGCAATAAGATTCATGGCAGGCTCAATGTGTTTTAAAAGCAGGGCACCGGCTGCGGTGAGCTGTACCTTCTTTGTGCTTCTGATGAAAAGAGTCTGTCCCAGCTTCTTTTCGAGAGTCTTAATAGACTGGCTTACCGCGGACTGTGAAATAAACAGCTTCTTGCTGGCTTCAGAGAAGCTTAGGGACGTTGCCACGTAGTAAAAGACCTTGTAAAGCTCATAATTTATATCCATTTTGTTATCCTCCGTATAAATATGATGATACCTTTTGATCCTCATATCATTATATAAGAAAACTATAATTAACGCAACTTATAAAACAAATTAAATATATTAATTATACTTATCATAGCTAAAGTGTTATACTACAACCATAGTTTTAAAGTCCGATTGTGCAAAAAGCCGGACGGTAACGAATAATTGGTTACATACTCTCGAATTGAAAGGAGAACATATGAGTAACGTACGTCGTGTATATGTAGAGAAAAAAACTGACTTTGCGGTAAAGGCAAAGGAATTAAAGCATGAAATCAAGCATTATCTGGGAATCACAACTGTGGAGGCAGTACGTGTATTAATCAGATATGATGTGGAAAATATATCAGAGGAGACATACAAGAAAGCCTTGTATACAGTTTTCTCAGAGCCGCCTGTTGATGATATCTATGAGGAGACATTTGACTATGGTGATGCAAAAGTATTTACTGTAGAGTTTTTACCGGGACAGTTTGACCAGAGAGCAGATTCAGCCGAGCAGTGTGTGAAGCTTCTCAATGAGAATGAGGAGCCGATTATCAGAAGTGCTATCACATATGTGATTGAGGGAAATATCACAGATGAGCAGTTTGCTGCTATTAAGAAGCACTGCATCAACCCTGTTGATTCGCGTGCTATCGGCATGGAAAAGCCTAAGACACTTGTGCAGGAGTTTGATGACCCTGCTGATGTTATCATATTTGACGGCTTCAAGGATATGGCAGAGGACAAGCTGAAGGAGCTTTATTTATCATTGAACCTTGCCATGACATTTAAGGATTTTCTTCATATCCAGAATTATTTTAAGAATGAGGAAAAGCGTGATCCTTCAATGACAGAAATCCGTGTGCTCGATACATACTGGTCAGATCACTGCCGTCATACAACATTTTCTACAGAGCTTAAGAATGTCAAGTTTGACGATGGCTTCTACCGTACACCGATTGAAAATACCTACAAGGATTATCTCAATACATTTTCAAATATCTACAAGGACAGAAATGACAAATTTGTCTGCCTGATGGATCTTGCACTTCTTGCCATGAAGAGATTAAAGGCAGAGGGTAAGCTTGATGATCAGGAAGAGTCTGATGAGATCAACGCATGCTCTATCGTGGTACCTGTTGAGGTGGACGGAAAGACAGAGGAGTGGCTTGTAAACTTTAAGAACGAGACACACAACCATCCTACAGAGATTGAGCCTTTTGGTGGCGCTGCTACATGCCTTGGCGGAGCAATCAGAGATCCTCTCTCAGGACGTACATATGTATATCAGGCAATGCGTGTAACAGGTGCAGCAGATCCTACAGTACCGGTTTCACAGACAATTGAAGGAAAACTTCCACAGAAGAAGCTTGTCAGAGAGGCAGCTCACGGATACAGCTCATATGGAAACCAGATCGGACTTGCAACAGGCTATGTCAAGGAGGTTTACCATCCAAATTATGTTGCAAAGCGTATGGAGATCGGTGCAGTTATGGGTGCGGCTCCAAGACGTGCTGTCCAGAGACTTAACTCAGATCCGGGAGATAAAATCATTCTCCTCGGAGGACGCACAGGACGTGACGGAATCGGTGGTGCTACAGGTTCATCAAAGGCACACAATACAAAGTCTACATCAGTATGCGGAGCTGAGGTACAAAAGGGTAATGCACCTACAGAAAGAAAGCTTCAGAGACTGTTTAGAAGAGAAGAGGTCAGCCATATCATCAAGAAATGTAACGATTTCGGTGCCGGCGGAGTTTCTGTTGCTATCGGAGAGCTTGCTGACGGACTTCGCATAGAGCTTGACAAGGTACCAAAGAAATACGCAGGTCTTGACGGAACAGAGATTGCTATCTCAGAGTCACAGGAGCGTATGGCAGTTGTAGTTGCGCCTTCTGATGTTGAACAGTTCCTTGCATACGCAAAGGAGGAAAATCTCGAGGCAACAGAGGTTGCGGTAGTTACAGAGGATCCAAGACTTGTGCTTGAGTGGAGAGGCAAAGAGGTAGTAAATATCTCTCGTGCATTCCTTGATACAAACGGAGCTCATCAGGAGACAGATGTTGAGGTTGAGATGCCTTGCGAGAGTGACAATTATCTGGACAAAATCAGCACACCTGCTGTAGCCAGAATGGTTGAGGCAGGAGATATGAAGGGTGCCTGGGAGGCAGAGCTTGAAGATCTTAACGTATGCTCACAGAAGGGACTTGTTGAGATGTTCGACGGCTCTATCGGAGCAGGCAGTGTATATATGCCATATGGTGGACGTTACCAGCTCACAGAGACACAGTCAATGGTTGCAAAGCTTCCTGTATTAAAGGGTAAATGTGATACAGTAACAATGATGGCTTACGGCTTCGACCCATATCTTTCATCATGGAGCCCATACCACGGATCTATATATGCAGTGCTTGAGTCTATCTCAAGAATCGTTGCAGCAGGCGGAGATTACAGCAAAATCCGTATGACATATCAGGAGTACTTCCGCAGAATGAATGAGGATCCAAAGCGCTGGAGTCAGCCGTTTGCAGCACTCCTCGGAGCATATGATGCTCAGATTGGCTTCGGACTTCCTTCAATCGGTGGAAAGGATTCCATGTCAGGTACCTTCAATGATATTGATGTACCGCCTACACTCGTATCATTTGCAGTTGATGTGGCAAAGGAAAAGGATATCATCACACCTGAGCTCAAGAAGGAGGGCAACCAGCTTGTTCTATTTACAATAGATAAGGATGAGTTTGATCTTCCAAAATATGATCAGGTTATGACACTTTATACAGCAATCAGAAATCTTATCCAGGATGGTGCAATCGTTTCAGCATATGCACTTGACGGAAAAGGCCTTGCTGCAGCAGTATCAAAGATGGCATTTGGTAACAAGCTTGGTGTAACAATCGAGGATGAGGTGACAAGCGATACACTCTTTGCACCTGGCTTTGGTAATATCGTAGCTGAGGTTCCTGTTGATGCACTTTCAAAGGTCAGAGAGGTAATTGATGCAGCAGGTATTTCAGATGCAGCTTCTGTAGTCGGCTATGTAAACGATAAGCAGACTATCGAGTGTGACGATATGGTGCTTCCTGTTGAGGAGGCTGTCAAGGTATGGACAGCAAAGCTTGAGGGCGTTTTCCATACAAAGGCAACAGACGATACAAGCAAGGTAAATAGCGGTCTTTACGATGCAAAGAATATCTATGTATGCAAGAATAAAGTGGCTAAGCCTACAGTATTTATTCCGGTATTCCCTGGAACAAACTGTGAGTATGATAGTGCTAAGGCATTTGAGAGAGCAGGCGCTGACACAATCGTAAAGGTATTCAAGAACCTCACAGCAGAGGATATCCGTGATTCGGTTGATGAGTTTGTAAAGGCAATCGACAAATCTCAGATTATCATGTTCCCTGGTGGATTCTCAGCAGGAGATGAGCCTGAGGGATCAGCCAAATTCTTTGCAACAGCATTTAGAAATGCGAAGATGACAGAGGCTGTTGAAAAGCTCATCAATGAGAGGGACGGACTTGCACTTGGTATCTGTAACGGTTTCCAGGCACTTATCAAGCTTGGGCTTGTACCATATGGAGAGATCAGACAGCAGGATGCACAGTCACCTACACTCACATACAATACAATCAACCGCCATATCTCAAAGATGGTTTATACAAAGGTTGTTTCAAACAAGAGCCCATGGCTTGCACAGGCTAAGCTTGGTCAGACCTATTGCAACCCGGCATCACATGGCGAGGGACGTTTCGTAGCACCGAAGGAGTGGCTTGATAAGCTCTTTGAAAACGGACAGGTTGCCACACAGTATGTTGACTTGGACGGAAATGTATCAATGGATGAGGAGTGGAACGTAAACGGCTCATACATGTCTATCGAGGGTATCACATCTCCTGACGGAAGAATCCTCGGCAAGATGGCTCACTCAGAGCGCCGCGGCGAGTCTGTAGCAATCAATATCTACGGTGAGCAGGATATGAAGATATTCGAGAGCGGAGTGAAATACTTTAAATAATTCATAACTGAATAATTACAATATCTTATATATTTATTGGGTTATTATCTCTGCAATATAAACAATTAAGCTTCCATGGAGGTCACGGTTAGTGGCTTTCATGGGAGTTTTTATTTTGGAACCAGTGAATATGCTGACGGAAAAGAAAATAAATTGAAGATAATTAAACATGTGAGTCTGCTTGATATTTGATAGTCGCAGTGGTAAAATCAAGACTAAAATTACCGGTAGTAAATGGTTTGAAAGAAAAAGAAAAGAGGACATAAAACAAATGAGATTGCCACAAATAATAAACAGCCTTCTTGAGACTGATATGTATAAATTCAGCATGGGACAAACGATTTTCCATCAGTTCACAAGCTATAAAACGACATGGACCTTCAAGTGCCGAAATAAAGACGTGCATTTTACAGATGAGATGGTCGAGGAGATAAAGGAGCAGGTGCAGGCCTTCTGTCAGCTTCGTTTTACGGAGGAGGAGCTTGAATATCTTGATAACATCACCTGGATAAAAGGCACATATGTTGATTTTTTAAGACTCTGGCAGCCAAGATATGAGGAGTTTACCATCACAACAGATGCACCATGCGGGCTGGCAATCGATGCAGCCGGCACATGGCTCAATACTTCGATGTATGAGATTCCGGTGCTTGCTATTGTAAATGAAGTGTACTTCCGTATGGCATATGATTATGATGTGCTGCTTAAGCAGTTTAAGCGCAGGCTTGATGAGAAGGTGCGTCTGCTCGAGGAGGATACCTACAGGCTTAGCGATTTCAGTGAATTTGGACTAAGACGCCGTCTGTCTGCCGAGGCGCAGGAGATGGCTGTAAAGGCAATCGCAGAGGTTGAGCTGCCTGCAGATTCACACTTTATTGGTACATCAAACGTATATCTTGCGAAGAAATTCAATTTAAAGCCGGTGGGAACAATGGCTCATGAGTGGATTATGTGTACAGGACAGGGCAATCACAAGCATAATCCGGCATATTCAAACTGGTACGCACTCGATGCATGGGTTAAGGAGTATGGTATATTAAACGGTATTGCGCTTACTGACACCATAACAACAGACTGCTTCCTGCGTGATTTTCAGCTCACCTATGCGACACTTTTTTCGGGAGTGCGTCATGATAGCGGAGATCCGTACGAGTGGGGAGACAAGATGATAGCCCACTACAACAGTCTGGGGATCAATCCAAGGACAAAGACACTTTTGTTCAGCGACAGTCTGGATTTCGAGCGTGCGACTGCATTGTATGATTATTTCAAGGATAGGGCAAAGGTTGCATTCGGTATAGGAACCTTTATCAGTAACGACACTGATGAGGAAGCACTCAACATAGTTATGAAGACCACCAAGTGTAACGGCATGGATGTGGCAAAGATTTCCGACGTGGCAGGCAAGGGTATGTGCAAGAATCCGGATTATGTCGATTACCTGAACAGGTGTATTGATTACAGGATGAAGAATGATAAATGATAAATGATAAATGACGGCATGAGGGGGCAAAGGTATTTTGCCCCCTTTAATCATGTGATTGAATTGCAAGAAATGTGTAAACAAAAAATATATAAAATATCAGACAATTTAAAATAAAAATGAAAATTATCAAAAAATATATTGACAAATAGGTGAAATTGGTGTAATCTTAAATCAACAAAAAGAGATACGAAAGGAACAAAAATAAAACACAGGAGGTATAGTCCAATGGGGATTACATAATTTAAGTCAAAGTACTATAAGGATGATTGAACGGAATATTTAAATCTGTAGGGCGAGCCGAAGAGCAGTAATCGCACAGATATATTAGCAAATAAATAATATCGTTGAAAAAGTTCTTGTAGATTAAAAGTGAAAGATAGAATCTCTCATAAGAGTTTACATAGATAATGTAACCAAAAGGAGTGATTTTATGAAGAAGGGTAGAGGTCCATAGCTAAGCTAAAAGAATAAGAATCCTGTCATAAACAGAATCAGATTTATAGCAAAGCAATATGGAAATGCCAAAATAAATTCATATAGCGAAAGCGGAACTTGGAGGTTATACAGTGAAGCTTACGGAACCAATGCTTTAGGAGCCACTTGATGTAAAATGTAGATCAGGTGGCTCCTATTTTTGACATTTGCGAATGCATGTGAGGTTTAATAGTTAGATAGAATGACAACGTAAGCCTTTAAAGTTGGGCTATAATTTGATGAAAGCAGGAACGCGGTTTTCAAATACTGTATAGTACATAAACCCGGCATCCTTGAGGATATTTGAAACCCTGTCAAAATCGTACGCGACATGCTCCGGTTTGTGGGCATCGGCTCCGACTGTGATTATTTCCCCGCCAAGCTCGTGATAGCGCTTTAACACCGATTCGGTCGGATTTGGGTGGCCAAGCCCGTATTTAAAGCCGGCGGTATTGAGCTCGATGCCTTTTCCCTGTGAGATAATCTCTTTTAAAATAGCATCAATTATGTCGGCATACCTTTCATATGAATAGTATTTATTTTTGTCAGGACCGTATCTGACAACGTAGTCGATGTGACCGTACACATCAAAATCCGCTCCGCTGTGCAGGTTGTCGAGTATGGATTCAAAGTATTCTGTGTAGGCTTCATGCTCTGTCTTGCCTTCGTAAAATGCAGGGTAGTATGGGTCAATGCCGTTTACTACATGGCTTGAGCCGATCACGAGGTCAAACGGATATTTTTTGGTGACCTCATTATTTTTGTCTGTAATATGAGGCTGTAAACCGATTTCAATGCCCCAGTGGATATTTACCGGGCAGCCCTTTTCTTTAAGAACAATTGCAAGTCTTTTGATGCGCTTTTCATATGCTGCTATATCAAGGTCGAAAAGCCCGGGCTCCTCTTTATAGTCATAGTCCAGATGGTCTGTAAAGCAGATGCCGTCCAGCCCTTTGTTGATTGCTGATTTTATCATCAATACCGGGTCGGCATCGCTGTCACCCGAAAACATGCAGTGCATGTGCTGATCCCACATATAAATACCTCCGTAAAACTGATGTATTGTTGTTAAAAAACTTTATAAGTTACATGATTTATAATTGTCTGCTGCTGGCTGCAGGAAAGTGCGAATTACAGCAATTAATTAAGTGTAGCCGAGATTATAATAAAGTGCAATATCTAAAAAGAAAAATTGTGAAGAATGATAAAAAATGTGTGTAAATGAAAATATTTAGTGAAAATTTTAACAAACACAAATAAAGTACTTGAACCTTTGAG
>ERZ772855.2672-NODE-2672-length-14670-cov-8.184331_pt1 | contig 14670 bp, 9 predicted proteins | sample MGYA00511900_ERZ772855 | MGnify/ENA primary metagenome ERZ772855 (study PRJEB29015, sample SAMEA2737701) | human gut metagenome | biome: human gut; feature: human-associated habitat; material: faeces | place: China | collected 2012 ...
AATCAAGGACATAAAGCTGATTATGTAACTATTGTGGCCGGCGAAGAGTGGCATCCAGGAGTCATTGGTATTGTTGCTTCTCGTCTAGTAGAGGAGTTTTACAAACCAACCTTAGCCATCAGTATTCATGATGGCATTGGTAAAGGCTCGTGCCGTAGTATAGATGGCTTTAACATATATGATGCATTAAAATCTTGTGAGGATATCTTGCTACAGTTTGGCGGGCATGCTGCGGCAGCAGGCTTTAGCATCGATGCAAATCGTATTGATGAGCTACGAGAACGGTTAACCAAGTATTGCAAAGCAGTTATTACAGAAGAGGAATATATTCCTGTGGTTGCTATTGATGCGGAACTACCTGTTGATGATATCGATGTCGATATCATTGACCGCATATCAGACCTTGAGCCTTATGGGATGGCCAATAGCACGCCAGTCTTTGCTATTATGGAAGCTACCGTGCAAGATATTATGCTCATGGGCCAATTAAAAAATCATTGTAAGATAATATTTGAAACTTCGAATGGTACATTAGATGCTATAGCTTGGAATCGTCCCGACTTATTTAAATCTATCTTTGTGGGAACTGTGGTAAAAGTGGCATTTTCCTTGCAAAAGAATGAATGGCAAGGTATGGTTTCTCCGCAACTCATGATTCAAGCTATTGAACCATTGACTGAAGAGCCGATTAAGCTTTCTACAGAAGGGCTTAGACAAATGTATGTCATAATAAAACAGTCCATGCGAGGTCGTAGTCAATCGGTTTATAATGTAGAACAAGATATATTGCGCCGTAAGCCGGCAGATCAGAATAATCGCAGTGCTCTAACATCTATTGATGTATTTAAAGAATTGGGCATTGTTGAAGAATATACAAGTGATGATGGTCAATTAATGCTTAGATGGAACGCCATTGAAGGAAAATTAGATCTTGTCACATCCGTAACATTCCTTACTTATAGTGTATAGGAGGTGACATCATGACAACTGTAAATGAAGAAGGCAAAGCTTTAGTGGAACAAAGTACATTTGATAAAAGTAAAGCCTTAGCCGAGTTTATGGAGTATATCCATACGTATTTAACAGATGATGAGTGTGGCCAAGTATTGAAAGCTTTTGAGCTTGCTGATAAGGCTCATGAAGGTCAGTTTAGAGCTTCCGGTGAACCGTATATCATGCATCCTTTAGCTGTAGCTGATATTTTGGCACATTTACAAATCGACCATATTACACTCATGGCAGCTCTTATGCATGATGTGGTTGAAGATACATCTTACTCGAAGGAAGACCTAGAGGAGATGTTTGGCTCTGAAGTAGCATTCCTCGTTGATGGGGTAACAAAATTAAACCAATTCCAGTATGAAACAAAAGAAGATCGCCAAATGGAAAACTATCGAAAGATGATTTTAGCTATGGCGAAGGACGTACGTGTCGTAGTTATTAAATTGGGTGATCGCTTACATAATATGCGCACCTTAAAGCATATGCGTAGTGACAAACAAAAACGTATTGCTAAGGAAACCCTAGAAATCTTTGCACCTTTGGCACATCGTCTTGGTATCTTTAATGTGAAATGGGAGTTGGAAGATTTATCCTTCCGTTATTTAGAGCCGGAAAAATACTATGATCTAGTCGATCAAATGAAACAAAAACGCCAAGTTCGGGAAGACATCGTTAATGATACGATGAGGCAACTTACAAAGGCCTTAAGTGAAGCTCATATCAAGGCGGATATCAAAGGTCGTCCAAAACATTTCTACAGTATTTATAAGAAGATGAAAAAGGACAATCGTGATTTATCCCAAATTTATGATTTGCTTGCCGTTCGTGTGATCGTTGATAGCATCCCTGATTGTTATGCAGTACTTGGCATTGCACATAGCTTGTGGAAGCCATTGCCTTATCGCTTCAAAGATTATATTTCCATGCCGAAGTCTAATATGTATCAATCCTTGCATACAACCGTTATCGGCACGATGGGGCAACCGGTAGAGATTCAAATCCGTACTTGGGAAATGCACCGTGTATCTGAATATGGTGTGGCTGCTCACTGGCGATATAAAGAAGGAAATAAAAACGGCGATAAAGAATTTGATCAAAAGGTTGCATGGCTGCGCCAGGTTCTTGAATGGCAAGATACTAGTAATCCAACGGAACTCGTTAATGCTTTGAAATTAGACGTTTTCTCTGGTGAGGTATTTGTATTTACGCCAAAGGGCGATGTTGTTAAGTTGCCAATAGGCTCTGTACCGCTTGACTTTGCCTATCGAGTTCATACCGATGTAGGTCATCATTGTGTTGGTGCTAAGGTAAACGGCAAAATTGTGCCGTTGGATTATACCTTGCAAAATGGTGATATTGTTGATATCATCACATCTAAAACAGGTCGTCCTAGCCTTGATTGGTTGAATATCGTAGGTTCTTCTGAAAGTAAGAGCAAAATTCGCAATTGGTTCAAGCGCGAAAATAAAGCTGAAAATATTGAAAAAGGCTTAGAAGCTCTTGAAAAAGAAGCGAAACGATTGAATCATAGTTGGAAAGAATTATGTGCAGACAACCGTTTACAACATGTAACGAAACAACTTAAAGCCGGTACAGAAGAGGAAATGTTTGCAGCCTGTGGCTATGGCGGCATTCCTGTAAGCACGGTTCTCTTGCGTTTAATTGAACTTTATAAAAAGTCTAAAGAGGTAGAGGAATCTAAGCGCAGTACAGAGCAAATTATTGAGAAATTAAAATCTCAAGGACAAAAGAAAACTAAAAATGGCACTGGTGTTCTCGTAAAAGGTGAAGCTGGTGTGATGGTGCGTATGGCGAAATGCTGTAATCCTGTACCTGGTGATGATATTATAGGTTACATAACCCGTGGTCGTGGTGTTTCTATTCACCGCTGTGATTGCCCTAGCATGGGCCATTCTCCTGAAGACTTAGAGCGGATGATAGAAGTCTCTTGGGACGGTTCTTCTGGCGAATCTTTCCACGTAGGCATTGATATTCAAGCTTATGATCGAGCTGGCATTCTCATGGAGGTTATGGCGGTGCTTTCAGAATTGAAAATCACCATTACTAACATCAATGCTAAGGTTCAAGAAGATACAAAAAATGTAAGCATCAATTTGGTGGTTGATATTCGGGATATTTCGCAACTAGATTTCGTAATGACTAAATTGCGTCGTATTCGTGAAGTGTATACTGTTCAACGTAGTAAAGGAGGGGCTTAATGAGCGAACAACAATTAGTGCTTATGCGCATGCCTTTAGGTCCACTAGGAACAAATTGCTATGTTATCGGTGATAAAGCGATAGGTGAAGCTTTCATTATCGATCCTGCAACAGCTGAAGTACTAGATGCGCTAAAAAAACATGACTTAAAGCCGAAGGCGATTGTACTGACACATGGTCATGGAGATCATATTGGTGGCATTCAAGAGATTGTAAACATCTATCATGTGCCTGTATATATTCATAAGGGCGATGTACCGTATTTATCTGATCCTGAACTTAATCTTAGTGCTTATAGCAATCCAACGCCAATTAAGGTAAAAGCGGAAATTATTGAGGTTAAACAAGGTGATCACATTACATGTGGTGATATCGATCTTGAGGTGCTTGAAACACCAGGTCATACGCCAGGAGGTGTGTGTTATTACATGGAAGGTCTTGTGTTTGTAGGGGATACTTTATTCAGAGATTCCGTAGGCCGTACAGATTTTCCAAATGGCTCTTATGAGACGCTGATATCATCTATTAAGACTCAGCTTTATACATTGCCTGATAATACAATGGTTTATCCTGGTCATGGACCGGAAACAAATATAGGGTATGAAAAACAATACAACCCATTCGTTGGTCAGTAGGTTTAAACGAATTATTTTTTACAGTCGAGGGGAAATTTATCATGAACACAACATTAGAAAAATTAAAAGAACGCATTAAAGACAAAAAGTACAAATTGACAACTCAACGTCAAACAATCTTGCAAGCATTTATCGATGCTGATGAAAATCACTTGAGTGCTGAAGATGTATATGTTCTTGTAAAAGAGGTGGCACCTGATATCGGGTTAGCAACAATTTACAGAACTCTTGATCTCTTCACAGAACTTGATTTGTTAAAACGTCTTGATTTTGGTGATGGCCGTAATCGCTATGAATTAAATGACGAAGAGTTCGCTCATTTCCATCATCATTTGATTTGCGTAAAATGTGGTAAAGTATCCGAGTTTGAAGACGACATGCTTGAAACATTGGAGTCTATTATCGCTAAAAAATTAAACTTCCGTACCATTGATCATCAATTGAAAGTATATGGTTACTGTAGCGATTGCCAAAATCATATGACTGAAGCAGAATTAGAAAAGCTTGAGCGTATGTCCCATCATGGTTAATGGATATCTATATACGGGTCCATTACCACTTGGCTCCGTAGTAGCTCATAACTGTGGCGCGGCAGGACTCTTTTCTGATAAGGTACATCCAGAGGTTATCCTTGAAGCGCATGAAATGGAAGGGATGTACACATTAACTGTTACTATTGGTGATTCGGTTCAGATTTTTGAAGGACCTGTTTCCTCTATGGGGCGTCGTCAAATTGGACAAGCCTTGTTGCGCTATTTGCGTGAATATCAAGGCTTACTTGCTGAGGCTCCGTGGGGAACTATGGTAGGTGTGCGCCCTACAAAGCTACTACATAAATATATAGATACATATGGCTCTGTCCACGCAGCAACTCGTCACATTCGGGACGAGTTTTCTGTGTCTATGGAAAAGCTTGCTACTTTGGGGGCCATTGGCGAGTATCAACGTCCATTTCTATCTGATACAGATGATAAAAAAGTAAGCCTCTATTGTGGTATTCCTTTCTGCGATACACGTTGTGTATATTGCTCGTTTCCATATGGTCTCTATCAGGATTATGCTGGTAAAAGTCAATTTCTAAGGGCTTTAACCCGTGATATAGAAGATATGAAATCTATCGTTGCTTCCTATGGCCTAACAGTCGATACTCTCTATATGGGCGGTGGTACTCCGACAGTGCTAGAGGATGAAGACTTTCACCAGGTCCTACAACAGTTATCTCTACTCGTATCTGAAGGACATGAATTCACTGTAGAGGCCGGGCGGCCAGATTCTGTTAATCCTACTAAGCTACGTTCCATGCTTGAGCTAGGTGTGAATCGCATTAGCATTAACCCGCAAACGATGCAAGATAATATTTTGCGTCGCATTGGACGCGGTCATAGTGCACGGGATGTTGATGAACTTTTACAATATGTAAAAAACAATACATCATTAGCCGTAAATATGGATTTTATCGCAGGCTTGCCTAACCAAACGATGTCAAACATGATAGAGAATATGGATTATGTATGTCAAAATCTGCCGGAAAATGTTACAATTCATACGTTAGCATTAAAACGTGGTAGTCCGTTGTACGATTTACATATGGAAGATGATATTCCTGAAGAACATCTCGTGGCGGAAATGGTACAATATGGTAAAGCGCGTCTTGAAGCGGCTGGTTATGTGCCATATTATTTATATCGCCAACAATATATGAGAGGGCAGTTAGAGAATATTGGCTATACCTTGCCTGGCAAAGCGTGTGAATATAATATTCAGATCATGGAAGAACGGCAGAGTATTCTATCTATGGGGCCTGGCAGCTCGTCTAAGTGGATGCGAGCCCCTGAATATCGTCAGCTTAAACAGCATATGCCAAAAGACGTAGATGTTTATCACGAAACGATAGATGCACTTTTAGAGAAACGACATAGAATTTGTGAAAGATTTTGGGAGGTTGTGTAATGGCTATAAGAAAACCAAGAGGTACACAAGACTTTTTGCCAGAACAGATGATACATTGGCATTATATTGAACAACGTATGCGCGAAATTTGTAAAGTATATGGGTTCAATGAAATTCGCACACCTGCCTTTGAAGAAACTAAATTATTTTTGCGAGGGATCGGTGAAACTACAGATGTAGTACAAAAAGAGATGTACACCTTTACCACTGGTGATGACGGTGGTTCTAGCTTTACCTTACGCCCTGAAAATACGGCGTCTGCTGTGCGCGCATACTTAGAAAATAAAGTATATGGTAAAGAAGGTCTCACAAAATGGTATTACATCGGCCCTATGTTCCGTCATGATAAACCGCAAGCGGGTCGTTATCGTCAATTCCACCAATTTGGTGCAGAGGTACTAGGTTCGCAATCTCCAGTGGTAGATAGTGAAGTTATCTGCATGGTTGTACAGTTATTAAAAGACTTTGGTCTTAAAGATCTCAATGTAGAGGTGAACTCCGTAGGTTGTCCAACATGTCGCCCTGTATACCGCGAAAAATTAATCGCCTTCTTTGAACCAAAAAAGGAACAATTATGTAGCGATTGCCAAGAACGGTTGTACAAAAATCCTTTGCGCATACTGGATTGTAAAAATGAAACATGTAAATCCTTGTCCGTAGGTGCTCCTGAAATTCACGAACATTTATGTGAAGAGTGTCATGATCATTTTGAAGAATTGAAAACCTATTTAACTGCAGCTAATGTGCAATATACTTTAAATCCTCGTCTCGTACGTGGCCTTGATTACTATACAAAGACAGCCTTTGAGGTACAATATACTCCTTTAGGTGCTCAAAGTGCTGTAGCCGGTGGTGGCCGTTACGATGGTCTCGTAGAAGAGCTCGATGGACCTCATACTCCAGCTATCGGTTTTGCTATGGGCATGGAGCGTTTACTATTAGCTCTTGAAAAACAAAACTTATTGCCTGAGCCAACTGTAGAACCATCTGTATTCGTAGTCGCTCTTGGTGATGGGGCTAAGGTAGAGGCTTTCAAAATTTGCCAAGCCTTACATGATGAATATATTACCGTTGAAATGGACGGACAGGGCAAGAGTATGAAGGCACAATTAAAATACGCTAACAAAATTAATGCGAAATATGTTATTATATTGGGTGATGATGAATTGGCTCGTGGGGAAGCCATAATCCGATTCATGGATACTAGTGAACAAGAGACTGTATCTCTCGATACAGTGGCTGAACGTATAACTTCTTTGGTGAAAGGATGACAATTAGAATGGAAACAATGCAAGGCTTACACCGTACGCACGGTTGTGGCACCATCTCTGAACAAGAGGTAGGTAAAGAGGTCGTATTATGTGGTTGGGTTGAACGCCGTCGTGACCATGGTGGTTTGATTTTCTTGGATTTACGCGATCGTTCTGGCGTAGTACAAGTAGTAGCATCCCCAGATCATAACGTAGAATCTTTCCACAAAGCAGAGGATGTTCGTAATGAATATGTGCTTTGTGTACGTGGTAAGATTACAAAACGTGATGAGGCTGCTATTAATCCAAACCTTCCTACAGGTGCATACGAAATGTTCTGTGAAGAGTTGCGCGTATTGAACTCTGCTAAAACTCCTCCTTTCTATATCCAAGATGATATCGATGTAGATGAAAATATTCGCTTGAAATATCGTTACCTTGACTTGCGCCGCCCTGAAATGCAACGCAACTTGATTTTGCGTCACAAGGTAACAAAAGCAATGCGCGACTTCTTCGATAGCCGCGATTTCTTGGAAATTGAAACGCCAATGCTTACTAAATCTACACCAGAAGGCGCTCGTGACTATCTAGTGCCGTCTCGTGTAAATGCTGGTACATTCTATGCGTTGCCACAATCTCCACAAATTTTCAAACAAATCTTGATGGTTGCTGGTTATGAAAAATATTTCCAAATCGTTCGTTGCTTCCGCGATGAAGATTTGCGCGCAGACCGTCAACCTGAGTTCACTCAGCTCGACTTAGAAATGTCCTTCGTTGATGAAGAAGATATTTATGCATTGCTTGAAGAGATGATTGCTCATGTATTTAAAACTGCATTAGGTAAAGAAATTTCTTTGCCTATGCCTCGTATTACATGGGACGAAGCAATGGATAAATACGGCTCTGATAAGCCGGATCTTCGTTTTGATATGGCGTTTACTGATGTAACTGATCTTGTAAAAGATACAGAATTCAAAGTATTCCGCTCTGTAATCGACAATGGTGGCGTAGTTAAAGGTATTGTTGTACCTGGTGATGCTGGCATTCCTCGCCGTGAACTTGATGACCTTGTTGAGTATGTAAACCGTTACGGTGCTAAAGGCCTTGCGTGGGCTTGCTTCAATGAAGATGGTTCTATTAAGTCTCAAATCATGAAGTTCTTAGGTGAAGATACAATCCGCAATATTGGTGAAAAAATGGGCGCTAAAGGTGGCGACCTTGTATTGATGATTGCTGATAAACCTGCAACTGTGGCACGTGCATTAGGTGAATTACGCCTTGAAATGGCACGTCGTATGAACATGATTGACCAAGATAAATTGGCATTCACATGGGTAACTGATTTCCCTATGTTCGAATATAACGAAGACGAAAAACGTTATGTTGCAATGCATCATCCGTTCACAATGCCACGCCATGCGGATCTTGATAAATTAGAATCCGATCCTGGCAGTGTAAAAGCGATTGCTTACGACATGGTATTGAATGGCGTAGAAATCGGTGGCGGTTCCTTGCGTATCTACCAAGCTGACGTACAAGAAAAAGTATTCAAAGCAATTGGTTTGTCCATTGAAGAAGCAAGATCCAAATTCGGCTTCATGCTTGATGCATTCCAATATGGTGCACCTCCTCATGCAGGCTGTGCATTTGGCCTTGATCGTCTTGTTATGTTGATGGCAAAACGTCAATCTATCCGCGACGTAATCGCATTCCCTAAAACTCAATCTGCTTCTGATATCATGAGCCAAGCTCCATCTGAAGTAGAACCTAAGCAATTAAAAGAGTTGCATATTAAACCAGATGTAGAAGAAGAACAAGAGCAATCTTTAGTGTAAAAACATAGGCAAGAATTGATTGAAATCGAAATGTCAAGACTTGTTAATTGCTAATCTTTCTGATACTATTTAAGTATAAGATATCCCTGCCATGTGCGTGTGATATCGCAGTTTTGAGCCAACACATTTACTTTGGGAGTCTGACTCTCGTCTGAACGTTACGCCCTTACGGGACAATTGCAGGATGAGGAGGACACCCACCTGCCCTTGCAGGATCAAAACGCGGTACATTACGGCATGGTGGGGCTTTTTTGCGTGTAAAAATAGACTTAAATATCATATACTATAAATATATCTTTGGTAAGAATTTAAATTTTTTAAAATCTTAAGAGTCCTAAATGTCATAAACGTTATAAATGTCTTGCCAATATTATCAGTGTTACCGAGTTACTGATGTTATTAGGCTTTTATGACGGGGAAGTAATTGTTTTTTGATTGAATAGTTATAGATATGAAAATACGACAGTTAAACTGAGTGAGAATTAAGGTGATAGAATGGATAGTTTGTTTGATATGACACCTACAAATACATACGAGCCGCTTCCTGTACGAATGCGTCCTACTAAACTAGATCATTTATATGGTCAAGAGAAGGCCGTAGGTAAGGGGACTTTCTTGAGAGCTATGGTAGAGAAGGATACAATACCATCTATGCTTTTTTATGGGCCTTGTGGAACAGGTAAGACGACGTTAGCCGGAATCATAGCTAAGGTGAGCAATAGTTATTTTGTAAATCTGAATGCTACTAACGCTGGTATTGGTGAGTTGAGAACCATCATTGAAGACGCGCGAAAACGGGTTCGTTCTTTACAGCAACGAACAATTCTATTCCTCGATGAAATTCATCGCTTTAATAAAAGCCAACAAGATGTGTTGTTACCCTGTGTAGAGGATGGAACTATCATCCTTATTGGTGCTACTACAGAGAATCCGTTCTTTGAAGTTAATAGACCACTTTTGTCTCGTTTGCGTCTTATTACATTAGAAGCACTTACACCAAAGGCTATCGGTCAAATTTTACGTCGCGCCATTACCGATGAAGAGGTAGGCCTTGGCAAACGCCATCTACAGGTAACCGATGAAGTTCTGGAGGATGTGGGGATTTTCGTCAATGGCGATGGGCGTATGGCTCTCAATATTCTTGAACAAGCAGCAGCTATGGTTCCTGATGAGGGGATGATTACTATTGAAGTTCTCGAAAAGGTCGTAGGTCGTCGCATATATACATACGATAAAAAAGGTGATAGTCATTACGATACAATTTCAGCTTTTATTAAAAGTATGCGTGGCTCCGATGTGCAGGCAACAGTACATTATTTAGCGCGTATGATTGAAGCCGGAGAGGATCCTAACTTCATTGCTCGTCGTATTGTTATTTGTGCAGCAGAGGATGTAGGTCTTGCGGATCCACAAGCTCTCATACTCGCAAATGCAGCAGCTCAAGCGGCTCATATGGTAGGCTTTCCTGAGGCACGCATTATATTATCCGAAGCTGCGTGTTATGTTGCTCTCGCACCTAAAAGTAATTCTGCTTATGTAGCTATTGATGCTGCTATATCTGATGTGCGACATAAGGATTGTGGACAAGTACCTGATCATTTGAAAGATAGTCACTATAGCGGAGCTAGTAAATTAGGTCATGGGAAAGCTTATAAGTATGCTCATAACTATCCTAATGGGTATGTAAAACAGCAGTATTTACCAACGCCTCTAGTCGATGCTACCTACTATAAGGGCATAAAGAGAGGGACTGAGGAACAGTTACTTCACGACTGGGAGAAACGTCGTAAAAATTAACTTAATATTACGATATATGCTATAATATAATGATAAGTTAATTTACTGTAATGTTATATAAGTAAGGGGTTTGTATAGATTTATGGCAGAAGAAAATACTTCCACCAAAAGACGCAACACACGCCGTAAGCGAACAAGTACAAAACAGCAATCAAAGTCTCAAAGCTTTTCTTTGCGTAGCGAAGTGAAAGGCCTTATTGTCATTGCCTTTGCTGTGATTTCTTTTCTCGGCTTTTTCGGCTTTGAACTCGGCCTTGTAGGGCAGATTTTAACAGGTGTATTCCGTTATGGCTTTGGGCTAGGCGGTATCATTCCTTGTTTATGCGTTTTCTGGTTAGGTTGGAGATTATTATATAAGGATACATTTATTTCCATTACAAAACGAGGCGTTGTAATGACCTTGTTTTTTCTGTTTTTGTTAGCTCTTGTTCCTTTGTGGCGCGTTCCTGAGGGGCAGGAACTCATTACTACACAACTAGCTAATCAAGGTGGTATCGTAGGCGGCGCGATTGCTACATTCCTTCGTACACTATTAGGCAACCTAGGGGCTATTATTCTTGATGTATTCTTACTCATAGCTTTTGGTCTTCTTGTGACACGTTTGTCTTTGCGCAGTGGATTACAAAAGGCTGCGGACAAAACGCAAGTTGGTCTAGATGTAGCTAAAGAGGTAGCTGCTGAGAAGGTCGCTGTTGCAAAAGAAGTTTTTGATGACTGGAATGAACAGCGTAAAGAAGCGGCAGAACAGCGTAAAGCTTATAACAGGGAAAAAGACACACGCTTTGCTGACGCAGCAGATCAAGCATTAGATACATTGGAAAAACAAGGCATTGCTACTGGAAGAGATCTCTTTGACTCTAGCACGACTGTAGATGTTGATACTCTTGAAGATACAGTTACTACTGTGGAGTCGCCAAAACCTCCTACATCTTGGAAGGAATTGGCTGAGATAGAAGCACGTAATCGTGCGGCTGAGCAATTGGCTAATATATCTGGAGCATCTGGTGATACGAAGTCTTATGAAGCTGATGATTTTGAACAATTCTCTGATACGCATAGATCTACGAGTGATGATTATGTATATGTTCCAGATGAGGACTATTCATATACGCCAGATGAAGAGTATTCAGATGAGGTTGAAACTGTAGAAAATTCTGATGATGAAGAACCAAAATTCTCTTATCAAAATACAACAATAGGCCCATTAGAAACGAATCACGGTGCTATTGCCTCCGCTGTGCCAGGAACGGGTGCAGCTGCAAGCTCTGTAAGTGCTGGAGCTGGTATGGCAGGTATGGGTTTACAAGTACCGTCCATTATTAGTACTACAGAAGATACGGCGCAAGTAGCTGTATCTAAAGATGGACAGATTCATCGGTCCTATGATAGACCTTACCATTTCCCAAGCCTAGATATTTTGGCGAAAGGGAAGGGGAGTCAAAACAATGGTGAAGAAGTAGCACAAAATGCGATGATGCTTGAACATGTATTGAGTGACTTTGGTATTACTGCAAAGGTTGTTAATGCTACACAAGGCCCAACTGTTACACGTTATGAAATTGAACCTGCACCAGGCGTGAAAGTGAGTCGTATCGTTAATTTAACAGATGATATTGCCCTCAATTTGGCAGCACAACATATTCGTATGGAGGCTCCGATTCCAGGAAAATCTGCCATCGGTATCGAGGTACCTAATAAAACGACAGAAGCCGTTCATTTACGTGATGTACTTGATTGTAGTGACTTTAAAGATGCTCGTGGTGGTATTCCTGTCGGTCTTGGTAAGGATATTGCAGGAAAGCCTGTTATTACAGACCTTGCGAAGATGCCTCACTTGCTCGTAGCTGGTACAACTGGTTCTGGTAAATCCGTATGTGTAAATACATTAATTTCTAGTATTCTCTTTAGCCGCAAACCGGAAGAGGTTAAGTTATTATTAATCGACCCTAAGATGGTTGAATTGTCTATTTACAATGGGATTCCGCACTTGATGGCTCCAGTTGTAACGGATATGAAAAAAGCAGCAGCTGTATTGCGTTGGGCCGTTCGTGAAATGGAGGCTCGTTATAAGGCGTTTGCTGCATCTGGTAAACGTGATATCAAGAGCTATAATGAAGCGCATCCTAAGGCTGCTATGCCGTTAATCGTGTTGATTATCGACGAGTTAGCTGACCTTATGATGACGGCTCCTGATGATATTGAAGAATCTATTAGTCGTTTAGCACAAATGGCTCGTGCCGCAGGTATTCACATGGTTCTTGCTACACAGCGGCCATCTGTTAACGTTATTACCGGTTCTATCAAGGCCAATGTGCCAAGTCGTATTTCCTTTGCTGTAGGCTCTCAAATTGACTCTCGTACCATTCTTGATATGGCAGGAGCAGAGAAACTATTGGGTAAAGGGGATATGTTATTTGCTCCGATTGGTGCTAATAAACCTATTCGTGTACAAGGGGCTTTCATTTCTGATGATGAGGTAGAAAAACTTGTAGAGTTTGTGAAAGCTCAACGAGAACCAGAATATGATAATACGGTCACTCAAGAAGTGGAAAAGGAAGCTGAAAAAGAATCTTCTGATGCTAATGATGTTTACCGCGATGAATTATTAGAGCGAGCTGTTAATCTCGTTATGGAATCTGGTCAAGCTTCCGTATCGATGTTGCAACGTCGTTTCCGCATAGGTTACACCCGTGCGGCACGTCTTGTAGATACAATGGAAGACCTTAAAATCGTTGGCCCTAGCATGGGCAGTAAGGCTCGAGAAATTTTAATGAGCCCTGAACAAGCTAAGGCTAGATATTTCTCCGATTCCAATGATGAGCAATAATTAGCTAATTACTATATGAATATTACGTAGATTTAGAAAGGAACGAAAATGGCTGAATTAGGCGAGGAATTACGACGTGAACGGGTAAGACGTAATCTAACCTTTAAAGATGTGGAGCAAGTGCTACACATTAAAACAACCTATTTAGAAGCTATCGAAGATGGCAACTATGATATCATTCCTGGTCAAGTCTACGTAAAAGGTTTTATTCGAAACTATGGTAACTACTTAGATCTTGATGGGGATCGCTTGGTAAAAGTATATCAAGGACAAGTAGGTGACATAGATACTTTTTCCTTGCGTTCTGTTACGAGACGGAAGGCTCAAGCGACTCCTAATTTGGTACAAAGTGAGTTCGTTGAATACCAAACATCTAAAAAGCGTATGTCTTTAGAAACGCGTCAACGAAAACGTCAACGCTCTATTGTACAAGAACGCATTATTTTAGGGATTATTTTAGTTTGTATGGCATTATTTTTACTATGGTTATTCCTGTTCTAGTATCTGATTAGGCATGATAGAAAGGCATTTACACAATCAATGGATAGATTTTTAGTAACAGAACCTTCGGATATGAAGGAACGTGGCTGGGCCGAATTAGATTTCGTTCTCATCAGTGGGGATGCTTATGTGGACCATCCGTCCTTTGCTCCTGCGGTTATTGGTAGATACTTAGAATCCAAAGGCTATCGTGTAGGCATTATAGATCAACCAGATTGGAATGATGTAGAGGCTTTCAAAAAACTAGGTAAACCGCGTCTAGCATCCCTTGTTACGGCAGGGAATCTAGACTCAATGCTCAATAAATTTACGGCAGCAAAGAAAATTCGTCGTCAAGATGATTATTCTCCAGGTGGTGAATCAGGTCATCGTCCAGATCGTGCTACCTTGGTATATGCTAACCGCATGAAGGAGGCTTACAATGATGTACCTCTTATTATCGGTGGTATAGAAGCGTCTTTGCGCCGCTTTGGTCATTATGATTATTGGTCAGATACGGTACGTCGTTCCATCTTAGTAGACTCCAAGGCAGATGTACTTGTCTATGGTATGGGAGAACTTCAAATCGTTGAACTAGCCGATGCCTTAGATCAAGGACGATTTAAAGAGTCCTTGCCGTCTATACGCGGTATTTGCTACATGGCAAAGGAAATT
>ERZ772855.2682-NODE-2682-length-14624-cov-3.295216_pt1 | contig 14624 bp, 11 predicted proteins | sample MGYA00511900_ERZ772855 | MGnify/ENA primary metagenome ERZ772855 (study PRJEB29015, sample SAMEA2737701) | human gut metagenome | biome: human gut; feature: human-associated habitat; material: faeces | place: China | collected 2012 ...
GTTATTATTCAAACATTCTTTATAAATTATTTATAAAAATACATTTGACATTAATTTACTATTATGAAAATCGGTGTTAATATAAGAAACGCTTATTTATTATTGAAAGCAGATTTTTTGAAAATATTTATCAATAAAGATGGGAGAGTGTTTATGAGCAGAATTATTAAAAATGTGCTGCCATACTGGAAGTCGATAGTGCTGGTATTTGCACTGCTTATTGTTCAAGCAGTGTGTGACTTGTCGCTTCCTGCGTATACTTCAGATATCATTGATACAGGTATACAGAATGGAGGCATAGAGCATACTGTGCCAGAAAAGATTACTAAGGAAGAATTTGACACTGCGAAGCTTTTTATGACAGAGGAAGAAGCACAGCTGTGGGAACAGTCGTATTCTTATAATGAAGATGATAATGTCTATGAATTAAGTGTCAAAGGTTCTAAGAATAAGACTGATTTAGACGACACACTTTTTACAGCACTTATAATTAACAACCAGATGTCTTCAGTGACTGAAAGTGCATTCAAGAGCCGTATGGCAGAGCAGATGCATGTAAGTGAAGAACAGCTTGCCAATGTTTCGGTAGAAGATATTGGAAAGTCTATGGGCGTGGAACTAACTACATTTACACAGATGATGGAAGATTCGGATGGTAATGAGGTTGAAACTATATGTGTGGATATGAGACAGATAGTGAAGGCAATGTATAGTGCAGGGGCTATGAGTAAAGACGATATCCTTTCTATGCGAAGCGAATTCCAGAAGACTATTGATACCATGGGAAAGACTCTTGTTTCGTCTATGGGCGTTGCTTATGCAAAGAGCATGGATGCCAAGGCAGGAATGGACATGGATTCTATCCAGACTAAGTATCTGTGGGCAGCTGGTCTTAAGATGGTTGCCATGGCACTTCTTATGGCGGTTACTTCTGTATGTATAGGCTTCCTTGCATCAAGAGTTGGTGCAGGCGTTGCAAGAGATATGAGAGGAAAACTGTATTCTAATGTCATGGGATTCTCTAATGCTGAGATGGACAAATTCTCTACAGCGTCACTTATCACAAGAACAACTAATGATGTACAGCAGGTTCAGATGGTTACGGTTATTATGCTGAGAATGATTCTGTATGCACCAATTCTTGGCGTCGGAGGAATTATAAAGGTTGTTGGAACAGGAGCCGGCATGGGCTGGGTTATAGTTATGGCTGTTGCTGTTATCATTGCATTTGTAATGCTTCTTATGGTAATTGCGATGCCTAAGTTCAAGCTTATGCAGAAGCTGGTTGATAATGTCAATCTTGTATCCAGAGAGATTCTTACTGGTCTTTCTGTAATAAGAGCCTTTGGAAGAGAGAAGAAGGAAGAGGAAAGATTTGACGAAGCTAATAAAAAGCTTACTAAGACAATGCTCTTTACTAACAGAACAATGACATTCATGATGCCAAGCATGATGTTTATTATGAATGGTTTATCAGTTCTTATCGTGTGGGTTGCCGCACACAGAATTGATGCCGGAGTTATGCAGGTAGGTTCTATGACTGCATTTATAACATATTCGATGCTTATAGTTATGTCATTCCTTATGCTTACAATGATGTCTGTAATGCTCCCAAGAGCGATGGTTGCAGCTGACCGTATAGATGAAGTTATTAATACACATTCTTCAATAGAAGACTCTGAGAATCCTGAGACAATTGAGTCTGCAAAGGGTGTAGTTGAGTTTAATCATGTTAATTTCATGTATCCGGGTGCTAAAGCAAACGTACTTGAGGATATTACATTTAAAGCAGAGCCGGGTAAGACTACAGCTATTATAGGAAGTACGGGCTGTGGAAAGTCAACGCTCGTTAATCTTATTCCAAGATTGTATGATGTTACAGGAGGAAGCATTACTATTGATGGTCATGATATAAGAAATATTTCTATGCATGACTTAAGAAGTGAGCTTGGTTATGTGCCTCAGAAGGGAATGCTTTTCTCTGGTACTATTGCAAGTAACTTAAGATTCGGTAATCCTGATGCAAGCGATGAAGATGTCGTTAAGGCAGCACAGATTGCACAGGCAACTGAGTTCATTGATAATAAGGCTGAGAAGTATGACAGTCCTATAGCACAGGGCGGTACTAATGTTTCAGGCGGTCAGAAGCAGAGACTTTCTATTGCCAGAGCAATAGCAAAGCACCCAAGAGTGTTTATATTTGATGACAGTTTTTCAGCACTTGATTTAAAAACTGACGCAATTCTTCGTAAGGAGCTTGCTGCAAATGTGTCTGATGCCACTGTTATTATTGTAGCTCAGCGAATCAGCACAATCCTTCATGCAGATCAGATTCTTGTTATGGATGATGGTAAGATTGTTGGCAAGGGAACGCATGAAGAACTTATGAAGACATGTGAGACATATCAGCAGATTGCAAGTTCACAGCTTTCTGCTAAAGAGCTTGGAAAGGAGGCCTAGTCAGTATGGAAGATAATAAAAATATCAAAATGCCACCGAAAAGAAGAATGGGACCTCCGGGAAGAGGAATGGCACCTGTTGAGAAAGCTAAGGATTTCAAAGGATCAATAGGAAAGCTTATAAGATATATTGGAAGCTATAAGATTGCGATAATATTTGTTGCAGTTATGGCTGTATGCTCAACAGTATTTTCTGTTGTAGGTCCAAAGGTTCTTGGTAAGGCAACTACAACTCTGTCAGAAGGTCTTGTAAAGAAAATCGGTGGAACTGGCGGAATTGACTTTGGAAAGATTGGAACAATTCTTATATTCGTGCTTTGTCTGTATGCCGCAAGTGCAGTATTTAACTTTGTACAGGGCTGGATAATGACAGGTATTACACAGAAGGTTTGCTATAGATTAAGAAAAGAAATCAGCGAGAAGATTAACCGTATGCCTATGAAGTATTTCGAGAGCAGGACATATGGTGAGGTGTTATCAAGAATTACTAACGATGTTGATACACTTGGAATGGGACTTAACCAGAGTATTACAACAATCATTACATCTTTAACTACTATGATTGGTGTTCTTGTTATGATGTTAAGCATTTCACCGCTTATGACACTTATAGCGGTTATAATACTTCCAATATCAGTCGGACTTGTTTCTTTCGTTGTTAAGAAGTCACAGGGATATTTCAAAACACAGCAGGAGTATCTTGGACATATTAACGGACAGATTGAGGAAACTTATGGCGGACATATGATTGTTAAATCATTTAACAAAGAAAAGGATATGGTTGATTCATTTAACAAGACTAATGATGTCCTTTATGGTTCAGCATGGAAGTCACAGTTCCTTTCAGGAATGATGCATCCAATCATGATGTTTGTAGGTAACTTAGGTTACGCATGTGTTGCATTAACCGGCGGTCTTCTTGCTATTAAAAATGTTATAACAATCGGTGATATTCAGGCATTTATCCAGTATGTAAAGAATTTCACACAGCCAATCCAGCAGATTGCTCAGGTTATCAATCAGGTACAGTCTATGGTAGCAGCTTCTGAGAGAGTATTTGAATTTCTTGATGAAGAAGAGGAAGACCAGACTGTTAAGAATCCTGTTTCTACAGAAGGAATTAAGGGCGAGGTTGATTTCGAGCATGTAAGATTCGGATACAATGAGAACCAGACTATCATCAAGAATTTCAGTGTAAATGTTAAGCCTGGACAGAAGGTTGCTATCGTTGGACCGACAGGTGCAGGTAAGACCACTATTGTTAAACTGCTTATGAGATTCTATGATGTTAATGATGGAGCTATTCTTGTTGATGGACATAATGTTAAGGATTTCAACAGAAGAGAATTAAGAGACGCATTTGGAATGGTTCTTCAGGATACATGGCTCTATAAGGGTACAATTATGGAGAATATCAGATACGGAAAGCTTGATGCAACTGATGAGGAAGTTATTGCAGCAGCCAAGGCAGCTAATGCACATCACTTTATTGAGACACTTCCGGGTGGTTATGACTGTGAGCTTAACGAGGACGCAAGCAATGTCTCACAGGGACAGAAGCAGCTTCTTACAATTGCAAGAGCAATCCTTGCAGATAATCCAATCCTTATTCTTGATGAAGCAACATCTTCTGTTGATACAAGAACAGAGGAGCGAATCCAGAAGGCTATGGATAATCTGATGAAGGGCAGAACAAGCTTTATTATTGCACACAGACTTTCAACCATCAAAGATGCTGATGTGATACTTGTTATGAAGGATGGTGATATCGTTGAGCAGGGAACTCATGATGAGCTTCTTGCCAAGAACGGTTTCTATGCTGACCTTTATAATTCGCAGTTTGAGCAGGCTTCTTAGATTGATAATATATATGTTAAGAGAAACGGCAGGAAGAAATTTCTGTCGTTTTTTTAAACATTTTGATATAATAAAATTATTAATTAGTTAAGTGAAGAGGACAATGCATGAATATATTAATATGTGATGATGATAAGCTTTATGTTGATATGATAAGAAAATATGTGGATGAATTCTTTGCTGATCATAAGATAACGGATTATAAGGTTTATGAATATAACAGTGGTGATGAAGTAGCTAAGAATAATGAAAAGATTGACATTGCATTTCTTGATGTTGAGATGGACGGAATTAATGGAATTGAAGCTGGCAAATGTTTAAGAAATAATAACAAGAATATTGTGTTATTCATAATAACTTCGTATATGGGCTATCTTGATGATGCAATGGACGAGGGAGTTTTCAGGTATATTAATAAACCATTGGAAAGACCTGTGATTATGCGCGGTTTACACAAGGCATTATTATTATGCAGTAAGAGTCAGAGCAAGAAAATCAATATTGAATATAAGGGTGATAATGTAATTATTGAACAGGATTCGATTATATGCATAGAGTCACTGGTTAGAAAAAGATATATCAAAACAGATACGCAGTCGTACATAAGTCTCAAAAGTCTTTCTTATTGGCAGAGTGTTCTTGATGAGGATAAATTTTTTCTTGTCAATAAATCCTTCATTGTTAATATAGACAGAGTTGAGCGATTTACTGATAAGTATATTGAACTTAAGGGCATCGAAGAACCAATAGATTTATCAAGAGAAAAAAGAACTGCATTCAAGCAGAAAATGCTTCTGTATCTGGCAGGGCAGGAGTAGGTGGATATGGAAATTATAATCAGTTATGCATTTGCACATATTATAGAAGCTATAATATTGTGGATGAGTATGTCGCAGATGTATGAACATAGATATAAACAGTGGGTGACGGGCATTGCTATCATGGCAGGACATGCTGTGATGTTTGTCGTGTTTCTGACGGGGAATATATATTTTATTACGGCAATTAATAATTCAATGTATATTGTGTTGATGGCTTTGATGTTTAATGTGAGCAAAAGGTCGGCAGTATTCTGGGCTTTGATTTATAATGCAATGATGGCTATTTCTGAGCAGTTGGTATTCTTTTCAACTGAATATATTATTGGAATACGCCATGTTAAGCAAGAAGAACTTGCAATTATAATAGCTGTAATATCATTATGCAAAATAGTATATTTCATATTTGTTGAAACAATGGTAATTATTAGAAACAAAAGCAAGGCAGTTGAAAGTTTTGATGTTTCAATAGTATTACTTATAGCATCCTTGTTAGCATCTTTATTGGTGTTTATTACATATTATATAATTGAATCTGAATTGAGCCTTAATCGTAAGGAAACAGTATGGATAGTTATAAGCTCTATGGTTTTGGTTTCATCAGATATATTAGTTTTGTGGGTTAATATAAGAATAAATGAGCGTAATGCTGAAACACAGAGGATAAAGGTTCAACTTGAACAGGAAAAGGCAGACGCAAGATATTATAAGCTTGAGAATGAGAAGAACGAAAGTCTTGAAATATTAAGACACGATATGAATAATCATCTTAATACAATGCTGGGTATGGAAACTAATAATGATTTGAAGGATTATATTACGTTAATTATGGAACAGTATAATATTAAGAAGAGAACTACATTTTCTAATAATAATGTACTAAACGGTCTTATAAGTGAATATAGCAGCAAATGTTATACAGAAAATATAGAATTTGTTGTGGATATACGACCAGGAACAATTGATGACATAGTTGCCACAGATATAGTAGCTTTATTTGGTAATATATTATCGAATGCATATGAAGCTGCGAAGCAATGTGAGGAAAATGGTGAAAAATATATTGAACTGGTTGTTAAGAGAAAGCATGAGACAACATTTATCAAATGCGTAAATTCATGTGCTGTTCCACCTAAAATAATAGGAGGAAATTTCATTTCAATTAAGAAGGATTCTGACAGAAAACATGGATATGGAATGAAGAGCATAGATAAGATTGTCAATAAATATCATGGAAGCCACATTGAACAGTTTGATGAAAATGAATTTACAATATCAATAATGCTTATGATATAGAAAACAGGAAGCTGTATGTGTGAATTAATAGTACAGCTTCCTGTTTTTTTCTGTCATACATGCAATATGTGAAATAAAGCAGAAAATAATTACAATTGATATGCAGCTTGCTGTTCTATATAGGTGTAAGACAGTAGCTGCTATAATAATAATGTTAAAAACAGCCAGTATACCGATAAGGCATCGGTGATAATATTTTTTCTCTGAGTCTGATACTGAGTGATTAATAGATATTACAGGCCCTTTAATAATTAACTCCACATCAGCAATTACAAGTGCAATGAAAATGTATAATGATGGCTTAATGAAGGAAGAAAGCCATGCCATCACAATAAGTATTATGGCAGAAAAAATCAGGCATGCCGTAGAAGACTGGCAATGATAACCACCACAATATTTTCTTATGAGCAAAAACGAAAATATTTCTATTAGTCCAATCGTTATATTATGAGTGGCTATACAATACGCTGTGAAAATAATTGTCGGATTAATAATCAATAATAAATATTGTATTGCGTATATGTATAAATCAATGTCATCATTCTCAAGTATACCTGATTTTATAAGCCATAAAGCTATGTGGCGAGAAAGTTTCTCTACCATTATCTTGTTTTCTTAAACTTCTTTAATGATGCTGGCTCAACAGGCTGGCTAAAATAGTAGCTTGATGAAGCATTAGCACCAGAAGTTAAGGTGCGGTTAAGCATGGCAGAAACGCCTTTGCTTAATGCAGACTTAATTGTTTTCTTCATAACATTTTCCTCCTTCATTAAGATATTACTAATTATATTTGATATAAAATATTTTTAAATGGCTTATGTCTCAACTGTACTTTTGAATGTCTTAAATGTATTTTTGTGATATTATGCAACATTTTTATTAACTGTCACGAATATTATTCTATACACTAAGAAACTTATTCCGATATGTTAAAATCAAAACATTATCATTAATTGCACATAAACATTTGCACTAATCTAATTCGCAACAAACGCTATATATGTGCGGAATGTGCGTATACTAAAATTTAATAGTAATCATACTAATGTACAGGGGTTGCTATGGAGTATACAGATCGTTACAAAGCATTTTGCAAAAGAATGAGCATATATAGAAAATTAATGGACTACGATCAGGCGAAAATGGCTGTGCGGGTTGGCATGACTACACCAGAGTATTCTAACAGGGAAGCGGGAAGGAGCATGGTGTCAGGCATTGACCTCAGAAAATTTTCTGATTCAGGGGCGGATATTGACAAGATGTTAGTTGATGTCGATGAAAAGCCATGCAGGTATGTGATTTCTTCAGAAATAGAGACATTTGGTGAAGAATCAAAGAAGGAATATGTAAGAGGCGTTGTGAGTGAGCATATTCTTTATATGTGTGAGAAGAAGATAGCTGATTTTTCAGATGATACTGTAAAGTATATCAGACTGCTTAAATCTATTGACAAGGATTCAACTAAGGATTCTATGTTAAAATGTATTAGAGATGTCAATGGTATAACTGACCAACAGGTTATATCAGATAATCTGGGAATATCAAGATTTAAATACAGCAAAATTGAGAATAATAAGGAACTTCCGGATGCAATGGTTCTTATAAGACTTTACGATTTGTATGGTTATGTCCCATCTATGTATTTAAATCTGTATGATGTCAGAAGCCGGCTTCTTGATTATATATTTGACAGCATGTCTCAGAAAGATCAGGAAATAATAATGAATTTTATCAATAATTTGAAAGAGTTCGTGTGAGGAAGTTATGAAAGAACGAATTATAAATATTGGCCCCAGGCTTAAGCAGAGAAGAAAGGAAATGCGTATAAAACAGACGGAAATGGCTAAAGAGCTGGGTGTGTCGCAGACATATCTTTCTAATATTGAAGGTGGAAGAACCAATTGCAGCATAACTTTGTTTGTAGATATATGTAATTATCTTAATGTAACGCCAGATTATCTGATGTTAGGAAATAGAGCAAGTATAGATATAATTGATGAATTGAAGATGTGCAGTTCGGAAGAAATTGCCACAGTAAAGAAAATAGTTGATGCATTTGTTCTGAAAAAGACGGAGCCGTACTGATAAGGTATGGCTCTATTTTTTTGATTAAAATGCTTGACATACCGAACATATGTTTCTATAATAAACATATGTTCGAATTACATTCAGATCTTACAACTATGGAGAAATTAGAAATTCTGGCAGATGCTGCCAAGTATGATGTTGCATGTACATCAAGTGGAGTAGACAGGAAGGGAAAGAAAGGCTTCCTTGGGAACAGCGTGGCATGCGGTGTATGTCATAGCTTTGGTGCTGATGGCAGGTGCATTTCGCTTCTAAAGGTTTTAATGACTAATCATTGTGTGTATGATTGCAAATACTGCATGAACCGATGCTCTAATGATGTGCCGCGGGCTACATTTACACCTGATGAATTATGCAGGCTTGTTATAGAGTTTTATAAGCGTAATTATATTGAAGGATTATTCTTAAGCTCTGGGGTTTTGAAGAATCCGTCATATACTATGGAAAGAATATGTGAAACACTGATGCTTTTACGGACTAAGTATAGATTTAATGGTTATATACATGTTAAGGCTATACCAGGAGCACCAGATGAGCTGCTTTCAAGGGCTGGGTATCTTGCAGATAGGGTAAGTATTAATCTGGAACTGCCTACAGCACAGAGTCTTTCTAAGCTTGCTCCTAATAAGAGTTTTAAGACTATTCTTGAGCCTATGGAAAAGATTACAGGTACAATTGCGGCTAACAGACTGGCATTGGGAAAAGATGCACGAATGGAAAGAAGCAGCATTAACAGATATCTGACAGGAAGCATATTCAACCAGAATGGGACGGATAACGGTCAAGCAGCATTATCAGGAACACAGAGGACAGCATTGGAATCAGGAGATAAGTTATCGCTTCCAGCGGTTTCTAAAGATATGTGTGTAAAGCGTCCATTTGCGCCTGCAGGGCAGAGTACACAGATGATAATAGGCGCGACACCGGAAACTGATCTTACGCTTATCAGAACGACGCAGCATTTATATAAGAATTATGATCTTAAAAGAGTATTTTATTCTGCTTATATACCGCTTAATGAGGATTCTGCATTGCCACAGCTGGATGCAGATGTTCCTCTATTAAGAGAACACAGGTTATATCAGGCAGACTGGCTTCTTAGGTTCTATGGATTTCAGGCAGATGAATTATTGTCAGAGAGCAGACCTAATTTTAATGAACAGCTTGATCCAAAGTGTGACTGGGCAATAAGACATCTTGGACAGTTTCCTGTCGAAGTACAGAATGCATCATATGATATGCTTTTAAGAATTCCTGGAATTGGTCCTAAGTCTGCCAGACGAATAGTGGAGACAAGAAGATATGCGAAGCTTGATTTTGATATATTAAAGAAGATTGGTGTAGTACTTAAGAGAGCACATTATTTTATAACATGTAATGGAAGAATGATGTATAGAATACCAATAGAGGAGTCATATATAACGGAATGTCTGACTGATGATAATCACAAGGAGAACTGGGAGATTACGCATCAGAATGAAAAGTATCAACAGCTTTCACTTTTTGAATAAAAAGTGTTGGTATATATGATGGATGTAATGAAGAGTTTTTATATGGAGGTCTGTTTATGTATATATTTACATGCGAGAATACATTTGAAGATATGATGTGTTGTATATATCATGCATGGGAGAAGGCTTTGAAAGTAGGCCATGGATGTGTTAGACTTGAAAAGCGTGGAGAAGAACAGATTTCTTTATTCGACGAATATATATATGTTGAGTATAATGAAGAAGAGTATAAGAAAGTAGTGCGCTCGATAAAACATAAGATATCTGAAGAGGCATATGCATGTGTGTATTATGCATGTTTATCGTCAGAACAGGATGCATTAGATACAGCCTATAGGTTTCTGATAAAAGGGTTTAAGATTGGATCAGATATAACATTTATGAGAAATGACTCTGATGTTATGAGAATTAAGGATATACGCAGGAAGGTTTTGCACGAGACAAGATATTTTATAGAGTTTGCAAGGTTTAATTCAATTGGTAACAAAGTATATGTGTGTCATCTTGAACCAGAAAGCGATGTTATATATGAAGTTTCTTTACATTTTGCTGACAGAATGCCTTCTGAGAACTGGCTTATAATTGATGATAACAGAAAAAAGTCTGTAGTTCATACTACTGATGGGCAGATGTATATAAGATATTTTACAGATTATGATATGTCAGTTCTGGCAAAGACAGAAGATGTGAATGATGAATATACAGATATGTGGAAAATCTTTTTTGAGACTATAGCAATTAAACAACGCTATAATCCTGAATGTCAGAGAAATCTTATGCCAGTGTGGATGAGAAAGCATGTAACAGAGTTTCAGTAACACGCAATTCTTTATGTTAAGGGATGTGTAATTGATGAGTAAAATTGTGGATTATGTATCAGAAGATAATAAAAATGATATGCTTAATGACGTGCGTGATTCTGATTATGATGCGTTCGTTAAGCTTTCACAGGTATTTGAACTTAATGTATTCTGTCCTGTTCATATGGAAGGGGAGAAGGACTGGGTTGTTGCTTATCTTATGAATGATGCAGTGGAGAGCTTTCTTGTATTTAAAGATTCAGTTATGACTGGAAAATATATTGATGTGGATGAGGAACAGATACCATCTGTGCAGATGTTAAAAGATGGATATATGCTTATAGTTAATCAGGGGAATAAGAATATATTTACAATAAAATTCAGCAGACTGGAATTAAGAACATATTTATTTAATTATGGCAGCATGGGGCATTTCTGGATAAAAGGATATGAATATTTACGCCAGCTTGAATATCAGCTTGCTGATATAAGAGACAAGTATAGATATCTTGGAGAAGAGGTATGCAATGATGCTGAACGTGTGCTTATGAAACTGGCGGATTTTCCTCCAATTAAGAGATTTCAGTCTGTGCCAGACCAGTATTATGTTTCATATCCAGATTGTGTTTATGAAGAGGCTGTAGATTATCTTATAGATATAGCTGAGAGAGTTGAAGATAATTCGATAAGAAGAAAACTTAAAGCTTATAAGAAGAAAACCTCAGGGTTAAGAAGTATACAGCTGGCGGCAATGTTTGGAATGAGGAAACATGCTGTGTTTGTGGATGCAATAATAGCAGATTTGAGGGAAGCGGCATCAGGTTATCCACAGAGAATTTTTTCAAGAGAAGAACAGGAAATTCATAATGTGATACATGCAAAAGCAATAGCAAATCTGAATGAATATGAGAAACAGGGATATAAGTGTCTGCTTTATAGAGAAGAACCATTTATGTATGCAAGAGATTCAATAACCTATAAGGAGCATGTTCTTGTGTATATTAATGGAATAATAAGCAGAAAGGCAAAGATAGTTTCTTTTGAGTGACATATAAAGCAATTGTGATGTATAATACGAAATATATCTATAATAAGTCAGATAACAGGAAGAGAGGATGTATTTATGGGAAAAGTAAAGGTTGTTTCCAAGAATAATCAGGTGAGTGTTAAGGTTAAGAGTACAAAAGATGAACAGCTTAATCAGAATATGGCTGAATTACTTTCAAATACAGCTGTAGAAGGATTTCTCCCTTTTCATATAGTGTCAGATAATAATGGATTTACAGCAGAGTATGGAACAGCGGGATATGAGACAGCTAAAGAGTTTTTTAAAAACAGGGTTATAGACCAGCATACTTTTTCTGTATTTATGAAGAGCAGTGTCAATGCGTTGTCGGGTATGTCAGCATATAATATGGAATATGGTAATGTCATGGTTTCACTTGATACTGTATTAATTGAATCTGCTACGGGAAAGGCTTTATATTTGTATTATCCAGCTACAGGTTACAATAATGGTGAATTTTATAATGTTTTTCTTGATGAGATACTCAGAATGATAAGAACACCTATGAATTCAGATGTTTCATTTATGGTAAGGTTAAAGGAACTGCTTAAACAGCCAGAGAATATGACATGGAATATACTTGGTGAATATGCTGATTCTATAGATGTACCCGCAGTAAACAGAGAGAGTATGCAGCCACAGGTACATGTTGTACAGACACAGCAACCAGAAACAGTACAGTTTACACATCAAGCGCCACCTGTTATGTATACAGCTCCAGTGCAGATGCAGACTGATATACAGAATACAGGATGTGTGAGTGGTGGAGATGATAAGATATGTCCGGTATGCGGAATGCGTAGTACAACACCTGATGCAGTATTTTGCATTGGCTGTGGTTCTAGATTGGAGTCTGCAATGCAATTTTCGGTAAAAAATGAGCAGACAGAAATTAAAAAGAGATGCAATAAGTGTGGCTTTTCTAATAATTCAGATGCCTTATTCTGTTCTGAATGCGGAACAAAATTAGAGGATATAGGAGTATTAGAAAGTACGGAGATACAGGATAATGATGATAATAATGCGAAAGATACATCGGTGATTATAATCAAAGGTGGAAGAGTTGTAGATCCTGTCAGTAAAACAGATGAGATTATGGATATCATTATTAAGAATAATATAATTGAGGAAACTGGATATAATCTTAATGTTATGGAAGGTGCAGAAGTAATTAATGCAGAGGGACTTATTGTTGCACCAGGACTTATGGATACACATGTACATTTCAGAGATCCAGGATTTACTTATAAAGAGGATATTATTACTGGAGCAGCAGCAGCAGCAAAAGGTGGTTTTACAAGTGTAGTCTGCATGGCTAATACTAAACCAGCGGTTGATAATATTGAAACTCTTGAGTATATTCAGAAAAAAGGTGAGACAACAGGAATTCATGTTTTGCAGACAGCGTCTGTAACTAAGGAATTAAAAGGTGTTGAACTTGTAGATATGGAAGCACTTGCTAATGCAGGAGCTGTTGGATTTACAGATGATGGAATTCCGATTATGAATGAACATGTTCTTGTAGAGGCCATGAAGAAGGCAGCAGAGTTGGATTTACCAATCAGTCTTCATGAAGAGGATCCAGAGTTTATAATAAGACCAGGAGTTAATCAGGGGAAAGTTGCTGAACAGCTTGAATATGGAGGTGCATCTGCTACAGCAGAAGATGTTATGGTTGCAAGAGATTGTATTCTTGCATTGCATACAGGAGCATCGGTATGTATACAGCATATTAGCTCAGGAAATTCAGTGGAAATTGTCAGAACTGCCAAGAAGCTTGGTGCTGATGTGCATGCTGAAGCAACTCCACATCATTTTACTCTTACAGAAGATGCGGTACTTAAGTATGGAACTAATGCCAGAATGAATCCGCCATTAAGAACGGAAGAAGACAGAATTAAGATAATTGAAGGTATTAAAGATGGTACGATTGATATGATAGTGACAGATCATGCACCACATAGTGATGAAGAGAAGGCCAGACCATTAGAAAATGCACCTAGTGGAATTACAGGTCTGGAGACATCTCTGGCACTTGGAATCAAATCACTGGTAGAACCGGGACATATATCTTTAATGAAGCTTATGGAATTAATGAGTAAGAATCCTGCTGAATTCTATCGTATGATACCGGGAAGTATTACTAAAGGAGCAGCAGCAGATTTAGTTATCTTTGGAGAAAAAGAACTATGGACCGTAAGGAAAGAAGATTTTGCATCAAAGGCATCTAATAGTCCTTTTATCGGATGGGAATTACCAGGTAAAATACATTATACTATATCTTCAGGAAAGATAGTTTATCAGAGATAATAAAATTCGACCAAATTGTGTATAGTGATGCGCAATTATTCCATTGAAATATTTTGTATATCATATATAATTAGAAGGGCATGCAAGAATTATATATGAGAGGAGAAAATTTACTTGGAGATAAAACTAATTAAGATTGATAATGAAAGTTATTTTGTATACCAATCTTCAAGAAAGGTGTATAAGGAGAGAGTTGCGGACATAATGTATTTTGCAAGAGGTGGCAGAAGAGTTACTATGCATTCACGCGAGTCTGGTGAAATTGAATTGTATTGTAGTCTTGTAGAAATCTACAGAGTACTTATTACAGAAGGATTTCATTATATTAATCAGTCAGTGCTTATTAATATATCTTATATAACTAACATTAAGAAGAATCTTGCAAAAGTGGGAAATGGCAAATATATTGAAATCAGCAG
>ERZ772855.2689-NODE-2689-length-14598-cov-6.048614_pt1 | contig 14598 bp, 10 predicted proteins | sample MGYA00511900_ERZ772855 | MGnify/ENA primary metagenome ERZ772855 (study PRJEB29015, sample SAMEA2737701) | human gut metagenome | biome: human gut; feature: human-associated habitat; material: faeces | place: China | collected 2012 ...
AATTGACACCAATGATGCAAAAATATATGGAGACCAAGGAGCAGTATAAGGACTGTATCCTTTTTTATCGTCTGGGAGATTTCTATGAAATGTTTTTCGACGATGCTTTGGTGGCTTCCAAGGAACTGGAGATCACACTGACGGGAAAAAGCTGTGGCCTGGAGGAACGTGCGCCCATGTGCGGCATTCCTTATCATGCCGTGGAAGGCTATCTGTCCAAGCTGGTAAGCCGCGGCTATAAAGTGGCTATCTGCGAACAGGTGGAGGATCCGAAGCTTGCCAAGGGATTGGTGAAGAGGGAAGTGATCCGTGTGGTGACTCCCGGTACCAACTTAAACGTACAATCTCTGGAAGCCGGCAAAAATAATTATCTGCTGAGCATTGCCTATACTCCGGATGGCATCGGTATCTCGGCGGCAGATGTAACTACCGGTGATTATTATGTGACTGAAGTCGAAGATCTGAAAAAATTAAATGATGAACTGATGAAGTACGAACCTTCAGAGATCATCTGCAACGAGGCTTTTTTAGTCAGTGGCTTTGATGTGAATGATTTAAAGTCCCGCTTACATATCTCCGTCAATGCGTTGGAATCCCATATGTTCGATGATGACGGCTGCAGACGGATCCTGATGAAACATTTTAAGGTAAATACGCTGATCGGACTTGGTGTCGAAGAATTCCCTACGGGACTTTTAGCGGCGGGAGCACTGTTACAGTATCTGTATGATACCCAGAAGACAGATCTGGAGCATTTTACCCATATTTATCCCTATCTTACCAGCAAATATATGCTGCTGGACAGTTCCACCAGAAGAAATCTCGAACTGACGGAGACTCTCAGAGAGAAGCAGAAGAGAGGCTCTCTTCTGTGGGTGTTAGATAAGACGAAGACCGCCATGGGCGCCAGACTTCTGCGCAATTACATCGAACAGCCGTTGATCGAAAAGGATGAGATGGAGAAGCGTCTGGATGCCATTCAGGAGCTGAATCAGGATTCCATCTCCAGGGATGAGATCCGGGAATACTTAAATCCCATCTACGATCTGGAACGACTGCTCAGTAAGGTGACTTACAAGACGGCAAATCCCAGAGATCTGATCGCATTTCGGAATTCCCTGCAGATGCTGCCGCCGATTAAGACGGTGCTGTCTGCCTTTGAAAAAGAAGAACTGACGGAAATCCGGGAGCAGATTGACGGCCTGGAGGACATTTATCAGCTGATCGATGAAGCGATCATTGACGAACCGCCCCTGTCCATCCGGGAAGGCGGGATGATCAAGGATCAGTTTGATGAGACCATAGACAGACTGCGCAGCGCCAAGCATGACGGAAAACAGTGGCTGGCACAGTTGGAGGAAGAAGACAGAGAACGTACCGGAATCAAGAATCTGAAGATCAAATATAACAAGGTCTTCGGTTATTATTTCGAGGTGACCAATTCTTATAAGGATCTGGTGCCGGAGGACTATATCCGCAAGCAGACCCTGGCAAATGCGGAACGATATACCACACCACGATTAAAGGAACTGGAAGACACTATTTTAAATGCGGAGGACAAGTTACAGACACTGGAATACGATGTCTTCTGCAAAATCCGGGATACCATTGCACAGGAACTGGTCCGCATCCAGAACACCGCGAAAGCGATCGCAAAGCTGGATGTGTATGCGTCTTTGTCGTTGGTTTCGGAACGAAATCATTATGTACGTCCGAAGTTAAATGAAAAGGGTGTTATTGACATCAAGGACGGAAGACACCCTGTGGTGGAACAGATGATCACCAATGATATGTTTATTGCCAATGACACTTATCTGGATAATGGAAGCCACTGTATCAGTGTCATTACCGGCCCTAATATGGCGGGTAAATCCACTTACATGCGTCAGACGGCACTGATCGTACTGATGGCGCAGATCGGGTGCTTCGTGCCGGCCAGAACCGCTAATATCGGTATTGTAGACCGGATCTTTACCCGCGTGGGAGCTTCGGATGATCTGGCCAGCGGTCAGTCCACTTTTATGGTGGAGATGAATGAAGTGGCGAATATCTTACGAAATGCCACATCCAAGAGCCTTCTGATCTTAGACGAGATCGGAAGAGGTACTTCCACTTTTGACGGATTGAGCATTGCCTGGGCAGTGATCGAACATATCAGCAACCGCAAGCTTTTAGGAGCCAAGACACTGTTCGCTACCCATTACCATGAGCTGACCGAGCTGGAAGGCAAAATGAACAATGTGAACAACTATTGCATTGCTGTGAAAGAATGTGGCGACGATATCGTGTTCTTGCGTAAGATCGTAAAAGGAGGTGCGGACAAGAGCTACGGCATCCAGGTAGCGAAGCTGGCAGGTGTGCCGGACATGGTCATCGACCGTGCCAAGGAGATCGTGGAACAACTGTCGGACAATGATATTACGGAAAAGGTGCAGAGCATTGCTATCGATAATAAAAACGATGGTAAGGCAAAAAAACAGCCCAAATACGATGAGGTGGATCTGGCACAGATGTCTCTGTTCGACACTGTGACGGATGAGGATATTCTGAAGGAACTGATGGAGATCGAGGTGACGACGCTGACCCCATTAGATGCACTGAACACTCTGTACCGGTTACAGAATAAGCTGAAGAACCGCTGGAACGGTTAGATATAAGGGAAAGGCATAGGTAGATATATGGGAATACATGTACTGGACTCCCGGACGATCGACAGGATCGCTGCCGGTGAGGTGGTAGAACGACCTGCCAGCGTGGTGAAGGAGCTGGTGGAAAATGCCATAGATGCCGGTTCCACGGCGATTACGGTAGAGGCAAAAGAAGGCGGTATTGAGTTCATCCGTGTGACGGATAACGGCTGCGGCATTGAACGGGAACAGCTTCCCACGGCGTTTCTGCGTCATGCCACGAGCAAAATCGAAGATGCGGATGACTTGAATCATATTGCAAGCCTTGGCTTCCGCGGTGAGGCTCTATCCAGTATCGCTGCGGTATCCCGTGTGGAGATCATCACCAAGAGAAAAGAGAACCTCACCGGAACCCGCATGGTGTTAGAGGGGGCAAAGGAACAGTCCATCGATGAGATCGGCGCGCCGGACGGTACCACATTCCTCATGAGGAATCTGTTCTTCAACACGCCGGTACGCCGGAAATTTTTAAAACAGCCTGCCACGGAGGGTAGTTATATCACGGATCTGATGGAACATCTGGCACTGTCCAGACCGGATATCTCTTTCAAATTCGTACTGGGGAATCAGACCAGATTCCATACCTCCGGAAACGGTGACCTGCGGGAAGTCATCTACCGGATCTACGGCAGAGAGATCGCCGCACAGCTGGTACCGATCCAGATGGAAGAAAACGGCATTAAGGTAGAGGGGTATCTGGGCAAACCGGTACTGGTGCGTTCCAACCGCAATTTTGAGATCTATTTTATCAACGGTCGTTTTATCCGCAGCGGTGTGATTGCCAAAGCCATTGAAGAAGGTTATAAGCAGTATCTGATGCAGCATAAATTTCCGTTGTGCGTGCTGCATATTACGATGGATACGGAGACCGTGGATGTGAACGTACATCCCTCCAAAATGGATGTGCGGTTCTCTGACGGCATGGCATTTGCCAGACTGCTGAGCGAGAAGATAGCAATAACCCTGCGGAACCGGGAAATGATCCCGGATGCTTCCTTAGAGGATGAAAAATCCATTCAGAAAAAGGAGCAGGAAGACAGAAAAGCTTCCTGGAAGGAACACACGCCGGAGGTGTTCGAGAAAAAAAGAGAAGAAAGCTACCGCGTCATGGAGGCTGCCAAATATGAGGCGGTACCGAAAGACCGGAGGGAATTTATACAGAAGCCGATCTGGCAGGAGACACATGCAGGTATACAGACGAGTCTCCGTAAACCGGAACCGGTAAGTGAGCAGACAGAGGTACAATCTCTTGCACCTGCGGCAACACCGGAATCGAAAGAGGACGATTTTTTCGTGGAGGCAGCACCGCTGGAGCCAAGGGATGAGACTTCATCAGAGCCTGTTATCTGCCCGGAGACCGCTGAGGTGAAGGATGTACAGCAGATGAATCTGTTTGAAGAGAAACTGTTATCTGTGCAGAACCGCAGCCGCTACCGTATCATCGGACAGGTCTTCGATACCTACTGGCTGATCCAGTTCGAGGATAAGCTGTTCATCATTGACCAGCATGCCGCCCATGAGAAGGTGAAATACGAGCGCCTGATGAAACAGTTCCACGAAAAGAGCGTGGTCTCCCAGCGCCTGATGCCTCCCATCATTGTCAGCCTGACGGGGCAGGAGGAAAGTATTCTTCATACTTATGAGGATGCTTTTACACAGCTCGGATTCGAGATCGAAGCCTTCGGCGGCAACGAATATGCCCTGCGAAGTGTCCCGGTAGATCTCTATGGATGCAGTGAGAGAGAACTGTTTTTAGCGGTGCTTGATGAACTGTCCCAGGAGACCGGAGGCCGCGGCAGCTTCCAGGTCATTGAGGAGAAGATCGCATCCATGTCCTGTAAGGCAGCTGTTAAAGGTAACAACCGATTAAGCCTTCAGGAGGCGGAACAGCTGATCGATGAACTTCTGACACTGGATAACCCCTATAATTGTCCCCACGGCAGACCCACCATCATTACTATGACGGAGACTGACCTGGAGAAGAAATTTAAGAGGATCGTATAATGCGTTTACTGATCAAACAACGAGTGTTTTCCTGGACAGATTCTTATGATGTCTATGATGAGAACGAAAATGCAAAATACTTTGTAAAGGCGGAATTTTTCTCCCTGGGACACCAGTTACACATATATGACAGAAATGATCGTGAACTGGGAGTTATCAGGCAGCGGCTGTTTACCCTGCTTCCGGCATTTGAAATCGAAATCAACGGGCAGGTGAAAGGCGAGATCCGCAAACAGTTTTCTTTTTTCAAACCCAGATACGAGATTGATTATAACGGCTGGCGCGTGGAGGGAGATTTTCTGGGATGGGATTATGATGTATACAACGGATGCAGCAGTATCATTCATATCTCCAAGGAACTGTTCCATTGGGGAGATACCTACACGATTAACTTTGCTGATCCTAAGGACGAACTGGAAGGGCTGATGTTAGTCATTGCTATCGATGCTGCAAACTGCACCCAGAATAATGGATAATGTGTAAGGAAGAAAAAGTATGTCGGTAACACAATCTATAAAAAGACCGTTAGTTGTACTGACCGGTCCCACCGCAGTTGGTAAGACGAAACTGTCCATTGCCCTGGCGAAAGCTATAGGTGGGGAGATCCTGTCAGCCGATTCCATGCAGGTATATAAACATATGGATATCGGATCCGCCAAGATCCGCCCTGAGGAAATGCAGGGAGTGCCCCATCATCTGATCGACATTCTGGAGCCGTGGGAAGAATTTAATGTGGTGGTATTTCAGAAACGGTGTCTGGAATGCATGGAACAGATCTATGACAGAGGGCATATCCCAATCCTGGTGGGAGGCACCGGGTTCTATATTCAGGCGGTGCTTCGGGGTATTGATTTTACGGAGAACGAAGAGAACACCGAATACCGGGAAAAAATGGAACAGCTTGCGAAAGAAAAGGGACCGGAAGTACTACATGAGATGCTCAGAAAAATTGATCCGGTTTCAGCAGAGAACATTCATGCAAACAATATCAAGAGAACCATCCGCGCACTGGAATATTATGAACTGACCGGAGAACCCATCTCTGCGCATAATGAAAGGGAAAAAGAGCGCACGAGCCCATACAATTTCAGCTATTTTGTCCTGACGGATGACAGAGAAAATCTGTATGCGCGGATCGAAACCCGTATCGATGAAATGCTGTCGGAAGGACTGGTGGAGGAAGTCAGAAGTCTGAAAAAAATGGGCTGTCACAGAGGAATGGTATCCATGCAGGGGCTGGGCTATAAAGAGATCCTGGAGTACCTGGACGGAGAATGCAGCCTGGAGGAAGCGGTGTATACTCTGAAGCGGGACACCAGGCATTTTGCCAAGAGACAGCTGACCTGGTTCCGTAGGGAGAACGCAGTTACCTGGCTGGATAAACAGCAATTTGACTATGACGAAGAGAAAATTTTAGAATATATGATAAAGGAATTAGGAGAAAAAGGGATCTATGAAAAACAGCAATAACAGTAATGAAGAAATGTATCTTTCCATGGGGATCAGCAAGACGGTATATGACTATGGGTGTGCCATTGAGAAAAGCCTGCGGGAGCGTTTTGACGAGGTGGACCGGAATGCGGAGTATAATCAGTTAAAGGTGGTAAAATCCATGCAACAGCATCAGGTAAGTGAAGCCTGCCTGCTGGGTACTACCGGCTACGGATATAACGACCTGGGAAGAGATACCTTAGAGGCGGTTTATGCGGCAACGTTCCACACAGAGGATGCTCTGGTGCGTCCCCAGATCACCTGTGGTACCCATGCACTGGCACTGGCTCTGATGAGCAACTTAAGACCCGGAGACGAGCTGCTGTCCCCCGTAGGCAAGCCTTATGATACTTTGGAAGAAGTCATCGGCATCCGCCCTTCTAAAGGGTCTCTGGCAGAATACGGTGTAACCTATCGCCAGGTAGACCTGCTGCCGGACGGAAGCTTTGACTATGATAAGATCCGTGAAAACATTAATGAGAAGACCCATCTGGTAACCATTCAGAGATCCAAGGGATATCAGACCAGACCGACCCTGTCCGTACAGCGGATCGGCGAACTGATCGCCTTTATCAAAGGCATCAAGCCGGATGTGATCTGTATGGTGGATAACTGCTACGGAGAATTCGTGGAGACGATGGAACCCTCCGATGTGGGTGCGGACATGATCGTGGGATCCCTCATCAAAAACCCCGGTGGCGGACTGGCACCTATTGGCGGTTATATTGCCGGTAAAAAAGAGTGTGTGGAAAATGCTGCATACCGTCTGACATCCCCGGGACTCGGTAAGGAAGTAGGAGCATCTCTTGGCATTCTGAAGGATTTTTATCAGGGATTTTTCCTGGCGCCTACTGTGACGGCGGGTGCATTAAAGGGAGCGATCTTTGCAGCTAATGTCTATGAAAAATTAGGTTTTGCGGTAGTACCGAACGGTACGGAGAGCAGACATGATATTATACAGGCGGTAACGTTTGGACAGCCGGAAGGCGTCATCGGCTTCTGCCAGGGAATTCAGGCAGCGGCTCCGGTAGACAGCCATGTGACACCGGAACCCTGGGATATGCCGGGATATGATGCACAGGTCATCATGGCGGCAGGGGCATTCGTATCCGGATCCTCCATTGAACTGTCCGCAGATGGTCCCATTAAGCCACCCTATGCCGTATATTTTCAGGGTGGACTGACCTGGCAGCATGCCAAGTTCGGCATTTTGAAATCCCTGCAGGCGTTGCTGCAGAAGGGAATCGTGACAGAAGAACAGCTAAGGCAGGCAATGTAGAACATGAAAGAAAATACGAATCCTGTAGAAAAAGCGCAAAATAAAATCCACTAAATTTGTGTACAGAAGAAGCTTTTTGTGATAGTATTAAAAGACGTATGGAAGATGGAGGTTCGCGGGGAGCACCCCATCGGATCCGGAAAGTGTACACGAAAGAAAGAAGAGGAAGTAGTTTGAAGAGAATTAATTGGGTTTTGGTTGTACTGGTGCTGATCGGATTTGTGATCGGCAGATTTATAGGAACTTACTTTGACGGTACCTTTCTGAATTACGGACAAAATTTCGGACTCAGCAGTCCGGTAGAACTGAATCTTGGTTTTATCATTCTTACCTTTGGGCTGGAGTTCAATATTACCATAGCGAGTGTGATCGGTGTGATCATTGCTTTTGTGGTATACCGTTTTATCCGTTAGAGAACATACGTCGGAGAAGGCAGAAGGAGACTTATGCCTGCAAAATTAACACAACATGTAACGGATTTACAGCTGCCTTATGAGAGATTCTTAAACTTCGGACCGGAGAACCTTACGGAGGCGGAACTTCTGGCAGTCATCCTGCGTACAGGAACCAAAGATACTTCCGCAGTGGAGCTGGCAGAAAAGGTCCTGGCACTGGCAAAATATCCCAGGGAAGGACTTTTGGGTCTGCACGATGTAAGCGTGGAGGAATTGACACAGATTCGTGGGATCGGCATAGTGAAAGCAGTGAAATTAAAATGCATCGCTGAATTATCCAATCGTATGAGCCGGGCGAGAGCAAGCACCGGGATCTGTTTTACCCGTGCGGATATGGTGGCGGAATATTTCATGGAGAAGCTGCGGCATAAGGATACAGAATGTGTGTATCTGCTCTGCCTGGATGCCAAGGGACAGTTGATCCGGGAGAAAAAGCTGTCGGACGGCTGTGTGAACATGGCTCTGATCTCTCCCAGAGAGATATTTTTAGAAGCATTGAAAGACAAAGCGGTGAATATCATCCTTGTGCATAACCATCCCAGCGGTGATCCGACGCCAAGCAGAGCGGACAGAGAACTTACCGACAACGTGGCTGGAGCGGGAGAACAGATGGATATTCCACTGTTAGACCACATTATTATCGGGGATAACAGGTATACTAGCTTTAAAGAACAAAAATTATTGAGATGATATAAGAAAGGAAAACGACAGTGGCAAACAACGCATTCGGTATCGACCTCGGTACCAACAATATAAAGATCTATAATCGCAATGATGACAACATTATGATCGAGAAGAATATGATTGCCATCGAGAACAAAAATACTTTATTTGCTTACGGAAACTCTGCATTTGAAATGTATGAAAAAGCGCCCAGTAATATTCATATTTCTTATCCGCTTTCCAACGGTGTGATCGCGGATATTAAAAATATGGAGACTTTGGTGAAGTATTTTATCGGAGATCTGCAAAAAGGCAATACCAAGCCTTCCGATTTCTTCATTGCGGTGCCGACGGATGTCACTGAGGTGGAAAAAAGGGCGTTCTACGATTTGGTCAAGGGAGCAAACGTAAAAGCTAAAAAGATCATGGTAGTGGAAAAGGCGGTAGCCGACGGCTTGGGACTGGATATCGATGTGAAAAATTCCCAGGGTGTGCTGGTGGTAAATGTTGGTTACGAGACCACGGAGATCTCCATTCTGTCTTTGGGTGGTATCGTATTAAGCCGTCTGATCAAGGTGGGTGGTATGAAATTTGACGATGCCATCCGTGCCGCGGTCAGAAGAGAATTCTCACTGATCATTGGTGGCAAGACAGCGGAAAATGTAAAGATTGCCCTGAAAGAACTGGAAGAAGAGGGCAAGGGTGCCATCGTATACGGCAGAGATATTGTGACCGGTCTTCCGGTAGAACGTGAGATCCCCACAAAAATGGTGGATGAGTCCCTGGAAGAGCATTTCAATACGATTATCGATAATGTAAAGGTGATTTTGGAGAGAACTCCGCCCGAACTGGCAGCGGATATTTATCGTCACGGCATTTATCTGACCGGCGGCGCATCCCAGGTGAACCATTTAGCTGAGAGACTGGCAACAGGTACCGGACTGCATGTTAATGTAGCAGAGAATCCTCTGACCAGCGTGGCAATGGGACTTGCCAAGATCATCAAGGATGATAACTATAAATCTGTAGCTTACGCAATTGAAGGGATGAGTAAATGAGCCCAGTCGTAAAAAGAAAAGGGGAGAGGTTTACTTTACCGAGTAAATATCTCCTTTTTATTTTAACTATCCTGTGTACTGTAATGATGTTGGTGACCTTCGGGACCAATGTGTTTAACCGCCCGTTTAACCGTGTGGTGGGATATGTGATCGTTCCCTTTGAACAGGGCATCGCTAAGGCGGGAGAATGGCTATCAAACCGTTCGGATGAACTGGTGCAGATCCGCACACTTTTAGCGGAGAACAGTGCCCTGAAGGAGCAGGTGGCATCGCTCACGGAGGAAAACACTCTGCTGCAGCAGGACAAATATGAATTGAATGAATTAAGAGGCTTATTGGAGCTGGATGAGGAATACGGTGATTATAATAAGATCGGAGCCCGGATCATCAGCAGGGATTCCGGCAACTGGTATTCTTCCTTTGTTATTGATAAGGGATCCAATGACGGACTGGCGGACGATATGAATGTTATAGCGGGGGGAGGCCTGGTAGGCCGCATTACTTCTGTGGGCCCGAACTGGTCCAGAGTGACTTCGATCATCTCCGATAATTCCAACGTCAGCGGCATGACACTGGCTACCGGGGATAACCTGATTGTATCGGGAGACCTGCAGCTTATGGCGCAGGGAGTCATTTCCTTTAGCAAACTGGTGGACAGTCAGGATGCGGTTGTGGAGGGAGATAAGGTAGTCACTTCCGATATCAGTGACAAATATCTTCCGAATATCCTGATCGGTTATATCAGCACGATCAATAAGGATACCAACAATCTGACCAAGTCGGGATATTTAACTCCGGTGGTGGATTTTGAACATCTGAGTGAAGTCCTGGTGATCACAGATAAAAAGCAACAGATTCCAAGCGGAGGAAACACGGATGGAAAATAATAGCAGTATCCTGCGAAAAGTGATTGTGACTCTGTTTGTTGTCCTGTGCTTCATTTTACAATGCAGTGTATTTAACAGCCTTGCGCTGGGAGGGATCATTCCAAATCTGATGATCATTCTGACTTCTTCTTTCGGATTTATGAGAGGGGAAAAGGAAGGACTTCTGATCGGTTTTTTCAGCGGGCTGTTATGCGATATCTTTTTTGGCAGTTTTTTAGGTTTCTATGCCATGATCATGATGTACATAGGATTTATAAACGGGAAATTCTGCAGAATCTTTTATCCGGAGGATATTAAATTGCCGTTGGCACTCATTGTGGTGAGCGATATTTCCTATGGACTGTTGTGCTATATTCTGATGTTTCTTCTGAGAGGGCGTTTTCATTTCCCGTATTATTTTACAAGAGTGATCCTGCCGGAAGCACTCTATACCATTGTTGTAACGATCGTGTTGTATCCTCTGATTCTGAAAGTGAACCAGAAGCTGGAGGAAAAGGAAAAAAGGAGCGCACAGAAATTTGTTTCATGAAATAAGAGATCACATCATAAATATTGTGACCAGCAGACTGACCGTACTTACCATAATGTTTTTCTTTTTTGCCGGAGTACTGGTCTATCGCTGTTTTAATCTGCAGATCATCAATGGAGAAGAGTACCTGAATGATTTTATTCTGCAGATTGAGAAGACGAGAGATATTACCAGCACCAGAGGCCGGATCCTGGATCGTAACGGTAATGTACTGGCGGAAAATGAACTGGCTTATTCCGTGAAGATCGAGGATGTATTTGAGTCAAGCCGGAATAAAAATGCCGAGGTGAATGATGTTGTGTACCGACTGATCAAGCTGATTGAGAAAAACGGTGACAGCGTCATCACGGATTTTAAAATTGTCATTGATGAGGATGGGGATTATGTCTATTCTGTAGATGGAACCGCATTGCTGCGTTTCCAGGCGGATGTGCTTGGTTATAAGACGGTAGACAAGCTCTCTGAAGAAGAGAAGGCTATGACAGCCCAGGAACTAATGGAATACTTAAGCCGGGCAAAAGGTTTTGCCATCGGACAGTATGAGGATCCGGAAGATCGTACTTCACCTTTTATTGTCGGAAAAGGTTATACGAAGGAAGAATGGCTGCAGATGGTGACCATCCGGTATGCCATGAATCTGACCTCCTTCCGAAAATATGTGGGAACTACCGTGGCAACGAATGTCAGCGAGAAAACAGTTGCTGTCATTATGGAGAATTCCGATCAGTTAGACGGTGTTTCCATTGTGGAAGATACGGTGAGACATTACATAGACAGCAAGTATTTCGCACATATACTCGGTTATACCGGCAAAATCTCTTCCGATGAACTGACGGATCTGAATGAACAGGTGGTGGCAGAAGGCGGAAGCGAGGATGCCTATACCATTAATGATGTCGTAGGAAAAAGCGGCATTGAGTCCTATATGGAGACCACTCTGCAGGGGACCAAGGGCAGTGAAAAAGTGGTGGTAGATAATACCGGTAAGGTAATTACCATCCTGGAGCGGAAAGAGGCCCAGCCGGGAGCGGACGTCTACCTGACCATTGACAAGGATCTTACGGAAGCAGTCTACAATATTGTGGAGCAAAAACTGGCAGGCCTGGTATCCAGCAAGATTATCAATGCCAAAGAGTTTAATCTGCCGGAAAATGCGAAAAGCTCCTCAATTAAGATTCCGATCTATGATGTATATTTTACAATGATCAATAATAATATTCTGGATCGCAAACACTTTGAGGCAGAGGATGCCGGTGAAACGGAACGGGCGGTATATGCGGCATATCTGGAGTACAAGCAGGGTGTCTATGATAAACTGAATTATGAACTGACAGAAGGCGGAACTCCTTATAACAAGCTTTCCAAAGAATATCAGGTATACCAGAGCAATATCGTAAGTCTCTTAAGAGACGACGGCGTGATCATGAAGGAACTTGTAGATGACAATGATGCCACCCAGATCGCATGGGCCAAGGATGAAGTCATCTCGCTGAAGGAATATCTCCAGTATTGCATTGCCATGAACTGGATCGATGTAAGCAGGCTGGATCTGAATGAAAAGTATTCGGATTCTGCGGAGGTGTATAACAAGCTTCAGGAGTATATCATAGAGACAATTGAGCATACTACAGAATTCCAAAAACGGTTTTACAAATATATGCTTTTAAATGATAAGATCACCGGAAGACAGATCTGCATGCTGTTGTGTGAACAACGTGTGGTAGATATTCCCGCAGAGGATGAAGAGGCATTGTATGCCGGTAAAATGTCGGCATATCAGTTCATGATGAACCGGATCACCAATCTGGAGATTACGCCGGCACAGCTGGCGCTGGATCCCTGCAATGCTTCGGTGGTCATAACGGATGTCAATACCGGTGATGTGCTGGCCATGGTGTCTTATCCGGGATATGACAATAACAAAATGGCAAATACTGTGGATGCGGAATATTATGCCCGTCTGAACGCGGACAAATCCAGTCCGCAGCTGAATTTTGCCACACAGTATAAGGCGGCACCCGGATCAACCTTCAAGATCGTATCCGCTACGGCGGGACTGATGGAGAACGTGATCAATCTGCAGACCAAGGTGAATTGTGTCGGAACCTTCACTGAGATCACTCCGTCTCCCAGATGTTGGAAGATATCTGGACATGGGTATGAAAATGTGACTTCAGCGATCAAGGATTCCTGTAACTATTTCTTCTATAATGTGGGTTACCAGCTGGCAACGAGCAGCGGTAGTTACAATGAGGAAGCAGGTTTGGAGACATTGAGCAAATATGCGGATCTATACGGTCTGACCGATAAGTCCGGGGTAGAGATCGGCGAGTATGCGCCGGATGTATCTACCAAGGATCCGGTGCGTTCCGCTATCGGCCAGGGCAGTAACAGTTATACTACGGTAGGTCTGGCCAGATATGTTACCACGATTGCCAACAGCGGAACCTGTTATAATCTGACTTTGTTGGATAAAACAACGGATTCCCGGGGAAATCTTCTGAAAGAATATCATGCGGAAGTGAGAAATCAGATCGATCTGCCGCAGGAGTATTGGAATGCGTTCCATCTGGGAATGCGACAGGTAGTGGAAAATAAGAAATATTTCAGCGATCTGGCGGTAAATGTTGCAGGTAAGACCGGTACGGCAGAGCAGACGGCATCCAGACCCAACCATGCACTTTTCATCTGCTATGCCCCCTATGAGAATCCGGAGATCGCCATCGCAACGAGAATTCCTTTTGGGTATTCTTCTGATTATGCAGCACAGTTTACCAGAGATATTATTAAGTATTATTACGGACTGGCAGAGGAAGATGATCTGATCACCGGCACCGCAGATTCACTGGATAATGCAGTATCCAACGAGATGTAACTATCCGGAGTCAGGTAAACACGGGCAGATGAACGTCGAATGCTGGCATTCGTAAGAGAATCTGACAGGGTTTATATGACGAAGTAACCACATTCGCAAAAGGAAAGCTTCAAAGAAGTGATTATGCGAATGTGGGACTCCGGATAGATAAATTAAAAAGACAGGTACAAGAAAATGAAAGATGCAGTATTGATCAAAAGCTTTACCAACGGAATCACGCTTTTAATGAGAGAAGATGCTTCCCTGGAGGAAATCCTGCAGGAACTTGCAGTGAAATTCACCGAGGCAAAGAATTTCTTCGGATCGTCCACCATGGCATTGTCCATGGAGGGACGTGAAGTCAGTGAAGTGGAGGAGATTCGTATTCTGGATACCATTCGGGAAAACAGTAATGTCAGGATCGCCTGTATCGTCGGTCATGATGAAGCCACGAACAAAAACTTTATTAAGGCACTCCAGCATATGGAGAAAAAGCTTTCCGGCGGTGATGAGGGGCAATTCTATAAAGGAACTCTGAAAAACCGTGAAGTGATAGAGACGGAGAACAGCATTGTGGTCCTGGGGGATGTATACCCCGGAAGTGCTGTGATGTCAGGCGGAAATATCATTATTTTAGGAGGACTGTACGGGGAAGCTTATGCGGGCGGAACCGGCAGGGAAGACTGCTATA